>Ga0247727_10005827_pt1 | contig 24617 bp, 24 predicted proteins | sample WisWelCaveWW1625_FD_202498 | JGI IMG/M metagenome (GOLD analysis project Ga0247727, IMG submission 202498) | Biofilm microbial communities from Wishing Well Cave, Virginia, United States - WW16-25 | ecosystem: Environmental > Aquatic > Deep subsurface > Groundwater > Cave microbial mat | place... | reverse complement strand
GATAACATAGCTATTTAATACAAATCCATGCCGAAAATTTTTGTCCCAGCCTAGCTCAGCCTGGTAGAGCTTCCGGCTGTAGTGGTTGGCTTTTGGCTAACCGTAATCAGCCTACTAGGCACACAGAAACCGGAGTGTCGAAGGTTCAACTCCTTCGGCTGGGACTACACTCTTTCTGGTTAAAATAATGAAATCATTATAAAAAATGCCAAACTGGCTAGCAAAAACGGTATCAGTGGGGATGCAGTCGTTACATAATTGGAATTTCCAAACATCTCAGAGTTTGGTTGATGCCTGAACACAAATCTTCGTTTTCCCTCGGTTATGGTCTCTGCAGAAAATTCGTATCTCTCATCTTCGTTTCTTTTGTGGATTAGAAAAAATGCAACGAGTTTTTTGTAGAGTGGTTCATCCACGTCTGCAAATATTTCCCTGTTCGTAATAAGCGATTTTAGATTTCTGTACAAGTTATTTGTAAGCGCATATGAAAACACCGTCACTGATGCAATTGCCAGAACAACTATTACGACTGGAACTTGTTCATATGACGGCAGTATGATGGATAGTGTGGCTAGTGACAGCACGTCTGCATCTCCACATAATCGCAACACCCAGCATAAAAATGCCACAAAAAGCCCCAGTCCTACCGAGATGACCGTGACAGTTGAAAAACTGTACACATCAAAAACATACAAAAGTGCACCAGCGGCGCCAAAAACAATCCACAACAGGTCATTTACCTCCCTTGATCTTACATCATAATACGATGCGGCACAAAACATAGCTAGCGCAATAAAAACTCGGATCAGTTCCGTTTCATTCATGATCCGCTAATGGGGCTTTTAGCATATTTGTTCTGAAAGAATTTCTAAGTAGCGTTGAATCTATCTCATCATTGATGTTGCAATACCATCTGCATATTGCCTCGAAATCTGAATCAAACTCGGTCAGCCGTTTAAACACGTCGTCTGGAATTCTGATTGTCTGATTGGCACATCTTGCGACATAATTTTTTCTGATCAATGTTCCATGCACCATGTAGGCATGGGTTATGAAATGCCTTATCTTCTCAAAAAAGAAGCCGACCACGTAAAAGTCAGGCCTGTCATTTTGTCTCATATTTTTCTGAAAAACATACGTGTTGGCAAGCAAAATCAGTGAAAATAAGGGCAGATCTAGCCTCGACGCAATCACATACCACCTACCCCTGTCTGTTATTTCATATTCCACGGGACGCGATGATTGTTTTTCAAGCAGCCCGACTGTCCGCAGATAATGCATATTCCTACATACATCATTTCTTGGGTGCATTGAGGTAATTTTTTTTGAAAATTTTAAGATGATCTCCTGCGTTTTTACTCCAGTATAGAAAGATGATAGAATCCCAAACGACGTCGATTTCGGCCTTATCTTTCGGTTTATCAACACTATTCTATTCAGACTTGACCTAGCTTCTCTCGTAATTTGCATTTATGATCTAGAAATTACTACGAACTTTGTATTTTTAGAAGATATCTTAGCTACAAACTTTCTGAGCTGCGATGCGCTAAATGCTCTAACAGAAACATCTAGCACGTCTGATTCGTCATACATTTCTAGAAATTCTACTGCGCTGGGTGGCAACGAAAAAACCCTGTGCCCTTCGTCTCCCTGGATTACGGTGAGGTTTTTTTCTTCTTTGATTGGAGATATGATATTTTTTATCATATTTATGCGATACAAGCCAGGTTTGTCAACTCGTAAGATTGCCATCCCTGGAACAGTACCGATTATCTCTCTTGCTTCCTGTATCTCTTTTGGACTGGGGCCACTCTGGCATGTGGGTGTTTTTTCTGCCTGAGTGCCAATTACCTCCTGTCTGAAAAAGATAGGCTCCCTTTCCTTGTTTTTCAGGTATTGCCTAAAGTAAACTTCAAGTGTTTCTGGGCCAGGAAATGCAAATTTTCTGTCTGGCAAAGTCTGGTTCATTATGGCAATAAATTGCTCGACTACTTCTAGCTGGATTTTTTCTGGAATCTTACTGACAAGCTCAGCAAAATATGGGGGAACTACAACGTTACTGTACCGAAGTGATAGGTCATGGACGAAGATTTTGAGCCTATTTTTTGCATCTTGATTTGCGATTTGGCATCCTATCAGTCTTGTAAGGTATTCTCTGAGCTGGAGTCTTTGTCGTATCTGTTCTGACTGCTCGCCACGCTCTAACATAAAGTTGATCACATCGATTAGCTCAAACGGGTTTAGTGGGCTGTGCTGGTTGAACTTTACATGCAATGAAAGAACATCGCTTACCGACTCGACATGATACATTATTGCTCTAATGGTGGTCAGATTGGCAAGCTTGAACCCCTCAACTATGGCATGGCCATCCACTACAAACATTGAATTTTTTAACAGAGCGACTTTGATTGGAAAAATCTCCTCTCTTTGTTGTGGGTTTTTTGCTGCTATTGCAATTTGCTCGATGGTCTTGGAAGAATGCAGTGTAATCTGGATTGGAGATCTCTGGAGCTTGGAAATCTCCACCTCCTGTATGGCAGAGACCTCGGCCAGCACTATAACGCACCCGTGATCATCTGGACTGCAATTCTCGCCTTGTACTCGTTGTTGCCAGTTAAAGACGTGGCAATTCTGCGCGCGTTGTCACGGAGTGTTTCTCTGTCTATCTGTTTTTTGATTCTATTGATGTAGATGTTTAGGTAATATTCAAAGGAATCAGATGTGCACTCATATGCAATTCTGGCTTGTTCTTCGGCAGTCATGGTAGCTATAACAGAGTGGGCAAACGAACATGCCTTGAGTAACGAAGGAACCCTCTTTACGGAAAAGGTAAATCCGATCGCCTCTCTTATTTCGTCTTGCGTCTTTGGGATGGAATACCTCCTACACGATGTAAACAATGAAAATAATGCGATTGCGGCATTGGCGTTGATGTCTGTCATTTTTTCTAGTTTTGAAAAGATCCTCCATGCTTCATGTGATGCGTGGTTTGGCAAGTTCAGCTTGCTACATGCGTTGGAAAACGTAGACGAGAGAAACTTTTGCTCATGAATTCGCCTTGTAGCCTCGATTTTTACGCTTCTTCCGCCCTTCTCAATCTGCTGAAACAGGTTCAGAGTGCTTTCAACGGCATGTTCCTGGAGGTTCTCAATTTCCAAAACCACGCCGCAGTCGCTACACAGGATTTCGTGTGATTCTGTGATCATCCTGACTTGGGGCCTGTGTAGGCATACAATCCTTGGGATTCTTTGCAATGACATCATGGACTGATAAAAAACAGTCTAGACTAAAACAAGATAGCAGCACAAAATGGCAGACCAATCAAGCCACAATTATTTCATGATTTGCGCGATCAGCATCTGATTAGCTTCTTTGCAAGCGCGCACAAAATGTGATACGGTTTTCTTGTTGATGAATTGTACACCGTATCAAAAACCCTGAGCTCCAAATTACAGGAAACACATCTAGTTTTTCTGTACCTTTGATAAATCCTAAAAATTCTTGGCGTGAGAACTATGAAGCGAGCGTCCTTTTTGTTTTTTACTATCGTATCTATTCTTTGTGGAATAAGTTTTTTAATTTTTGAGCTGGATGAGTTTTTTAGTTCTGTCATCTTGACAAGACACCAGGCATTTTTCCATCAACAGATAATCCAAGCCTTTTTGCAACGTTGACTTTTGTCCTCTTCCAGTAAATGTTTCTTGGCATGTGTGTTAGAATAGTTGAGCAGCAAGGGTTGGTACAAACCTTGATGTCTTTGTTGTTCCATTTTCTTTTATTGCCGTTTTTAATTCTAACAAAGGCTGCTCCCATCTCGGCATTGCAGTCTGGGCATCTTTCGTGCCTTCTTGTAGGGTTTTTCGGCTTGGCTGCCATCTCAAAAGTTTTTTTCAGCTTTAATTTTCAAAATTTTTTCCTCCCCATAGCAGGTTTTTGAATGATAGAATAATATTTAAAATTATTTATTTCTATATAATATTAAATATTTTTATATTTGTTATGTCATCTCTTTTCTAGTGGTAAAGCGCAAAAACACTAAAAAAGACTCGGAAAAAAAGAAGCTAGACGTAGTCTACATGCACTCGGAAAACAAACAAAGGCTAGCAAGACTCCATGAAGAAACACTGCTTACAAACCCGACAGTCAAGTTTCATCCATTTGCGGAAAGCATAGTTGTTGATTTCCTAGATTCCAAGGAATCGCAGAAAAAATTCCTTCATCCCATGGAGTACAAGGCAATAGTCGATAAGCATATCGTGTTAATGGATAATCTGACTGGCAAGCCGGCCCTTGTCGCAATGATTGACGACAAAAAATCGCTTCACTGCGATACTTGCGATTCTGATGTCTGTCCTCATGTCGGATTTGCATACGGAAATAACGCCGCCTCCAACGTCTTGGCAAAAAAAGGATTTTTCCAGCCAAGGTAGTCAATTTGGTACCAATTGGATGTTAGCTATGCTGTCATGCTAAAGGTTTTATTTTTGCAAATGAAAATTCACTTGTGCTAAATTCCGTCTACAAGGAGGCTATAAAAAACCGAGACAATGTCATGTCTGTGCTGAGGGGCCCAAAATTTGAGCAGATAATTGAATGTGCAAGGCAGAACTGGGTTGAATACAAACCAAAAAAACAGGATGTGATGATTGCCGGAATCGACAGCAGCTTTAACAGCACAAAATTCCAGGGGATGGAGCTTTGGGTTGCCACTGCGGTATCTATAAAATCTGATGGCAAAGTGCTGGCAAGTGATCACAAGCAAGGACTAGGAAAGGCCGACACAGAGTTATCGACGCGAGCCTCAAAAATGGAAATTGAAGCCTGCAGGGAAACAACTGATCTTGTAGAAATGGTGCTGATGGACGGTTCGTTATATTCCCAGTTCATGACAAGGCAGCCTGCACTGAGTGCTAGCATAACGAGAATAATGACAAAGAAAAACAATGTTTTCTTTGTAGCCAAGACCTCAAACACAGACATCCAGTTTTCAAATCTTGGCTCAAAGGCAGGGGACATTTTCTACTATAACCATGCAACAAAAACTCCTGGCTTTAGCAAAATCTACGTTGACAAAAAATTTGGAAAAGACAAGACCATTTCCTCAATTTATGCAAGGCTTTCTGATTCCACGCCGCTAATCAAAATAGAACTGCTTGGTGGCAATCACACTGAAAATGAAATCAAGTCAGTACTTGATAGGCTATACAAGAACAGTGTTGGCGGATACCCATACGCGCTTAAGCTTGCGCACAACAACTGCAAGATAAGTGGCAATGACATGGCAAAACTCGTAAGCCTTTACGGAATTTCAAACGAAATAGGATCAAGAGAGGTTTTGGAATGATTCCCTCTTGTCATTTTGGAAATAATAATTTCAATAATCTCATCAAACTAATGTAAATACGTGATCTAAATCTGAAAAATTTATAGATCTTTCTATATTTTTTACAAACTAATAAAAAACATTAATGAGCTTATCAGCCGGTCTGTATGGTCACAGTATCACTCCTAGTGTATGCTGGGGTCAAATCGTACAGTCTCAAGGGAAAACTGCTAGCAAAAAAAGACTTTGAGACGCTGGCAGAATCAAGGGATCTTGACGAGCTTGTAACCAGAATCAAAAACACGGCATACAACGACATTATATCAAAAGTGCAAAAACCATACACGGCGCAAAAAATCGAGCTAGCACTAAGGGACAGACAGGCAGACTTGCATCACAAAATGATACAGGCCTCAGGCGGCTCTACACTCCTATATGCATATTATATGAAATTTATTTTGCGAAACCTCAAAATGATTCTAAAGGGAAAAATTCTCGACAGAAAACAAGAAGACATCGATGCCTCGCTCAGTCTTCATGCCGAGGAGCTGATCAAAGAGCGTGACGTTGTTCTAAAGGCACTGGTCGCAAAGGATTTGGGGGAGGCAGTCAACACCCTTAAGGGAATAGGACTAGGAGGCGAGGTGGAAAAGGCATACTCGCTATACACAGAGAAAAAGCAGATTCAGGCACTTGATATGTACTTTGACAAGTATTTTTACGAAAACCTAAACCATGCAATCAAGACCTCACTTGATTCCAGCGTGCACACCCTATGTGGAATGGAAGTTGACTTTTACAACATTCTGTGCATTTTGCGGGGAAAGTTTTGGGGTCTTGACGAAAACCAAATTCAGAGTTTACTTGTATCGCAGATACCAACTCCGACAAAGGAGCTCCTGAACAGAATGATATCTGCCGACTCGATAAAGGCAACACTAAACGAGCTCATGGGAACCAAATACAAAGACCTCGTACCTCAGGAGGAAAACCCAATTGACGCAATAAGCCAGTTTGAGGCAGCATTTGAGCGCCTCATACACGATTCCATGCAAAGTGCGTTTATCCGTGTTTTCAGCTTTTCCACGGTGGTTGCCATAACAAAGCTCATAGACTATGAGGTAAGAAATCTTGCCTCAATCGTGTTTGCAGTCGAGCAAAAAATTCCCGCAGAAACTGCGTTATCAAAACTGATTGTTAACGAGGCCGCCTGATTGGCTAGCTTTTGGCTAGATGATATCGAAGCTTTTCTATCGTAGACTTGATGTTTGATGCGATTCTCTGATAGGTCTCTAGTGTTTCCTTGTCAATAAAGAGGTCTTTTTCTGATCTCCATTCTGACGTGATGACTATTTTTGCATGTGACTCCTTTTTTGGCTTGTACTTGAACCAATACGAGTCGTCATTTGCAATCTGAGCCTTTTCATAGTCTACCTTTGCCTTTGCCTTGTAGACAGAAATAGTGATGACCTGTTCCTTTAGCAGGGAATGCATCATAAGCTCACGCAGCTTTGTGTCTGTGTTCAATACGGCTATTACGTCGTCTTGTATCAAGCCTGGCGGCAATGTCGTAAGCTTACCATATCCACTCCAGATAAAGTCCTCGACTTTGGAGTGTAACCTGCCCTTTAGGATCTTTGTGAGGGTTCCAAAGTTGAGAGGGCCTATGGTATACTCTGACGGAAGTGAAATGAAAAATCTCAGCTTCCACGTTGTTCCTTCTGCTATGCCCATTCCGAATGTCCCGCCTGGGGCGTATTCGCTTTTTGTTATGGTTTTGCGCTTTAGTATGTCAATAAAATCAATGCTGTCGTTTGCTTTCATGACACCTCTGCTTGCTATTCCAGGTGTTGGACCCACAAGAGAAGACCTTGGATAGTCGTACTCGAAGTCCATCGTTCCATCTGGGATAAGCTTACAATCCAGTCCAAGTGAGCTTAGGTGCTTGTGCATCTTTTTTGTCACTTTTTCCTCTACTGCGTTTGAGACAATTGTGTCAGGATAATGTAACGTGAGTAAACTATACCTTCTATATTTTTAAGATTATCTGTCAGAAAAACAATAATTGCATCGAATCTGAATTTTTTTGTATATTTCATAGGGTTTTATGCAAAATATGCATTTCTTACATCATGCCTAAAATCTGAGGCCCATCCTTCTTTGAAAATCTAAAAAAAGATCGACTAAACCCAGAGCTAACACCCAGTCAATATCGGAATTTATTTACTACGGAGCACTAGTTTTTTTATGAAATTTGGTTTCTGCGCCTTGGGATTTTCAGATGGGAGAACTAATCCATGACACTCGGAGTCGTAATAGGCGAATCCAAACCAACGTCTGTGACTGCACAAACCTCCAAGCCCCTTTCCGTTGGAGAATATGTCGTCATTGATTCGCAGGACGGAAAGCTCTTGGGTCTTGTTGAAAGATCCTTTGTATCCAGCGCCGCGCTAAACGACATTCACAACTTCGATGAGGCAGTTGAAAGCAAGGAAATAGCTGACATCAACTCCCGCGACAAAAGCTACACTGCAAAAATCACAATACTCGGGTCTCTACCTGATCTGCAAAAAAACATGGTCGTCCTTCCATCAGTACCTCCAATTCCAGGCACGGGTATTCTGAGTGCCACAAAGAACGACCTTGGGACAATATTTGGCCCACAAAAAGACGAATGGGTAAAGATCGGGACGCTTTTGAGAAACTCGCAAATTGAGGCAAAGATAAACCTCAACAAAATCGTCTCAAGACATCTCGGGATACTGGCTATGACTGGGATGGGAAAAAGCAACCTCGTCTCGCTTTTGGCAAAACAAATCGCAAAGCTTGACGGAACGCTAATAATTTTCGATTACCACAACGACTATTCTGATCTCAACATTCCAACAATGAACGTAATCGATGCAAAAATAAATCCGAGACTCTTGGATGCAAACACGCTTGCAGATGTTCTTGAAATAAGAGAAAAAGCAGACATACAGCAAAGAGTCCTGCGCCGTGCATTTACACGAGATGTAAAAGAGGCAAAGGACTTTTGGGCCGCTCTAGATCACAACGTCGCAATGATTGGGGCAGATCCTGACCGTAAAGAAGACCGGCATTCCGCAGACAGAGTGCAAGACAAAATCGATGATGCGCAGCACAAGTTCGCAGATGTCGTAGATCCGGACATCATGGATCCACTCGGACTGGTAAAGGAAGGAAAGGTAAACGTGCTTAACATTTCTGATCTTTCAGAAAAACAAGCAAATGCCGCATTGGCATATTATTTCCAGGAGCTGTTAAACGACAGAAAGGCCGCACTCTCGGCAAAAACCGCAAAGACCAAGTCCGCCCACAGATATCGATTTGACTCTCCAATCTTTGTCATAATTGAAGAAGCGCACGTCTTCATTCCAAAAGGTGAGGACACGCACACAAAATACTGGGCCGCTAAAATAGCAAGAGAGGGGCGCAAGTTCGGCCTAGGCCTAGGCATAGTCTCTCAAAGGCCTCGAAACATAGACCCAAACGTGCTGAGCCAGATGGGCTCGCTTGCAGTAATGAAAATAGTACAAGAAGACGATCAGCACCAGATTGCGTCTGCAGCCGAGTCGATCAGCCGGGACCTGATAAGCCAGCTCACATCGCTAAATGTCGGTGATGCATTGCTTGTGGGACAGTGGGTCAATCTGCCAGCAATTGTGCACTTTGATGAGGTAAAGGACAAGGCAGTCGGCTCTGACAAAAACGCAGTCTCTGAATGGAAGCACGCAAAAAAGTTTGAAAGAGTCGCAGCCGAGTCTACGCAGGGCCTGATACAAAAGGACCTTTTGCTTGATTGACCATGTTCTCCCATATCTCTGATACACATCTTGGGCTGGTACAGTACGGACTGGAGGAAAGAGAAAACGACATCTATGCTACATTCAATGAAGCAATAGACACATCAATCAAAGATCATGTGGATTTTGTAATTTTTGCCGGAGATATTTTCAATGTGCCAAACCCAAGCGGTACTGCCATACTACAGATGGCAAACGCGCTGCGCCGGCTAAAGGAAAATGGCATCGAATCGTTTTTTGTTTTGGGTGAGCATGATTTTTCAAGGATTCGCTCAACTCCGGTTCCGTATGTATACCACAACTTGAAATTTGCAAACTACATTGGAGATGGAAAACCACATGTGTACAAGGATGTTTTTCTGGCAGGATTTGACAAGATTAGAAAAAGCGATATCCAAAACTTTCATGAGAGATTTGCTCAGGTGGACAAGGCAGCAAAGGAACACAAGGGACACAGAATTCTCGTCATGCACCAGGGAATCACAGAGATAAACGAATTTGCAGGCGAATTGAATTCTACTGACCTGCCACGGAACTTTACTTATTATGCGATGGGGCATCTGCACGACAAGTTCCTAAAACAATTCTCACACCTTGGGGGACCAATGGCGTATCCAGGCTCAACTGAGCTCATGTCAAGTGAGGGAATCAAGGAAACGCAAAAGGGATTCTATCTAGTCGATACATCGTCTGGCGAGCCAAAACCGGGCTGGATTAGGCTTGAGACGCGCCCGCAATTTTCAGAAAAGACCGGGTTTGCAAATCTTGAAGAGGCAGTCACACAAATACTGCAAAAAATATCGCCTCTTGGCAAAAAGCCGATAGTTGAGCTTAGAATTTCTGGCGAGACAATAGAATCAGACATTGTCCAGACGCAGATGGCAAGACTCGCGAAAAACACTCTATATTACACATGGAAAATTATACAATCCAACAAAGACAACTCATCTGTACTTGCTGACAGGCCTGCAAACATAGATGATGAGCTAGTCAGACTTGCGTCTAGCGCACTTGGCTCAGAAAACCTTGCAAGATTTGCCATACGCGAACTCTTGGACCCACTTGCGGAAAATAAAATCAAAGAGGTAACGCAGATTGTCGTTGAAAACTTTGAGCAGTTTAGGAGAAAGAAATGATAACGTCAGTTGAGCTTAGCAACTTTATTTCCCATAATGCTACAAACCTTGTCTTTGAAGACGGGGTAACTGTCTTTGTAGGACACAACGGCGCAGGAAAATCAAGCGTCATAGACGCAATAACATTTGGTCTGTTTGGAGAGCACACGAGAAAATCGAACAAGAGCCTCATTCGACGCGGAACAAGCAAGGCGTACGTCAAAGTCAATTTCACCTCAAAGGGAAAACTGTACGAAGCAGTCAGAACTGTTGACTCGAAAGGAACGCTTTCCACGCAGTTGTTTGAAAAAAAGGGAGACGTGCTTACACAGCTTGCAGCAGGTGAGAGAAAACAATACGGCGAGTCCACAAGCGAAATGATCGAGTCCAAAATAGGCTTGGACTTTGCCAAGCTAAAGGTGGCGTCAATCGTACAGCAGGGCGAACTGAACTCGATAATCAAAGCAAAGCCAAAGGAGTTCAAGGAAATGCTAAACGCAATAATTGGAATAGACAAGCTAGACCTGGCATCAGAAGGACTAAAGCTGGTGCAGAAAAATTTCAGACAGACAATTCAGCAAAAATGCGACGGATACGATGACACTCACATAGATCTTCTTACCAGAGAGTTTGAGCAAAAAAGACAGGAAATAGAAAAATCTGAACCACAAAAACAGGCACTCCAAAAAAGAAAGGAGATAGTAGAGGCAGAGCTACAAAAAATAGAACAGGAAATAAAATCTGGTTTGCAAAAAGAAACGTTCCTCAAACAACTCGAGGAAAGAAAAACAGAGCTTGCAGGATATGTTAAAGAAGCCATAGCATCGATTAAAAAAGAAATACTGGAAAAAGAACGCAAAATACGGGAATGTGAGGGATGTTTTGAAGAGGCGGCGGTACATTCCGACCTAAAGTCAAGAATAGACAAAACAGATCTTGAGCTAACTGACATTGATGACAAGATACAAGACTTTGGAAAACAGCAAACAATTCTGCAAGAACACCAGTCGCTCGCAAAAAAACTTCAGCTCCATGATGGCAAATGCCCAGTATGTGACTCGAAAGTAGGAAACCTGAGGCCAATCTTCCAAGTGGAGCACATCAAGTCAGAACAAGAAAAAATAATAAAATCATGCAACATTCTTGAGGCAAAAAGGCAACAGGCCCTTGCGGAAAAAAAGGAGCTGATAAAAAAAGAACAAAGATCGATAGAAGCAAAGGCAACTCTTGCGGCACACTCGATACAACGAAAAGAACAGCTGGAGGCGCTTCGAAGCGAAATAGGCCTCCAAAAAACCCAGATTCAAAAAATCCCACTGACAATTACGACTTCGGGGCATCTTGTTGAGGCTGCCTCGATTGATTCCCACGCAAGACTCCTTTATGAAAAAATTGAGAACCTAAAAGAGCAGGTAGCTGAGTTTGATCCTGCAGCATTTTCTGCACTCAGGCAGGAGTTTGAGCAAAAACGAAAAGAAGCGAGTAAAACTGATCAGGAGTTTGGCGCAATAACTGAAAAGATAAGGCAGGCAAGCCAAAGAACCACAAAGCTCACATCGATACTAGGTGAGCTAAAAGACGTCAAAAATTATCTAGCACAACTAGAACAAATACAAAATAACGTCTACAACCGGGAAGGGCCGGTAGCTACGAGTCTTCGCTCGTGGGCTTTGTCAGCAATATCCTCAAAGGCATCAGAATATCTTGGGATGCTAAACACCAAGGTTCACAGGGTCGTATTGTCTGAAAAAACCCGCGATATCATCATCACGTGCTATTCAAAGGACACACCAGTTGACATCGATTCACTGTCAGGAGGCGAGCAGGTGAGTGTCGCACTGGCACTGCGACTTGGCATGGCACACCTGCTTGGCGCATCAAACCTTAACTTTGTCATTCTAGACGAGCCGACAACACATCTTGATTCTGAAAGAAGGAGATCACTAGTTCATGTCCTCTCCCAGCTATCCGATATAGCTAGTGCTACCGGACCATTACAGCTGATAATAATAACGCACGACACAGAAATCTTTGAGGACTCGTCTGTCGAAAAGATTTACAAGTTCGAATCAAGTCAAGACGGAACAAAAGTTTCTCTGCTCTAGCCGCCTGTGAGCTTGGCAAATTTTTCGTTTTTGCTAAGCTTTTCCATGAATAACAGATTTGATAATGCCACCACTGCAGATTCTTTTACTGGCTTGCTTGGGTCGTCCAGTGCCTTTTCCAGCGTATGTCGCGCCTCCTTTGCCCCGACCACACCAAGCGCAATTGCCGCCTCGTGTCGCACAAACATGCTTGGGTCGTTCTGCGTGGCGTCTTCTAGATGCTTTATTGCGCTGCTGTATCCCATTTGACCAAGCGAGAATGCCGCCTCGTGTCGCACAAGCTCGTTGGAGTCGTTTTTGAGAACCTTGGCGATGTGAGGGATCTTGTCCTCCCCACCAAAATCGACTAGTATGCATGTTGCCCTTGTCCGTACTACATAGTCGTCATTATCCAGCAGACTGACAAAATAATTCACGTCTTTTTTTTCATATCTGTCCTCCATTTCTGCAAAAAGAGCCAGCCTTTTTTCCGGTACTACATACATTTGATTTCTGAAAAGTTCTGCTGTATATTATTGTAATTCAAAAAATCAGTTAGATTTTATAATAAACTCAAAACAACCAAAATAGTTGATAGCGCAAATAGGGCAAAAGGCACCGAACCTCTCCGTATCAAAATGGGTGCAGGGAATGCCTACAAACTTTGATCAGGAAAAGGATCGTATCGTACTAGTAGAGGTCTTTCAGGTGAACTGCCCAGGGTGCTTTCTGTACGGGATTCCAGAGGCAATCAACATTTACAACAAGTACCGCTCAGACGGCGTAACCGTCCTTGGCGTGGCAACGGCATTTGAGGATTTTGACAAGAACACACTTGAAAACCTGGATCTTTTATCAAAGACGGGTACCGTGATTGGCGAGACAAAAAAGGCGCTTGCCCAATATGGAAAGCTAGCCAATGGCGACAAGATGCCATACAAGATTCCGTTTCCACTGGGAATGGATGTCTTGGTAAAAGAGACTGGGGCGCCAAGCAAGGAAAAGATGACTGACTTTATCAAAAGCCAGATTCCAGACTTTGATGCACAGCCAGACGACTACAAAAACCAGATATTTGCACGTGTGGAATCCTACTTCAAGTCAAAAGAATACTCGGCTGAGACATTTGAAAAGTACTCACTCAGGGGAACACCGTCATCGATACTGGTTGATAGAAAGGGAATACTGCGCGACGTCTCGTTTGGCCAGACGGGGCAGCTCGAATCAATGATTGAAGATCTGATAAAAGAATAGCTTACGCGGCTTTTGGTTTTGTTTTGAAATAGTATGCAAATGTGCTGCCTGCCCCGATGGCAACCACGATTCCTACAACTGCAATGATTGTCGGAATCGGGTCAACCTTTTCTTCAGGTATGTCACTTGTTGGTGATGGCTGGCCGCTAGGTGATTTGTAGTCGCTTGTTATTTCCAGCGTATGTGTACCATTTCCCTTAAACTCTAGCGTAGCAAAGGAGATTTTGTCATTTTGCAAAATTTTGGCGGGAATCTCATTACCATCAAGATAAAACCTGATCTGCCCGCTTGTGATATTTTGCGGTATCTGCAGCTCTGCCAGGTTGTTTTGAAGGCTGCTCTTTATCTCAAAAATCATCGTGCTATTGTCGAATCCTACACTACGAATGTCGAAATTTGCTGTCGATTTTACCACAAATATCTCATCGTCCACTCGGACATCAAAACTAGCGCTCATGCCTGTCCTGTCTGATAGGGGTTCTGCAAAAACAGGAACTGCAATCAGGGAAAAAAGTAATGCGATTAAAAATTTCAATTTATGCTGGAATGACCCGTTTTCTGAGTTCTTTGTCCTTTGAAATTCTTGGGTGGTTTGGATCAGCTAGTAACACTTCAAACCAGTAATGAAATCCGTCCTTGTACAAAAAGTACGAGCCAAGTAACTTGAGCGGCCTGTATCTTCCCTGTGTTCTTTTTTCCGCAACCTGCTGCATGGTGACATCTGCCTTTATTCTTGTGACGCCCAAGTGCTTTGGCCTTCTGCCTGCTACCGGTCTTTGTCTTCTCATGCCTCCGGTTCCAACACGTGTTCTAATTACGACCATTCCCTGTTTTGCCTTGTATCCGAGTCTTCTCGCCCTTTGGATTCGGCTTGGCCTGTCTATTCTAGTAAAGGCGGCCTCTTTTCTCCACTGGACAGCCCTTTTTCTTATCTCAGGCGAATTTTCCTGCCATAATTTGAGCCATGTTGCATCTTGGTGACTGAGCATTACCGCACCTATTTCAAACCCCTTAATATCTCAAACCCCGAGTTTCGAACAAAAGTTGTCCGCGAGTGTCAGAATTCTCCTAGGTTTTTTCACTCGCAGGAATTTCGAAGATGAAACTCGATCTACCTTGAGATCAAGTGTTTGATATTCATATCGCTTATTCTAAATTCGCAAAACTAATTCTGTGAATTTAACTTGATTTCTTCCTGCCGGCCTTTCCTATTGCCCACAAAACTATCATAATGATAAACGCAATGACAAATGAAGCTATTATTGGAGCCACTAGCTCAGTTGTGGTACTGCGTGTAGTGGTTTGTTGCTGGGCTTTGTCAAGAACGCACTGCCCATCTTTGAGTATAGTTCCAGGACCACAAGTTTCATCAAGAACACAGACGCCGTCCTTTAGTACAGTTCCAGCTCCGCACTGCATTTCCGATTCTGTCTCAGACGGTGTCTCTTCAGCCGGTGCTTCTGGCTCTTCCTCTGTTGGCTCTGCTTCAGCCAGCACACAGACGCCGTCCTTTAGTACAGTTCCAGCTCCGCACTGCATTTCCGATTCTGTCTCAGACGGTGTCTCTTCAGCCGGTGCTTCTGGCTCTTCCTCTGGAGGTTCTTCTTCTACAGGCGGGGCCTCTTCCTGGATTCCAAATCCAGTCCCAATGATGTCTAATGATGTGGTGCCTTCTGGCACTGTGATAGTCAAAGTTCTTGCAGTGTCTGTTGTTTCTTCGGTAAACACTGCCTCATCGATTTCTGCCAACACTACAAAACTTTCATCAGCACCATCTGCCCTTGAATCAAAAAAGCTTCGCTCTAATGTGATTTCCAAAGTCGAGGAAATATCCGTGGTTGCAACCAAAACCGTGAGAGTGGATGTAAGTACGTCTGCCTCTAGTCCATCGACTGTAAGTCCTGTGGCATCATAACTTACCTCGTAGGTTGTTCCATCTATTTCGACTGGTGCGGTACCGGGCTCTGCAAAGGCCAGGTTTGGCAACACCAAACTTGATATCAATAATGCAAAAACCAGTTCTGACTTCAACCTAGATCACTCCTCGTAAAATCTGTATTTTATGCTTGCTTTTCGCTAAATCAGTTATTTGACAAGTGGTAACTACTAAGCCCATTTCATTGTAAGAATTGCAGAATTTTTGATAAAGAATCGGATAATTTTATTGTGATTGATTGGTCAAAAACATCACTAGCCAGTCTGGGAATCATGTCATGTCAGGCTCAAATGATCATCCATCAAAGGAGTAAGGCATAGACGATGTTTTCTGTCATAAAGAGAATACTGTATGATTTTCATTCAAGATACGATATAACGCAGAACCGAATGGCGATGTGCCAAGTGATGACATGCAACTACAGAATCACTAGGGGATTATACGGCGATTTTGGGATGGTTTCTACACAGCCTAGTTATTGTATGATCATTTAATAGCTGATATGATATTATGAAATTTGTTGAATGTTAATTTTGTTGCGTTAGCACTGGCAGTATTACTTGTTACCTCACTTATTTCCATATCCTTCACACAAGATGTCTTGGCAGATTCTAGTGCAAAAGAAATTAAAAGTGCCGACAAAAAACCATTGGTTTCATTTAATGAAGAGCAAATCAAAGCTCAGCTAGGGCTCCAACCAAATGAAAAAAGAGTAATTGTGATCTACAAAAATGATGTAAAAAAAGCAGATAAAGATAAACTAGAACAAAAAGGTGGCAAAATCAAACTAGAACTAGACAGTTTAGATGCGGTGGCAATACACGTTGATCAAAATAAAATCAAGGAAATTTCATCCGATCCAAACGTCGCTCAGGTGCTTGAGGATACTATAGTGTATGCTTCGTTGAATATCAGCGTTCCACAAATTGGAGCAAACCTGGTGCAAGCCGGAGGAATTACTGGTAAAAACGTCAAAGTTTGTGTTATAGATACTGGGGTAGACGATACCCATCCTGCCCTAAATCCGCTTGTTGCAGAAAAAGATTTCGTAAATAATGATAATGACGCTACCGATGATCATGGGCACGGCACTCATGTTGCAGGAATAATTGCATCGCGCGATGCTTTCTTTAAAGGAGTAGCACCCGATGCATCACTTATGGCAGCCAAAGTTCTCGGCAGTACAGGTTCTGGGTTTGAGTCAGTTGTTGCAGACGGAATTAGCTGGTGTGTTTCAAATGGAGCAGATGTAATAAATCTCAGCCTTGGAGGAGGTAGTTTTCCAAGTACTTGCGATGGAACAATTGGGGCAATTGCTGTGAATAATGCTGTCAATGCAGGAGTCATAGTGGCGGCAGCAAGCGGTAATGGCGGTTTTATTAATGCAATTTCTACTCCTGCATGTGCATCAAAGGCAATAGCTGTTGGGGCAGTAACCCAAACCGACGGCAGAACACCATTTTCAAACGAAGGTCCCGAATTAGATGTCGTTGCACCCGGCTCTCCAGTCGTTTCTCTTAGGGCACCATTCCAAGGCGGCGGATTTACTGCATTAACTGGTACATCAATGGCAACACCGCATGTTGCAGGACTTGCAGCATTGCTGCTTGAAAAAAACCCGAATCTTTTACCACAGCAGGTAAGAACAACTATTCAAAACACCGCACTTGATCTTGTCGTGCCAAACCCTCCGGCAGGTCCTGGGTTTGACACCGTTTATGGATATGGAAGAATCCGCGCAAATGATGCAGTTTCAGCAACTCTGCCAGCAACTGTCTCAGTGCCATCTGCAACAGGCGCAGGAAACGTCAAATTTTCTACAAACAATGGAGGAATACAGTCGCTTTCCGCAATTCCTGAATCTACATTGCCGACTCTAGGAAAGCCAGCACTGCAATTTCCATTTGGCTTTTTTAGTTACGTTATAGCCGGAATTACTCCTGGCTCTAGTGCGACAATTACAATCACGTTCCCGTCAAACGTTCCTGCAGGAACCAAATTCTGGAAAGAAAATGGTGGAACTTGGACAAACATCTCATCGCTTGTTACCAGTAACGATGGAGACGGAATCATACTACTAACTATTCAAGACGGTCAATTAGGAGACGCAGATGGAATTGCAAATGGGCAAATTGTAGATCCGATTGGAGGGGGATTACCTTTACCTATGACAACTGGAATCCTCTCAGTTAATGCAGGAGGCCCTGGCACTGTAATAGACACGTCTGGCACGGGATTCACGCCGGGCTCTACTGTGACCATACGATTTGATTCCACAGTTCTTACCACGACAACTGCGGTTGGCGGCAAATTCACAAACATTCCAATCACAATTCCTGTTTCGGCCCCAGGCATGCACTCTATCTCCGCATCAGACGGAGTCCATACTTTCTCAAAGCAATTCAATATCTTTGTTACAAGAATCGTCGCAACTCAGACAACAAGCTTTTTGGCGACAACAAACTCCGGCCCACCGGGCTCTCCAATCCACCTGTATGGTAAGGGATTTGCAGGAAATGCAGGAGCAACAGTGACCATATCAATTGATGGGGCACCTGTCGCAACAACTCCTGTGAGTAAGGTGGGCTCCTTCAAGGCCATTCTGCTGACAATCCCACCAACTCCGACATCTGGTACCCACACCATTTCAGCAACTGACGGAACAAACTTCGCATCAAGCACTTTTTACATTGTTTCTCCCTAACGCTTTACGCTTGGATACCTTACCACCGATGAGATAATAAAATATTACAAAACTCCACGTAAAATCTGAATTATTTTTTCCGCAATCACATTTGCAGCTAACGACTGGGCTTCTTTTGTCTGGGCTCCGATATGTGGCGTGGCAATGAAGTTTGGAAGCGTGGTCAGCTTGTTGCCGGTCGCCGGCTCTTTTTCAAATACGTCCAGCGCCGCACCCCCAAGGTTTCCTGACTTGAGTGCCTCGTATAGCGCATCTTCGTCAACCGTGCCACCTCGAGACGTGTTGATTATTTTTGCAGTCTTTTTCATAGTGCCAAGTCTTTTTGCATTTATCATGTTTTTAGTGCTGTCTAAAAGTGGTACGTGCAATGAGACATAATCTGCGCTCTGTAAAAGCGTGTCCAAGTCCGCCTTGATCAGGCCTACCTCTTTTGCGAATTCTGGATCAATTGGTATCACATCAAACCCAATTATGTTCATGTTTAAAGCCCTCGCAAGTCTTCCAAGTCTTTTCCCAATGTTTCCAAGGCCTACTATTCCAAGATACTTGCCGGCAAGCTCAGTTCCCATGAGTTCCTTTTTTATCCAATTGCCATTTCTAGTCTCTCTGTCTGCTCGCGGAATCTCGCGTGCCATCCCAAGCATTAGGCCAATTACCAATTCAGCTACTGCGTTCATCGCCCCCTCTACTGCGTTGATTACTCGAATGTTTTTGGCCTTGGCCGCTTCAGTGTCTATATTATCTAATCCTACTCCAACACGCGCAAGTATCTTGCATTTTGTCGCCTTTTCAATCAGTTCTTTAGTGATGGTGGTTCTGCTTCGAACAATTATGATATCGAAATTTCCAATTTTTTGCATCAGCTCTTCCTTTGTTATCTGCGGCTCGTAAGTAACTTGGAGCCCGTTTTTCTGTAAAATGTTATTGAGAATCGCGTCCACCTGATCACAGATCAAAACTGACTGATTAAAACTCATGCAGATTGCCTTTTGTTGTACAGAATATAATCATTTTTGAATATAATAAAAAGAAGAAAATGGGGAATTTAGATTCCTAGGTCTGCCTTTACTTCGTCAGCACGTTCATCAGTGTACAAGCCATGCAAGTTGACCATTGGATGATCAATCGTGTTCTTTCCTGCTGGAGGAATTGCATCACTTGGGTTGCCCAAGAGGTGTGCGTATGATGGTGCGTTTGTACCCAGTTGGGCGTTTAGACCAAATGGATCACCTACGACAAATACGGTTGCTGCACCTGTGAAGATTGCGGCATAGTCGTGGTTTACTGCTACATATACGCCTGGTTCATCAAAGACTACATCGGCAATCATGCCTTGTGAGCCTCCAACTAACCATGTCTCGGTTCCCTTTGCTTGCACTACGCTTCCTTGTGTTACACGGTCGATGATTTCACCTACAATGTGGAAGAACACCGGTTCGTTTCCTTGGTTTTCAACAAAGAATCTTACGTGTTGTCCTTCTTCAATGAACAATAGCTGTGATTGGTATTGTTTCAGATCTTTTGAATTCCATGGTTGAGCTACGAAGATGTTTTTCTTCTCGTCACCTAGAATCAACTTGTTGTGATCCTCATTTGGTACATAGCCAAATGACATACCATTAACTACAGTCCATGAGGTCTCATGCATGAACATTTTTCCTTGATCAAATCCACCTTCATCAGTTAGGTATAGCTGGTTGTACTGGAGCTGGAATTCAAGGGCATCTGCAGAATGCATCTGTCTGTCTCTGACTACTTGTCCGTCCACAACCTTTGTCTTTTCCACCATCAATGGCTTGTAGCCTTTGAGTGGGTCGACAATGGTCATTCCGTACATGCCAGATAAGACATGCTGATCCATAGCTGCTACGTCAACACCAGAGCAATGGTACTTGAAAGTACCAGGCACTTGTGCAACATAACAGAATGTCTTGGATTCACCTGGCAAAACTTTGCCAAAGTATGATGCACTGTTTTCAGATGCATGCATGTCGTTTCCGTGTGGCGTTGGTTCGTCTTCTGGGATCGTAAGTGTCGCCATTACGACATCACCTTGTGTGACTCTGAGGGTTGGTCCTGGGACCTGGCCGCTGAAAGTCATGGCCTTGTATGTGCCGCCACCAATTACTGGTAGGTCAGCGCTTTCGCCTGTGAGGTCTAATGTGACCACATTTCGTCCTTCTTCAACATTGTCGCAGTCAACTGCGGCAAATGCTTGTGGCATGACCAGTCTCAAACCACCCATATCATGGATTGTTTGTGTCAAGTCATCGTTTCCATTGGAAACTGCCATTGTAGAGCCAACGATTTGTGTTTGTGTGTATGTGCTTCCGAATAAGGTTGCTGCCAATACCGCTACTGCTGTAACGGAAAATAGCATACTGTAACGCTTATTCATTGAGTTTGAGACTTGTACCAGCATATATAATAATTCGCATTATTCCTGTGTCGAATTTCATATTTTTGCAGAACTTAACCCGCTGAGAATTTATCTTAGTGATGAAAAGGTGAATCTGGTTTGAAGTACAGAACAGACAGAGATTCACTTGGTGAGGTAAAGATCCCATCAGACGCGTACTATGGGGCATTTACGGGCCGCGCAGTAAAGCAATACAAAGTCACCGGCAAAAAGTCGCACAGACACCTGATCTCTGCATATGTGATGATAAAGCGTTCGGCCGCTGTTGCCAACATAAGGACAAAGGCAATTGACAAAAAGCGCGGTGACGCAATAATCACGGCCTGCGACAAAATCTTGACTGGCAAGTTCGTCGACCAGTTCGTAATAGATGAGATAAACTCTGGCGCGGGAACTGCGTTTAACATGAACGCAAACGAGGTGATCTGCAACGTGGCACTGGAAATGTTGGGAAAAAGAAAAGGCGACTATGCATCACTACATCCAAATGATCATGTAAACATGTCACAATCAAGCAACGACACATTTCCTACTGCAATGCATGTCGCAATTCTTCTAAATGTCGGCGAAACGCTTGCGGCTGTAGATAATCTCATCAAATCACTTGCAAAAAAGGCAAAAGAATTTTCAAGCTTTAAAAAAATTGGAAGAACACACCTGATGGATGCACTGCCTGTAACCCTTGGTAGCGAATTTACCGCTTACACGACTTCAATTACAAAGGCCCGCAATGCCATTGTTCTGGCAAAGGCAGAACTGGAATTGGTGGGCCTTGGAGGAACTGCAGTAGGTAACGGGGCAAACACGCCAAGAGGATACAGACAGATTGCAATTTCCGAGCTTGCAAAAATTTCAAGGCTAAATCTAAAACCAGAAAAAGACATGCAGCATTCACTCCAGTCAAAGTTCGCAGTGGCAAACATGTCATCGGCTGTCAGAAATCTCGCACTTGAGCTAAACAAAATTGCAAATGACATCCGCCTTATGGCCTCAGGACCTGTCGCGGGGCTCTCAGAGATTGGAATACCTGCAGTGCATGCGGGGTCTTCAATAATGCCAGGTAAGGTAAACCCGTCACTTGCAGAATGTCTTAACATGATATGCTTTGGAATAATTGGAAATGATGTCGCAGTAGCAAATGCCGCACAGGCCGGACAATTTGAACTAAATGTGATGCTACCGGGAATGCTAAAAGCAGTGATGGACTCTACAGACATGCTCAAGAACTTTTTGCCAATCTTCTCTGCAAATCTAATTTCCGGCCTTAGTGCAAACGAAAAAAGACTAGTGAAAAACATTGAAAAAAGCCCAGTCATAGTCACACTACTTACTCCCAAGATTGGCTATCAGAAATCAGCAGATCTCTTCAAGGAATCACTCAAGACAGGAAAGACAATTCGCGAGCTTGTTATTGCGAAAAAACTGATGACGAAAAAAGAAATCGACACGCTTTTCAAATAGCATGGCAAAAATCTGGGTCGAATCATACGGTTGCTCTGCAAGTTTTGCAGACGCGGAAATGATCTCAGGTCTAATCATGAACGGGGGGCACACACTTGCATCAAGCTCGCGTGATTCTGATCTGAATTTGATCGTCACCTGTTCTGTCAAGGACGCAACGGCAAACAAGATGGTAAACAGGATAAAAAAACTAAAATCAAAACCTCTGGTCGTTGCCGGATGCCTTGCAAAGGCAGAGCCAAAAACAGTAAGCAGATTCTCGCCAAACGCAAGCCTGATGGGGCCAAACTCGCTTGGAAAGACGCTTCAGATAATAGACTCGACGCTTTTGGGCAGAAAAAAAATCGAGCTCGCAGACTCGGATCTCACAAAGACCGGCCTGCCAAAGGTAAGACTAAACCCAATTGTGGGCATAGTCGAGATAGCGAGCGGATGCATGAGCGAGTGCACTTTTTGCCAAACCAAGCTAGCAAAAGGCGATCTAAAGTCATACCGAATTGGTGACATTGTAAGGCAGGTGAGTGCAGAGATAGGGGATGGCTGCAAGGAGATTTGGCTTACATCAACAGATAATGGCTGCTATGGCCTTGACATTGGCACCACACTACCAGATCTTGTAAGTAAGGTATCAGAAATTCCAGGAGAGTTTGCAATTCGAGTTGGAATGATGAACCCGATGTACATGCCTAGAATCAAAGACGATTTGGTAAAATCCTTTGAAAGTGACAAAGTCTACAAGTTTCTGCACGTGCCGGTGCAGGCAGGAAGCGACAGGATCCTAAACGAGATGAAACGGGGCCACACAACAGCTACATTCAAAGACGTGGTTAAAAAATTTAGAGATAGGTTTGGAAAATTTACAATTTCAACCGATGTTATAGTGGGATTTCCAAGCGAAACCAAAGAAGACTTTGAAAAAACAGTCGAGCTTCTCAAAGAAACAAGGCCTGACGTCGTGAACCTCTCAAAATACAGCCAAAGGCCTGGAACAAAAGCAGCAGAGATGGTCCAAATCGATGTCTCCGAGGTGAAAAAACGAAGCAAGCTGGTCTTTGAGACGGTAAACGAAATAACTCTACAGAACAACAAGGAATGGATCGGCTGGAAGGGCAAAGTTCTCTTCAACGAGCAGACAGAAGGCAAGATCCGCGGCAGAAACTTTGCATACAAGTCTGTCTTTGTGGACAAAGACGTAGGTCTTGGCGATCAAAAACAGGTGGAGATAGTGAAAGCAACAAACCACGGTTTGTACGGGAAGATCGCTAGCTAAAACTTTTAGATCGGATCTTGGATCAAAATTAAGTAAGAAGGTTTTTTATTCTATTTTGCAAGAGTCCCACATGGACTTTGTTCAGCCCGTCCTTTTGGTAGGAATAGGTGGCGCAGGCTCGAGGCTTGCCGCACACGCAAGCGAGTTGATTGGAGCCGACTGGGTTGCAATCAGCCATGACAGCAACGACTTGGGCTCTCAAAACGACATAAAAATTCACACCGAGTCACACGTCAATCCTTCTGCTTATCTGATAAGGGCACAGGCTCAAAAGTCGATGGACAAGATCCGAGGTGCAATCTCAGACTATTCCACGGTTGTCATTTTTGCAAACCTTGCAGGAAAGGCTGGCACAGCAATTTCTCCCCTAGTAGCTATGGCAGCAAAAGAGGAAGGAAAAAAGGTCTTGTCCTTTGCGATCATGCCGTTTAGATTTGAAAAAGAAAGGCTCTTCATGGCAGGCGTTTCACTCAAAAGACTCCGTACAAGTTCCGATTCTACTGTAGTGATGGATAACGACGCACTGCTGGAAATCAATCCTGAACTCACTCTCAACAAATGCTACGAAATTGCCAACCGCTCAATCGCATATGTGGTAAACTCACTTGGCGCATCATCAATTTCTGATAATCTCAACATCCTTTCAACAAGCGTAGATGTCAGAGATGTCGAGATGTCGCTGCGCGATTCTGTCAAGATGCTTTACGAGGACGCGCCCCCAACAAGTGTCAAAAAGGCAATGTTGTACGTCTTTGGCTCCGACAACGTCTCTGTTGGAAAAATCAACTCGATTACAAATACTATTTCTGGAATATTCAATGAAAACAACACCGCTGTTAGCCTCGCGACCACGCAGGGTGATAAATCCCAAGTTGTAATGGTGACAGCAGTCGAAGGCACGCTAAAGTTTGATAACTATGACCCGCTCGGTATGATTCCAAAAGAAAATACCCTGGACTGGGACGAGCCAGAGTCAAGCATCAAGACTGTAATTGATTTGTATCAATTAGAATAATCTGTTTTAAAAAAAATTAACTATGATGTAGTTAAGATAAAATAATTATTTGGATTTCTTAGCGGAGTTTTTTCCTTTTGGTTTTTTTGCTTCTGTTTTCTTCGGTTTTACTTCCTTTTTAGCTTCTTTTTTTGGCTCTTCTGGTTTCTTTTCTGCCTTTTTTGGCTCTGGTGTTGCTTTTGGCTCTTCGACTTTGGGCTCTATTTTCTCTG
>Ga0247727_10005826_pt1 | contig 24622 bp, 21 predicted proteins | sample WisWelCaveWW1625_FD_202498 | JGI IMG/M metagenome (GOLD analysis project Ga0247727, IMG submission 202498) | Biofilm microbial communities from Wishing Well Cave, Virginia, United States - WW16-25 | ecosystem: Environmental > Aquatic > Deep subsurface > Groundwater > Cave microbial mat | place... | reverse complement strand
TCGCGAGCGCACCGTTCAACTCAGCCTGAGCCGGCGGCGAGGTGGCGCGCTGAGTCGTGAAAAAAGTGAATACTGCGATCAAACAAATCCCTGACAACACGGCGACGGCGTAATAACGTTGACGCATTCGCAACTCCTTTCCTAAATTAAATTTTGGTAAGCAACCCCGGCGTTAGTTTTTCATCAAACCTTTACATTGTAAGAAAATTTTTGAGAGTGTCAAGTTTTTTTTTATAAATTTTAAAAAAAGTTATACCGGCCTTGCCTTTACGATTTTTTCGATTAAATTAACAACGAATCTCGCTGATTTACAGGTTGTGCAGTTTGCGTTTTACGGTTGCCGTTTTTTCTTTTTAGTCTTTTTCCCATTTATCTTTTTTGCTTCTCTTATGCCCCTTCCCACTCCCTTTTACTCTCGCATGGCGCCGCTGTGCCAGAGCTACGATTGGCGCAACTGGGCCGGTTACTTGGCCGTCAGCGTTTATGAAATGTCGCACGAGCGCGAGTATTATGCCATCCGCAACGCCGCGGCGCTGATTGACGTGACCCCGCTATTCAAATACGAAATCAGCGGCCCGGAGGCCCCGCGTCTCGTTGATCGCATCATCACGCGCGACGCGAAGAAATGCGGCATCGGCCAGGTCATGTACACGCCGTGGTGCGACGAGCACGGCAAAATGGTCGATGACGGCACGGTCGCGCGTTTGTCGGAAAATCATTTTCGTCTCACCTCCGCTGATCCGAACCTGCGCTGGTTTCAAGACTGTGGTCATGGGTTCGAGGTCAATGTCGTTGAGGTCTCTGCTGATCTGGCGGCGTTGTCGGTCCAAGGTCCGAAGTCGCGGGAGATTCTTGGTCAAGTCGTCACGGGAACTGATGTTGCGAGTCTAAAATATTTTCGTTTGACGAACGGAAAAATCGCCGGCTTTCCGGTGACGATTACGCGCACGGGTTACACCGGCGATCTTGGTTACGAATTGTGGGTCGCGCCGGAACATGCGGAAAGTTTGTGGGATGTTTTGATGGAGAAAGGCCGCGGCTACGGCATTCAACCCGCCGGCATGGTCGCGATGGATATCGCCCGTGTCGAAGCCGCGTTGTTGTTGGGTGATATTGATTACGTCTCGAGCCATAAAGCCATCACTGCCGCGCGCAAATCGTCTCCGCTCGAAGCCGGCTTGGAGTGGGCCGTCAAATTTGACAAAGGCGATTTCATCGGCCGCAAAGCGCTGCTTGCCGAAAAACGGCGTGGCCCGCAATGGAAATTCGTCGGCCTCGAAGTACACTGGGACGCGCTCGAAGCTCTTTATGCCGCCGCCGATCTGCCGCCGCAAGTTGCCGGTCGTGCCTCGCGCGTCGCCGTGCCGATTTTTAAAAACGGCAAACAAATCGGCCAAGTGACGAGCAGCGCCTTCTCCCCGATTCTAAAAAAATTCATCGCCATCGGCACGATTGAAAGCGCCTACGCCGGCCTTGGCACGAAAGTCGAAATGGAAATCACCGTCGAATTTGCGCGCCAACACGCGCCGGCGACGATTGTGAAGACGCCATTTTTTGATCCGACGAGGAAGAAGGCGTAGTGGTCAGTATTCAGTGGTCAGTATTCAGTTTTCAGTGTCATCAATAAAGAGCGGAGGCGGTTATGAGTTATTTACCTTATGTGGAAAATTTTCGATATCTTTTGGCTTATCAAAAAGCCAAAGCGCTGGCGAAAGAAATTTTTCAATTGACCAAAACTTTTCCACGTGAAGAGGCTTATTCACTCACGGATCAGATACGGCGAAGTTCTCGATCCATCGGCGCACAAATTGCTGAAGCTTGGGGCAAACGATCTTACGAAAAACACTTTATCAGCAAACTCACAGACGCCGACAGTGAACAACTTGAAACTCAGCATTGGATCGACACAGCAACCGATTGCAGTTATTTGAACACCGAACAAAAATCATCGCTCATAAAATCATGCGAAGAAATTGGTCGTTTGGTTGGCGGCATGATCGCTAAATCAGATAAATTTTGCTCGACGACACCCATCTCTGTCGTTCGCGAAGATGCAGCAGAATATTTTACTCGCAACAAAAAAGACGAAGAATTAACTGAAAACTGATCACTGAAAACTGAATACTGAAAATGCCCCAAACCTACGACGCCATCATCATTGGCGGCGGCCACAACGGCCTCGTGAATGCCGCTTATCTCGCCCGCGCCGGAAAAAAAGTTCTCGTCCTTGAAAAGCGCCATCTCGTCGGCGGCGCTTCCGTTACCGAAGAAATTTTTCCCGGCTTCAAATTTTCGGTTTTCTCGTATGTCGTCAGCTTATTCCGTCCGGAAATCATTCGCGATCTCGAATTGCCCAAACACGGCTTGACGATTTTGCCGCTGACGAGCACGCTGACGCCGATGCCGAACGGCAATTATCTCTACCGCGATTGGGATCATTACCGCACGCTGCGCGATATCGCGCGGCACTCGCCACGCGACGCCGAAGCTTATGACGAGTATGGCCGCGCGATGTACTTCATGGCGAAGGCCGTAAAATACATGCTCGGCATCATTCCGCCCGACCCGACCACGCTCCATCCGAAAGATTTGATGGGACTCGCCAATCTCGGCAAGCACCTTCTCGGCTTGGGCGAGGAAAATATTTACACGCTGACGAAATTGATGACGATGAGTTCCGCGGATTTTTTGGAAGAATGGTTTGAAACCGACGTGCTCAAAGCCACGCTTTCGTCCAGCGGCATCATCGGCACATTTCTCGGCCCGCGCTCGCCCGGCACGGCGTATGTGTTGCTTCATCATTATATGGGCGAAATCGACGGCAGTTTTCGCGCGTGGGGATTCGCGAAAGGCGGCACCGGCGGCATCGCCAACGCCATTGCGAACGCCGCAAAATCTTTCGGCGCAGAAATTCTTTGCGAGGCGCCCGTCGCCAAAGTGCTGACGAAGAACGGCACCGCCATCGGCGTCGCGCTCGAAAATGGCGATGAGTATCACGGAAAAATTATCGTTTCGAGTCTTGATCCCAAACTCACTTTTCTCAACTTGGTTGAACCCTCGCTTCTGCCGAATGATTTGGTGAGCGCAATTAAAAATTTCAACATTCGCGGCTCTTCGGCAAAAGTGAATTTGGCGCTCGACACATTTCCGGACTGGGCGTGCATGCCCGGCTACGGCCCTCATCTCAACGGCGCGTTTTCCATCAGCCCCAGCGTCGATTATCTCGAGCGCGCGTACGACGACGCGAAGTACGGCAATTTCTCGCAAAAGCCGTACATCGATATCATTCTTCCATCGATGATCGATCCCGACATGGCCCCGCCCGGAAAGCATGTGATGTCGTGCTTCGTGCAATACGCGCCGTATCAATTGCGCGAAGGCACATGGGAACAAAAACGCGAGGCGCTCGGCGACGCCGTGGTCAACACCTTGTCCGAGTACATTCCAAATTTCAAAAATATTATTTTGCACCGGCAGGTGATGACGCCGTGGGACATCGAGCAAACCACCGGCCTTTCGCAGGGCAACATTTTTCAAGGCGAGCTGACGTTGTCGCAACTCTTTTTCCTGCGCCCCGCCGCGGGTTGGGCAAAATATCGCACGCCGATTCGCAACTATTATCAATGCGGCTCCGGCACGCATCCCGGCGGCGGCATCACCGGCGCGCCCGGAAGGCTGGCGGCGTTGGAGATTTTGAAGGAGCACAAGTAGCAGTGGCAAATTGCAGTGGGCAAAACGAGCGATTTGACAAAACTCTTGCAAAACAGCCGAAATTAGTATAAATTAGGCCAGTATACCAGCCCAATTTACCTAATTTAGGATACTTGAATGATTCAAAGAGCCATTCAACGCCAAATTGAACATTGCTTTTTCAAAGGCAAAGCGATCATTATTTACGGCGCGCGTCAGGTCGGCAAGACAACCCTGATTCGAGAAATTCAGAAAAAGTATCCCGCCACTGATTCACTCTACATTAATTGCGATGAGCCTGATCTCCGGTCAAGCTTGACCGCGGTGACTTCGACGGTCTTGAAAGAGCTTATCGGTCGCAAGAAGATCATCTTTATTGACGAGGCGCAACGCGTTAAAAATATTGGCATCACTTTGAAGTTGTTTGTCGACAACTTTCCGGATCGTCAGATCGTCGCTATTGGTTCTTCGGCTCTTGGCGTATCAAATGAAATCATCGAACCCTTGACCGGAAGAAAATATGAATTCCAACTCCTTCCCTTTGCACTTGCCGAATTACATCAAAAGTACTCCAAGCTCGAACTCAATCGGCTTCTTGAAAAAAGGATGCTTTTCGGAATGTATCCGGAGATTGTGGAAAAAGCCGATGAAGCTGAAACGTTAATAAAGAGCTTGGCGAACAGTTATCTTTACAAAGATGTTTTGCAATATCAAAGCCTGAAACGTCCCGAGCTGCTCGAAAAACTGCTTACTGCGTTGGCGCTGCAGGTTGGCAGCGAGGTTTCCTATACCGAGTTGGCCAATTTGCTCGACGTCAACAAAGATACAATTGCCAACTATATTCAACTTTTGGAAAAGGTTTTTATAATCTTTCGTTTGTCGCCGTTCAACAGGGATTTGCGCAGCGAATTGACGAAACTGCGCAAGATTTATTTTTACGACACCGGCATCCGCAATGCTCTGATCAATAATTTCAACTCGCTGTCATTCCGGCAGGATATCGGGCCGTTGTGGGAAAACTTTATGATCAGCGAGCGCATGAAGAGAAATTTCAATCAGGGCAATCATGTCAATGTCTATTTTTGGCGGACGCACCAGCAGCAGGAAATCGACTATCTCGAAGAGCGCGGCGGGGCGCTCGCGGGTTTCGAATTCAAATGGAAAGGCGGCAAGCGCCGTACGCCCCAAATTTTTCTGGAGACGTATGCGGGTAGCCGCGTGGAGTTTATTGATAGCCAGAATTATGCAGATTTTGTGGGGATTTGATGATGAGAGGCAATGATTGCTCGCCGCTTCGCAATGATTAGCAATGCGGCTCCGGCACAAATCCCGACGGCGGCAACAACGGCGCGCCCGGAAGATTAGCGGCGTTGGAGATTTTGAAGGAGCATCGGTAGCCAATGTTTGCGATTGACATTATTCAAAAAGATTGGTATTTTTATCATGCTACCTATCACAAAAAACCAATGGGATTTGACTTGAACTTAACTCAAGGAGACAATATGGGCATTAGCATATCTGAGACGATCACTCTTGACGACGTCATTCCTCTGGTAGATCGCTTGAGTGAAGTGGAACGCGAGGAACTCCGACAAATCCTCGAACGCAAGCCTCCTATCGACTGGAAAGCCGAATGGGAAAAAACTGTGGCGCACTTTCATCAAATTTTCGCGAAGTTTCCCGAAGCGGAAGTCGAAGCCGATTTCGCGAAAGCGCTGAAAGAGGTTCGAAGTGGCCGAGTGGATTAAAGTCATCCGTGCCGTTTTGGACACGAATATCTTCCTGAGATCGTTGATTCGCAAGGGAAATATCAGCGGCAAAATTTGGTTTCAGAAGATCATGATCTCTTGAGCGATAAAAACTTAAAGAAACAGCTTCACGAATACGGCGTCGAAGTCGTAAACGCGCTGGAGTTTTATCAGAAGCTTCAGAAAATACTGGCTTCAATAAATCCCCTCCCTGAGCAATCATCTTAACATGATACAAAAATCTGTGCCACGAATCCTGCAGCAAGTTCTCCCTGCTCACATTATGAAACCAACCCCATTTGAAATGGACCGGCAAAACCACCTCGCCCGTGTAGGTAAGGAGCAATGACCATGAGCCAATTGGCTCAACTACAAATTCTCTATCTCTCGCACAACCAATTAATGATGGCGCCGAAGACCATCATCCTATTAACTCAATTACAACAACTTGATCTCTCTGACAATCACTTGACAGTGGTGCCGATCGACCTCAATCTGTTAACCCAATTGCAACACCTATATCTCCAAAACAACCAATTGTCGTTAATACCAGATGCCATCGGACAATTGCCCAAACTGCAACTACTGGATATCAGTAACAACCATTTGATGTCGTTGCCGGAAACATTCAAAAACCTCAAATCGCTACAAAAACTCTATCTACATCGGAATGATGCTCTTGGCTTGCCTGCGGAAGTGCTGGGTCCAACTCGGGAAGATGTTGTTTACCCAAAAGAACAACCTGCCAAGCCCAGTGACATTATAGACTATTACTTCCGCACACGCGGCGATAAACGCCCTTTAAATGAAGCCAAGCTTATCCTCGTTGGCCGCGGCGCGGTCGGCAAAACCTCGCTGGTCAATCGCCTCGTCCACAACAAGTTTGCGAAAGATGAAAAAAAGACCGAGGGCATCAACATCACCGAATGGAAATTGCCACTCAACGGCAATGAAGATGTCCGTTTGAACATTTGGGATTTCGGCGGGCAGGAGATTATGCATGCCACGCACCAGTTTTTTCTCACGCAGCGCAGTCTTTATTTGCTCGTGCTCAATGGACGTGAAGGTGGCGAAGATGCGGACGCGGAATATTGGCTCAAGCTCATCGAAAGCTTTGGCGGCGACTCGCCGGTGATCGTGGTGTTGAATAAAATCAAAGAACATCCGTTTGACCTCAATCACCGCGCGTTGCACCGGTGCGTTTGTTCATCAGCTACTCTCACAAAGATGAAAACCTGCGGCTCGAATTACAAACGCATCTCAAATTGCTGCAACGTCAGGGCATCATCGACGCGTGGGATGATCGCCGCATTGATGCCGGTGAAGAATGGAAAAAGAAGATCGACGAAAATCTCGAGCGCGCGGACGTCGTTCTGCTGCTCATCAGCGCTGATTTCATTACGTCGGATTATTGCTACGCAATCGAAATGACGCGGGCGCTGGAACGTCACGAAAATGACGAAGCGCGCGTCATTCCCGTTATCGTGCGCGATTGCAACTGGCGGATTGCGCCGTTTGCGAAATTGCAAGCGCTGCCGAAAGAGGGTAAAGCTGTGAAAAAATGGCCCGACAAAGATGCAGCGTGGCGCAATGTGGCGGAGGGGATTGAGCGCGTTGTGGAGGAGATGAGAAAGCAATCTATGCGATAACGCTAAACAAGTCTGGCAACTTCAAAGCCTTTGGACACAAGCTCTTCTTCGTTTGCATAGACAATGGCCGGCAAGCGTTTCACTTGCTGTTCAACAACGCGAGTAAATTCACTTTTCGAAGGCGCGTAGATGATTTCCAGTTTTTCATCAAGCTCAATTCTCCCGCCAAGAAAAATGCCGCGTGTCGTATAACAAAGTATCGGCACCGACCAGACCTCTTTTACGTCGTCATAATGCGGCGTTCCAGCAACCGCTTTTTCGCCGATATAGGCAATTAGATAATCTGTGACTAGGTCTCGCGCTTTTTTTATTTTCTTTTTCATCGCCATATAGTTACCATGCCCTTTCGAAAATTTTCCCACGCTTGCATAAAAATTTGACGAGAAACAGTCATTTCACGCCCAACTTCTGGGTCATGATAGAAAACCGTGCCGGTGGTTACCGCAACGATCACAATCATGTGGCCGGCTGCAACCGGCAATTCGAGGTTATGCAACAGCCGCGCATCTACAATCGCTATAACCGGAGTACTGCGCTTTATTGCACTTATCAAATCACTAAATTTCGCATTTCGTTTCCATTCAGCTTCGAAGCCTACTTGCTGCGCCGCTTCGGCAATTTCCGCGAGACCAGTGCCGGCTAATGTCGTTCCACACAACATACTCAACGACACTTCATCACGCTGAAATCCCCAGTATTCGAGTACCATGCGTAAACACGCAGGTCCGCACGTATAATCACGATTTTGTTTGTGATATGGAACCTCGAGTTTCACCATCATAAATCAAACTACATAGTTTTCTCGAAAAAGTCAAGCCCGCGCTTGACATTACAAAAAAGTTTTTACATCTTTCATCCTACCGAAAAATTTTCCAATCGAACTATTACGAGAATCTTTATGACCAAAACGCTGCTGCTCCCCCTCCTCCTCATCACCCAACTTGCCGCGCAAACCGAAGACGCGGCGCTCAAGCACGCGCGCCAATTGCTCAAAGCCACGCCGTTGATCGACGGGCACAATGATTTGCCCTGGACAATTCGCTCGAATGCTGAGGCGCCGTTCGATGTTGAAGCGTATGATCTCCGCAAGCGCACGTCGACCGACACTGATCTTGAGCGCTTAAAGCAAGGCCAGGTCGCTGCGCAATTCTGGTCGGTGTATATTCCCGGTGAAATCAAAGAACAGGGCTACGCGAAAGTGCAATTGGAGCAAATCGACATTGCCCGACGCATGATCGCGCGCTATCCCGAAGCACTCATGCCCGCGCACACGGCGGCGGATATCGAAGCGGCGTTCAAGCAGGGCCGCATCGCCTCGCTGCTCGGCATGGAAGGCGGCCATGCGATTGAAAATTCGCTCGGCGTGTTGCGCGCGTTTTATGCGCTCGGCGTGCGTTACATGACGCTCACCCACAACGTCACGTTGGATTGGGCCGACGCCGCACTTGATCAGCCCAAACACAACGGCCTCACGGCGTTTGGCAAGGAAGTCGTCCGCGAAATGAATCGCCTCGGCATGTTGATCGATCTCTCGCACGTCACGCCGAAGGTAATGAGCGACGCGCTCAATGTCAGCGACGCGCCGGTGATTTTTTCGCACTCGTCGGCGCGGGCGTTGGTCGATCATGCGCGCAATGTGCCGGATTCGATTTTGACGCGACTGCCGAAAAATGGCGGCGTGGTGATGGTCACGTTCATTCCATCTTTTGTTTCGAAGGAGATTGCCGATTGGGAAAAGCCGCTGCAAGCCCGGCTGGCCGCAACGACTTCGAGCGCGGAGCATGTTCGCATTCGCCAGCAATACGCCGCGGAGCATCCAATGCCGAAAGCCGCGCTCAAGCACGTCGCGGATCACTATGACCACGTGCGCAAAGTCGCGGGCATCGATCACGTCGCGGTCGGCAGCGATTATTGGGGCGGCGAAATGCCGGTGGGCTTGGAAGATGTTTCCAAGTTTCCGCACCTTTTTGCCGAGCTGATTCGCCGCGGCTGGAGCGATGCGGATTTGAAAAAACTCGCCGGAGAAAATATGTTGCGCGTTTTGCGCGAGGCCGAGAACACGGCACAGCGTCTGCAAAAAATTCGCCCGCCTTCGACGGCGACGCTTGAGCAGTTGGATCGGGAAAAGAAAAACTGAGGGAGTGCCACGCTCTAGCGTGGCAGCGCTGCGAAGCTAAAGCTTCGCACTCCATTAACTTTTACGCGAGGAGGAGTCGTGAGCAAAAAGTTCATCAGCATTTCGTTGTTATTTCTCGGGGCGTTAGTTGCACAGGCCCAAAACCAAGCGCCGCAACATGCCAAACGCGCCGATCAGCTCGTCATCACCAACACGATAATGATCGACGGTCTCGGCACGCCCGCGGAAGGACCGGTCGATATTGTCATCAAACAAAATCGCATTGCGAGCATCAATCGCCTGCGGCGCGATGCCGATTATTTGAAGAATGCGGCGGTGATCGATGGCACGGACAAATATGTTTTGCCCGGTTTCATTAATATGCACGGACATTTGCAGGACGAGCGCGCCGGCAAGCCGCAGCCGTTCGAGTATCAACAAAAACTCTGGCTCGGCTGCGGCATCACGACGATTCGCGACGTCGGCAGCGACGTGGAAAAAGCCCTCGTGCAAAAACAAAAAAGCGCGCTGAATGAAATTGCCGCGCCGCGCATTTGGCTTTATATGTGGGCTTCCGGCGCCGGCACGGAAGCGGAGATCCGCGCCCGCATTCGCGAACTCAAAGCAAAAGGCGCGGATGGTTTGAAATGCCACCAAATGGATCGCGAAACCTTCACGATTGTAACTGATGAAGCGCGCAAACTCGGCTTGAAGATCGCGCACCACGTCGGCGTCGAAGACGCAAATGCGTGGGACGACGCGGCGCTCGGCACGGCAAGTATCGAGCATTGGTACGGCGTGCCCGAAGCGGCGCTCGACGGCGTGCAGCATTTTCCGCCGGAGTTCAATTACAGCAACGAGCTACACCGTTTTCGCTACGCCGGCCGTTTGTGGCGCGAAGCGAATCCTGATAAGCTGCAAAAAGTCTTGCAAAAACTCGTCGAGTCCAATGTCGCGTGGAATCCGACGTTGTGCATTTACGAAGCCTCGCGCGATTTGCAACGCGCGGTGACGCAACCGTGGTTCAAAGAGTATTTGCACCCATCGCTCGAAACGTTTTTCACTCCGAACCCGGAATTTCACGGCTCGTTCTTCTTCGGCTGGACGCACACCGATGAAGTTTTTTGGAAAGAGAATTATCGCATTTGGATGAATGCGGTGCGCGATTTCGCGCGCATGGGCGGCGTCGTCACCGCCGGCGAAGACGCGGGATTCATTTATCAAATGTACGGCTTCGGTTATTTGCGCGAGCTGGAATTGCACGAAGAAGCCGGTTTCCAACCGCTCGAAGTGATTCAACACGCGACGAGCAACGGCGCAAAAATTTTGGGCAAGGGCAACGAGTTGGGCCGCCTCAAAACCGGCTATCTCGCGGATATGATCGTGGTCAATGGCAACCCGCTTGCCGATTTGCACATTCTTTTTCCCAGCGGCATCGATCCGAATTTGGATCGCCAACGCGCCAACGGCAAAGGCGGCATCGAGTGGACGATCAAAGACGGCATTCCGTATCACGCTCCGACGCTGTTTAGTGAAGTGAAAGAAATCGTTCGCGTGGCGAGGAATCAAGCGGGGGCAAAATAAAAAAGCTTCGAACGCGGATTACACGGATTTCCACTGATTTTTATCCGCGTAAATCCGCGTTATCCGTGTAATCCGCGTTCAAAGCTTTTGCTTTGTTTTTTCTGATCAACTTGTCACTGCCGGATCCATTATATCTTGTTTCGCTTATGAAATGTTTCCAAGATTATTACCCCGATCATTTCGCCCACTGCTACGGCTGCGGCCGGCTCAATGAGTTTGGTTTGCAAATCAAAAGTTACTGGGACGGCGACGAGACGATTTGCACGATACAACCCAAGCCGCATCATATCGCCATTCCCGGTTATGTGTACGGCGGTTTCATTGCGTCGATCATCGACTGCCATTGCATCGGCAGCGCGGCGGCCGCAACCTATCGCGCCGAAGGCCGCGCGATGGATAGCGCGCCGTCATTGCGTTTTGTGACAGCGGCTCTGCACGTCGATTACTTGCGCCCGACGCCGCTCGGCGCGCCATTGGAAGTGCGCGGCGTCATCAAAGAAATTAAATCGCGCAAAGTTGTGATTGCCGCAACCGTCTCGGCAAACGGCGACGTGTGCGCGCGGGGTGAAGTGGTAGCGGTGAAAATGCCGGAGGGTTTAGTGAGCTTAGATCAAAAAATATGAAATCCAATTAAGCGCAAACTTTGCTCAATCCCTCCGCGCCGGTTTGCGCATTCTTGCCAGAATTTATTCGCTTGCCATTTCTCCCAAAACATTTTTCGCTTGATAAACAAGTATTTGCTGCCAGGTTCGATAACATGAACCGGAAAATACGCTCTGGCATCTTATTTGTCTGAAGCGCTTGGTAAAATACGGATTGATTGTCACATTCAACTTCACCTCAAGGAGTTTACCATGCACTTCAGATTTAAGCAAAAGGCGTTTGCAATCACGGCAAGCATATTCATGATTTTGTTGATGCCAGCAACCGCCGCTTTTGCCGGCGGCGCTTTGACGCTGTCCAAGCAGGCGAATTTTTCCACGTCCGATTATAATTTCACGCGGCAGGACGTGCTGCACATTCGGGTTGTCGAGGCGAGCCTCGATTTCAACGACATTAAAGACAACGAATTTCGCCTGAAGCCGGACAGCGGCGGCGACGATGTGGAAGGCAGTTTCACTAACCACCTGAATGGAACGTTTACGGCAAAGGTGCAACTGTCGATGCTCTCCGGCAGCGAGACGCAGTGGGAAGTGCGCGTCAAAATCAAGGATGACGGCGGCAACGAATTTGAAGAACGCGTTAGCATTGTGATCGCCGCTGATGACGACGACGATGACGATGACAATGATAACGACGAAGTTGAAATTCGCGGGCGGATTAAAAGCATTGCCGCGGATCGACTGGTTATCGCGTCGTTTACTTTTTTTGTCGACGCCAAAACCGTTGTTCTCGACCATCGCAATCGACTCATCCGCTTTGCCGATTTGCGAGTCGATCAGCTCGTCGAAGTTCGCGCCGACCGCCGAGCCGACGGCAGCTTGCTCGCCACTCGCATCAAAGTTGAAGACGACGGCAATGACGAGCTTGAATTTACCGGCAAGATCGAAGCGATTGACGCCGCTTCGCTCGTTGTTCTCGGCGTAAAATTTTCGGTTAATCAAAATACGGTTGTCCTCGACAATCGCAACAATCCCCTCAAGTTCGCGGATTTGCAAGTCGGCCTGCTCGTGGAAATCCGCGCCGACCGGCGGAGCGACGGTTCGTGGCTCGCGACGCGCATTAAAATTGAAGATCAACCGAACGACGAAGTTGAACTCACCGGCCTCATTGAAGCGATTGACAGCAATTCACTGACCGTGCTCAAAATGAAATTCACGGTCAACGCCGCGACGGTTGTGCTCGACAACCGTAACAACCCGATCAAATTTGCCGATTTGAAAATCGGCCAGCGTGTGGAAGTTCGCGCCGACCGGCAGGCGAATGGAACGTTGCTCGCGACCCGCGTCAAACTTGAGGATTTGCAAGACGATGAAGTCGAGCTTACCGGCGCGATTGAGGCGTTGACCCGCAACACGCTCGTCGTGCTGGAAAAAACATTCACCGTCGGGCCGAACACCGTCGTTCTCGATAACAACAACCTGCCGATCAAATTCACGGATTTAAGAATTGGCGAAATCGTCGAAGTGCGCGCCGACCGGCAGGCCGACGGGACGTTGCTCGCGACTCGCCTCAAACGCGAAGATCTGCCGAACGATGAAGTTGAATTAACCGGCAGAATTTCCGCGCTCGACAATAATTCGCTCGTGGTGCTCGGATTGAAATTTGCCGTCAATGCGAGCACGGTCGTTCTCGATAACAATAACAACACGATCAGGTTTGCGGATTTGAAAGTCGGTCTCGTCGTTGAAATCCGCGCCAATCGTCGGGCCGACGGCTCGCTGCTGGCGACGAGAATCAAGATTGAAGATCGGCTCGGCATTCAAGGCGCGGTGGCGAGCGTCGGCAGCAGCAGTTTGGACGTTGCCGGTATCCAAGTCACGTTGAATGGCAACACGCTCATTCTCGATCAGGCCAATCGGCTGCTGACGAGCGCGAATTTGCGGTCGGGCGAGATGGTGGAGATTCAGGCCGCGCCGGTCACAGCCAATGCGCTCGTCGCGCTAACCGTGAAAAAGACGGGCACGCGGACTGGCGTCGTGAGTGACCAAGCCACCGTTAGCTTGCCGGAAAATTTTGCACTGCAACAAAATTATCCGAACCCGTTTAATCCGGCGACGACGATCCGGTTTCTGGTTCCGGCCAATGTCGGTGCGCAAACGGCAGTGACGTTGCGCATCTACAACGTGATGGGCCAGCTCGTGCGCACGCTGGCCAACGGCTCGTTTGCAGCAGGTTCGTACATCGCGGTATGGAACGGCGAAAATGAAACGGGCGTGAAAGCCGGCTCGGGTTTGTATTTCTACGAATTGAAAGCGGGGAATTTCAAGGCGATGAAGCGGATGGTGTTGGCGCAGTAAGTCCGAGGTCTTGAGTCCGAGGTCAGCGATTACCGTCCGGATGCTGCGAGCGTCCGGACGGTTTTTTATTTTAAGCGACAACTTAATAAAACGTGCGGCCGCTTCCCAAGAGGCGACTTTTCAATAATTCCGCTTCGAGGCGCGCAATCAATATTCTTCATCCTCGGCTTTTTGCTTGTTGACTTTTTTGAAAATTTTCAGTAAATCATTTCTGGTTGCTTTTTACTGGTTGCTGGTCGCTGGTTATTAAAAAATGACGACCCCAAACCAGCAACCAACAACCAGAACATATGTTCCCAAACATTCGCAAAACTTCCTCGCCCGGCGCGGCGGGTTCATTGTCCAAAAACCCGGCAAGCGCGCGGCTGTTGCTGTGGGCGACGCTCGGGCTGTTGCTTTATATCGCCTATTCTTATTTTGGCGGCAGCTACGGCTTGATTCAACTTTGGCGTTTGCAGCAACGCGAAGCGACGCTGAATCGCGAAGTGATGCGGCTGCAAGTGCAGCAAGACAGTTTGCGCCGCGAAATTCAACTCTTGCAAAGCGACACGACCTACATCGAAAAAATCGCCCGCGAACGTTACAAACTCGGCAGGCCGGGCGAGAAGATTTATAAAATTGTCAAGCCGGAAAAACCATGACCGCATCGGCGCCCTCCCCAGAACATCGTTTTGCCAGCAAACTTAAAGGTTATTTCTTGACCGGCTTGCTCGTTTTAGTTCCCATCAGTTTGACCGTCTATATTATTTATGAACTTTTTCTCGCCATCGACGGTATTCTCAAACAAGTCATTTTCGTGATGATCAGCGACTGGCTCGGCGTGGAAATCAGCCAGCCGATTCCGGGGCTGGGTTTTATCACGCTGTTCCTGCTGATTCTCAGCACCGGCATGGCGGCGCGCAGTTATTTCGGCAAAAAGCTCGTCGATGTCGGCGACAACGTGGTGGCGCGCATTCCGTTCATCAGCCGCATTTACGGCACGGTGCAGCAAGTGAGCCAGGCGTTTTTCGGCGACCGCCACGACGTGTTTAAAAAAACCGTGTTGGTGCCGTTCCCGAGCAAAGGCATGTGGCGTCTCGGTTTCATCGTGCGCGAGCCGAGCCGCGAAGTGAAGAATGCGCTCGGCGACGACGTGGTGACGGTGCTCGTGCCGCACACGCCGAATCCCACCTCCGGCTTTGTAGTGTTTTTTCCGAGAAGCGAAGTCATCGAGATCGACATGGCGGTGGAAGATGCGCTGCATTTGATCATCTCCGGCGGCACGGCGCTGCCGAAGAATCGCAAACCGGTGCAGATGATGCTGACGCGGGATAATGTCGAGAGCTTGCCCAAACAGCCAACGTAGCGTGGCATGCAACCCTCGGGCGCGGCCAAAAGGCCGGATGATTTTTCGGCAGAATAATTTTTAATCATTTTCAAAAAATAAAATGCTTCGCGTTTTTTTAGCAATGGCCGGCGCCGTCAATGTTGTCAAGCGCATCATTTTGCCCGCGGTGATTTTGCTGAATGGTTTTTCAACAGGCACGGCTGCCCCGACGGGCAACGCCTGTCCTACACGCGCGGATTCGTCGGCGAGCAGCGACTCGACGATCAATCGCGGCGCCGCTCGCGTGACGCCGATTTCGTTGCGCACGGTTGAAACGTTTTTTGGGCATGACCTCGCGATTTATAATTGGCTGACGCGAATTAACATTGAACAAACGCTATCGTCGCGCTGGCACCTGACCGTGTGGGAAAATTTTAATTCGACGTTGCAAAGCCGGCCGGATCGTTGGAAAGACGATCAGCACGCCGAGCTCATCTTGCGCCGGGCGCCGTGGGCAGGAACCGGCATGCTCGCGGGCTGGCAGTGGCAATGGGCGGCCAATTCCAAAATTTTTCGCGACGAATTTTCGCGCTTAACCGTTGAAACGCGCAACAACGATTTCGCGCTCTCGAGCCTTTCTTCCCGCCTCGAGCGCCAATGGCGCCCCAATCTGTGGATGAGCGGACAGGCCGGCTATCGCCTCGAAAATATTCTCGGACGCAATGATCATGGGCCTGGCGCCAAGCTCAGCGTTGCGCTGGCGCCGACGTTGTGGCAGGGCTATTATCATCGTTTCGACGCCGACGCCGAGATCAACCAACTCGCGGAGCGGCGCAACGAGGATTTCCGCGTGAGTTACGGCGTGTCGCGGCAATTTGAAAATGCCACCAGCGATTCTTTGTTTCTGCATTTTTCGCATTTGCGCCGCGACAATTATTTTGCCGATATTGACAGGCTCTATATTGATTTGTTGAACCGGACCCGCCGCGCGCTGGAAAACCGGCTCGATTATCGCATCAACAACAACTGGCGCTTGGCGCTGCGCACCGAATTGGGGCAAGCGGACGTCGATATCGGACGGCGAACGAGCGGCGCGAATGTTAGCCGCCGCGTCACGGCTTTTCAACATACCGATTTTGACACGCGGCAGCGCGCGGAATTGCAATGGCAGCGCCCGAATCTTTATAACGAGTTTTCCGTACAATTTTTTTCACAGACCGTCGATTACTCGGGACAAGCGGCCTCGGCGCGTATATCTTCGCGCGATCCCGGCCCGGGTTATGATTCCGAAGACTGGCATCTGCGCGTCAGCCATCGCCTACGCTGGCGAATGGGCCGCAACGATTCCCTGCGCTGGTTTGGCAGCGCCATACGGCAAGCACACGAGATCGACGATCACACCAATCCGGATAATTTTGATCGTTTGACGTTTCAGGCCAGTTTGCTCTACGGCCATCGCTTCGCCAAAACTTTTCTTGTATTCTGGGAAGCGAACGCTTATCTTGAACATCACGTCTATTTGAAAAGCAGCCATTCCGCCGGCAACTATTGGCGGCGCGTCTTCAAGCTGCAACCGACCGGCATCTTCGATCTGGCGCCGGGATTTTATTTAAAGCAAAGCTTCGGCGTGCTGGCGCAATATATCGCGTATGATTTTCCCGAGCCCCTGGCGTTCGGCCTCAGCAACGTGTTCAGAAATTTTTTCATCACGGATTCGTTGTCCATTCAATTCAGCCGGCGCACCAACGGCGTGGCGCAATATCGCTTGCGCCTGGAAGAACGCGGACAACTCGATTGGAAAGAATGGCGGCAACGACCGTGGTTTGATCGCCGCGAACATTGGCTGGTGGTGGCGTTGAATCATCACCCCGCGTCGTTCTGGCAGATCACGCCCAGCCTGGCGTATCAGCAGCAAGTGGATTGGGCTTATAAACTGTCGCCGCCGCGCGGCTATCTTCGCGTTCGCAGCGGCAGCCAAACCATCTGGAGCCCGGCGCTGTCCGTTAGTTATATTCGCGCCCCGCAAACGGTATTCATTTTTTCGGCAGGACGCCAATCGGTGTATCGTGATCGCCGCCAAACGGCGACGATCAACAATGTTCGCCTGACGTTACAGTGGGCGATTTGACAGATTGAGCGATTAGCCGGTTAGCCGCAAACAGCGCAATTGACTAACCGGCAGTACCCCATTAAAAATTCAAAACCGCCGAACCCGTCATCGAGGTCCTCATGCCCCAATTAACTGGCAAGCACGACAAGCTGGTTTTAGCGAACAAACCGGAAGCCGTCGAGACTATTGAAAAGCTGGCTGCGGATGCGGCTGCTCTTGCCGGCTTTAACCAGGAGGAACAAGACAGCCTGGCGATTGCCGTTACCGAGATGGCGAACAACGCCGTGATTCATGGCAATAAGCGCGATCCGGATAAAAAAGTGCATGTCACGGTCGAGGTGATTGACACGGAAGTGCGCATGACCATCCGCGACGAAGGCACCGGCTTCAACCCCGAGACCTTGAGCAATCCGCTCGATCCCGAGAACTTGCTGCGCGAGAGCGGGCGGGGCGTCTTCATCGTGCGCTCGCTGATGGACGAGCTGTCGTATGATTTCTCCCAAGGCGGCACGCAGGTCAAGATCGTCAAAAGAAAAAAGAAATAAACCGCCGAACCCACGATGGCAAAATTTGCCTTTTGCTGTTTGCTTTTTTTCTTTTTCCTCGCCCCATGACTCTCTCAAATTTTACAGCGCTGATCTATCTCATTGGCGGCATCATCATCTTCCTGCTGGGTCTGTTGATTTTTCGCGAAGATGCGCGCCAGCGCCTCAACCGCATTACCGCGGCGATGTTGTTTCTCGCCGCGCTGGCGCCGATTTTCGGCGCGTTCGGTTTGTTGCTGGATCAAGTCACGCCGCAGGGCAAGGTCGATGTGGACTTGCTGAATCGCCTTTACCTGGTTTGGGAATTTTTCTTTCCGCAATTGGTTTTATTCAGCCTGGTGTTTCCAACCGAGCACCCGATTCTGCGCTCGCACCCCCGGCTCCCTTTCGTCCTTTACATTCCGCAAACGCTGAATTTGTTGTTGGCCTTGTTCCTGCCGCGCGTGGAGCAAGTGCAAGCTCTCGGACAATGGTTCGGTTTGAGCCAGGAATGGCCGCTGTTGTTGCAGCCGTTCAAGATGCTGTTCAACATTTCGCTGGCGGCGCTGGAAATTTTCGTGAGGTACCGCGAAACCTATTTTGCCGCGATCAATCTCGCTTATGTGTTGACCGCCATCATCGTCATGTACGTCAGCAGCCACCGGCTGAACAACCCGCGTTTGATCACCCAGGTCCGCTGGGTGTTGTGGGGCATTCGCGCCAGCATGGGACTTTATGCGATCGCATTTCTGCTGCCCAAATTATCGCCGCTGGAGCTGGGCCGGGAAGTGGCTTATACGTTAACCATTTTTAGCTTGCTGATCGGCGCCGGCGTCATTGCCTGGGCGATCATTCGCTATCAATTTCTCGACGTCAGTTTTATCATCCGGCGCGGCTTCGTGTTTTCCATCACCTCCGGCTTGTTGATCGGCATCTACATGCTCGGTTACACGCAAGCCAAAGGTATTGTGGAAGCGGCGTTGGGCAGCTCGGCGCGCGGCGTGCTCGTGGTGGAAATTCTTTTTCTCACGCTGGCCGTTATCCTTTTTCAACCATTACTGAGCTTTTTGGAAGATTTGGTCGAGCGGCTGTTTTTCAAAGGCGGGCAAAATTATCAGCACGTTTTGCATCAGCTCAGCCGCGAAATTTTTGGCATCGTTGATCCGGCGCAATTGCGCAAAAAAATTACCTCGACGCTGCAGGAGGCCATGCTGGTTGAAAGCGCGCATTTAATTTTGCCCAAATTTAATGTCGGGATCAATAAAAATTCCAGGCCGGCGGCGCCCGCCGCTTTTTTTACCACCGTCAAACCCGCGCCGCTCTTGCATGAAAACAGCGACGCCCAAGCTCCCGCGGCGCCGGCGGAAAACAATGACATTGAGCTGCGCTTTGAGCCAACCGGCCAATTCATTTCCCTCATGGAGCACATGGAAGCGCCGGTTGAAGAAGCCGATGTTTTGGAAAAAATCAATCTGCCGGTCGAGCGCCAAAACCTGTCCCTGTTGCGCGCGCAGCAATTCCTGCCGATCATGCATCGTGACGAGCTGGTCGGCGTCTTAACCGTGGGCAAAAAAATTACCGAGCGGCGTTTTTCCTACGAAGACATGACGCTGCTCTCGCTGCTCTCGACGCAGATCGCCATTGCGCTGGAAAACACGCGACTGTACGAAGAACGTTTGACGCGGCAAAGAATCGATGAAGAGCTGCATCTGGCGCGGGAAATCCAACGCCTGCTGTTGCCGCGTCAAACGCCGTGCAACGAGTATTTTGACATCGCCGCCATGAATTTGCCCTCGCACGAAGTCGGCGGCGATTATTATGATTTCGTGGATTTGCGCGACGGCGCGCTTGGCGTGGCCATCGGCGATATCGCCGGCAAAGGCATTCCCGGCGCGCTGCTGATGTCCAATTTGCAGGCGGCCGGCCGCGCCGCGGCGATTCGCAGCACCTCCCCGAAAGCGGTAATGGAAGAATTGAACAATCAAATCACCCGCAGCACCACGGCGGAAAAATATGCGACGTTTTTTTACGCCATCCTCTGGCCGGAGAAAAAACTCACCTACACCAATGCGGGCCACAATTTCCCGCTGCATTGCCATGCCGACGGCAGCATGTGCGAGCTGCGTCAAAGCAATTTAGTGGTTGGGGTGCGCGAGGGCATTAAATACGACGAGCACACGATCACGGTGCAATCCGGCGACGCGCTAATTTTTTATACCGATGGCATTACGGAAGCGATGAATGGCGGGTGGGAGGAATTTGGCGTCGAGCGGCTCAATGACGTGATCCGGCGCCATTATTTCCATTCCGCCGAGCATATTCGTAACGCCATTTACGAAGCCGTGCATCAATTTGCCGGCGACACCGCGCAGGCCGATGATCTGACGCTGGTGGTGGTGAAGGTGAAATAAGGCCGAAGGCGCCAACAATTTTAAAATTTTTCTTGACTAATTGCCGGCTTTTTAGTACTGTAACATCGGCATTAATTTTACCCACTTTGGTGGGTGGCCTTGGCGTACAGGCAACGCCCGCAAGGATTTAGGCTTGTAAGTCGAAGGCGTGGCATCACTGCTCATCCTTCCGGGGAAGAAGGAGTGGAGATGTTACGCCTTTTTTTATTTATCAATAGCCTGTCAGGGTTAGGAGCTGGCTAATCAGCTAAAACCTTATCGAAGGACGATTAACGTGGTTACGACACCGCTTGTGGAGCAAACACCTTCATCGCAGCAGTATTATCAAAAAGGGCTGGGACTAAAAAAAGTCGCCCAGGAACTTTTAGAGCAGGATTATCACAGCAACATCGTCGATTATTTGCGCGCGCATAATTTTACGTTGCGCCTCGGCGATATGGACGTTCATTTAGCGCAAGAATTTGGCTTTTGTTATGGCGTCGATCGCGCGGTGGAGTATGCTTATCAGGCGCGCGCCAAATTTCCGGCGCGGCGCATTTTTCTCACCGGGGAAATCATTCACAATCCGCATGTCAATCGCCGGATGCTGGAAATGAACATCGGCTTTCTCAGCGGCCAATATAAAAACGGCGGCGGCGTGGAAGGCCTTTCGCCGGAAGACGTGGTGATCCTCCCCGCTTTTGGCGTGACTATGCCTGAACTGCAACGCCTCCGCGCCATCGGTTGCATTCTCGTTGACACCACCTGCGGCTCGGTGTTGAACGTGTGGAAGCGCGTCGAGCAATATGCGCGCGACGGTTTTACTTCGGTGATTCACGGCAAATATTATCACGAGGAGACGCGCGCCACTTCCAGCCAGGCGACGAAACTGGGCGGGGCTTATCTCGTGATTCGCGATATGAGCGAGGCCGAGAAGGTTGGCGATTTTATTCTGGGAAAATTGCCGCGCGGAGAATTTTTAAAACGGTTTGCCTGTTGCATCTCCTCCGGCTTCGATCCGGACCTGCATCTGCAAAAAATCGGCGTCGCCAACCAGACCACGATGTTGAGCAGCGAGTCGTTGGCGATTGCGGAAAAGCTGAAGCAAACCATGATTGCGAAACACCACGCTGAAACTATCGACCAATATTTTCGGACGTTTGACACGATCTGCAGCGCCACGCAGGATCGCCAGGATGCCATTATAAAGCTGGTGACCACGCAAAAACTGGACATCATGCTCGTCATTGGCGGATACAACAGCAGCAACACCACGCATCTGGCCGCGCTCGCCAATCAGTACACGAAAACGTATCACCTCGATGATCCGCGGTGCCTGGTTAATGTCGAGGTGATTCGCCACAAACCGTGCGGCAGCAATACCGAGATTGAATCGCGCGATTGGTTGCCTGCCGGCCCGGTCACGATCGGACTTACCGCCGGGGCCTCGACGCCGAACAATAAAATCGGCGAAGCCGTTTCCCGCTTGGCCAGGTTGCGCGGCCTCGAAGCCGAGGACTGGTTAATATAGTCAAAAAACTTCTTCTCAACCGTTAGGAGTGGAATCTGTGCAAAAAAAAGCAAAGATTTTTAACACGGCGAAAACAGAGCAAACAGAGATTAAAAAGCTAAAGAGAATTTTCCAATCATTGCCCTCTCTGTTTGCTCTTGTTAATCTTTTTGGGTTGCGGCTCGTCGTTGTGTGTGCTGTAATCTTTTTTTAAGAATGCAGCACCCCGTTTTATTTTGGCCATCGCTTTCACCGCATCAACTCCTCCAGCGCCTGCCGATCTTCGGGATTGGTGATGATCACCAAGGCATTACCCGGCTCCAGCATATATCCTTCTGCCGGCTTGTAAATCCAACTGGTTTTCGTTTTCAACCCGACCAAAATCGTGTTGTTGTACCGCCACAGTTTTAATTCGGAAAGCGGCCGTCCGGCAAAACGTTTCGCCACCGGAATTTCCTCGAAACGCACGTTCTTTTCTTGATCGCGCAGCATCACATCTAAAATTGTCCGTGAGTTAAGGAATGTTCGGAATATAACGAACAAAAAGTTGCCACGCAAGAACTGCCCGGGGTTGCGTAAAAAAACCTTGCTTTTCAGCATAAATCGATTATTTTTTCTGCAACTGACAATCATACGCCTCAACTAACCTGCGGTGGATTATTTCATGATCTCGTTTCGCTCATCATTCATTTTATTTTGCGCGTGGCTCAATTTAGCTCCGTTCACCGACGTCGTGGCGCAGCACCTTGATTTGAGTAAAAACCCGTGGCCGGCGATTCGCAAAATGCGCCTGCAAAAATTATTGCCGGAAGCGATGCAACGCGCCAAGGTCGAGGCCTGGGCCGTCATCTGCCGTGAAAATAACAATGATCCGCTGGCCGCGCACGTTGGCGGCGAAAATGCCCGCGGCGCGGCTGCTTTTCTTTTCACACTGAAAAATGGCCGGCTCGAATCGCTTGCGCTCTCTCCTTCCGGCGAGGCGACCGCCTTAAAAGACGCCGGTCTTCATGATCGCGTGATTGTGCTGGGACGCGGCAGCAATTTATGGGAAACGCTGGCGCAAACGCTGCGCGAAACGAATCCGCAAAAAATTGCGCTCAACTCTTCCAACCTGAGTGTTGCCGACGGCCTGTCTTACACCCAACGTCTTGTTTTGGAAAAAGCCCTCGGCGCTGAGTTGACCGCGCGATTGGTTCCCTCCGAAGAACTGGTGGTCGAATGGCTCTCGGTAAAATTGCCCGAAGAAGTGGAAATCCTGCGACAGGCCGCGGCGCTGACCGTGCAGTTGGAACTCGAAGCGTACAAAACCATTGTGCCGGACAAAACGAAAGATTCCGATGTTGCGCGCTTTCTTAAAAAACGCATAGCCGAATTGGGCGTTGAAGATGCGTGGGCGCCTGAGCAAAATCCCAACGTATCTCCGGTGTTGATCGCGGCCATTCCCACGCCACCGAGAAAGTGATTCAGCCGGGCGATTTTATTCAGCGAAAACCATTTCCGTCGAAGAAATGGCCGTCGTTACCGCCACCGGCGCGGAATATCTCGTTCCGCCGCAGGAAGATTTGATTTTAATTTCATCGCAACCGCAACCCAGACGGCCCGTCTGTGAAATTTTTTCTAAGAAATATTTTACATTTAAATTAAGGATAACCCATTGCTTTACCGTTCGATTAATTTAATTATCACAATTTTCCTTCTCAGCGCCATAACGGCCTCGATATCGGCGCAAACCCCGACGATGGCCACGCACGAAGAAGCAACCAACTGGGCCAATGAAATTCTGAAAAAGTTGCCGCTCGAAAAGAAAATCGGCCAGATGATTTGCGCGGAAATGGCCGGTGGGTACGCCACCGACGACGATCCAAAATTTCAACAGTGGCTCGCGCTCGCGCGCGATCACGGCGTCGGTGGGTTCGTGCTTTACGGCGGCACGCCGCTTGACGTCGCACGTTTGCTCAACCGTTTGCAACAAGCCGCCGCGTTGCCGATTTTAATGGCCGCTGATTTCGAAGGCGGCCCCGGCCAGCAAATTATCGGCGCGACGGAATTTCCCGCGAACATGGCGCTCGCGGCCACCGGCTCCGAAACGTTGATGTATGAAGTTGCGAAAATCGGCGCGCTTGAAGGCCGGGCGATGGGAATTTATTTGACCTATACGCCGGTCGTCGATATTTCGCTGCATCCCGAAAATCCGGCGGAAAGCGTGCGCTCGTTCGGCGGTGATCTTGATTTGCTCGGCAAAATGGTGCGCGCGTATGTGCGCGGTTATCAGGAAAACGGCATGTTGAATTGCGCCAAACATTTTCCGGGCCGCGGCGAGGTCGAGCGTTTTCCGGCGCATCCGGATTTCACTTATATCAGCAAACCTGCGCGTGCCGTCGAAACACAGGAATTTCGCGCCTTCAAACATGCCATTGACGCGGGTGTGACGTTTGTGATGAGCGAGCATATTGCCATCCCCTCGATGACGGACGGTTCGGATCGCCCCGCCAGTGTCGAGAAAAAACTCGCGACCAATTGGCTGCGCGAGAAGCTCGGCTTCAAAGGAATTTTAACCAGCGATGATCTTTGGTACGAGCACGTCACCAAACGTTTCGGCCCGGTGCAGGTCGCGGTGCTGGCCGTGCAAGCCGGCCACGATGTCGTGCTCAAATCCGCCGATCCGAAACAAAGTCATTGCCGCCAAACCCAACGCGGTGGTGGCGATGTCATACGGCAATCCCCATCTCATTCGCAAAATCCCCAATGTTCCCGCCTTTGTCGTTGGCTACGGCGAGCGCGGCTGGTTTGGCAATCAAACGATTTATTTTGATTCGTTCATTAAACTGCTCAAAGGCGAAATCAAGCCGAACGGAAAATTGCCCGTGCAGGTAAGCGAGAAATATGCGATCGGGTTTGGGTTGAAATATTAAGCCATAAGGCACTAAAAGTCAGAATAAAATTCTAAAAGTTTTATGGCAGAATAATTTCTCGGCAGAACGATTTGAAATAATTCTGCCGATAAATCATCCTGCCAGAGTCTTTTTGCCTGCTTC
>Ga0247727_10005825_pt1 | contig 24624 bp, 18 predicted proteins | sample WisWelCaveWW1625_FD_202498 | JGI IMG/M metagenome (GOLD analysis project Ga0247727, IMG submission 202498) | Biofilm microbial communities from Wishing Well Cave, Virginia, United States - WW16-25 | ecosystem: Environmental > Aquatic > Deep subsurface > Groundwater > Cave microbial mat | place... | reverse complement strand
GCGGGTAAGTGATTCCCAGTTTTTCAACCTGGACGGACGGAATGACTGCCATGGACCGGCTGGACCGCAGGGGATAAACATTAAATCCGCCGCCCGCGGTCTGGCCCTTATTTAAATGTACGGGCAGGGGAGTGAATGGCTGATACCCCGCTCCCGGCTTTCCAATCCGGCCAATCTGGTGTTGTCCATATCCCAAGAACAGCGAGAGGGATTGATCCGCATGACCGGGTTCCAGCCAAGCGGCCACGGCAATCGAAACTCCCTGATGCGTAATTTTAATGAGATCCCCTTTATTAATTCCGAGTTGCTTGGCTGTGGCCGGACTTAACAGCACGGCATTATCCCAAGTAAGTTTATGAATCGGATCGGGGAGTTCCTGCAACCAGCCATTATTGGCAAAGCGGCCGTCTACAATTTTGGAATCAGGATAAAAAACTGCTTCTAACCCGCTTTTTTCCTGTGCCTTTGTCTTCATCTGGTTTTGCAATTGGATAATCAATCCGTGATCTCGGTAAGGAAGATTCTTCTGTATCGGAGCGGGACCGGAGATAATTCCCTCGTGAAGCCATTGACGCCAAAAATTTTCAAAATTTCCGCTTTTTTGCCGTTCCATCCACGTTGACCGGACCAGCGTATATCCATCCGGCGCTTCTCCCAGCCAATGTGAAATGAATTCAATATCACTCCTCCCTTCGTAAAGAGGGGCGATCAAGGGTTGAACCACGGATAAGGTGCCATCCAAAGATTGGGCATCTCCCCAGGATTCCAGATAGTGCGTACGGGGGAGGGTCCAGGTACATAACTCGCTGGTATCATTTCTAGCGGTCGTTAAATGAATCACGCTCTTGGCCTGCTTGAGTGCTTCAGCAAAATTAAGATCGGCGGGGGCGTTATAGACCGGGTTCCCTCCCAAGATGCAAAGGGCCGTAATTTTTTTCTCGGATAAATCTTTGGTGAGCGACGCGATTGACTCCGTCTGGGAACGGGAAATCGCCGGGTCGTCTGCAAAATTTTTCGGCGCATAATGAATCGTTTTGCCCGTATTCCCCAAAGCAAGATTGATCAGATAGAGTAGTCCATGAACGGTGGGAGGCTGTTTGGGACCGGCCAAGAGCACCGATTGTCCCTTTGATTTTAATAAATCTTCGCAGATCGATTTTAAATAAATATCCGGCACCAGTCCCTTCATTTTTTCTGCCTCGGTCGCAATGAGCGTGACCAGTTCAGGGGAAGATACGGAGATTAAGAGCTCGGGGGCTTCTTTGATAAGAGTCGCAGCGAGCAGCCATACGGCATATTCAATTTGCGAACATTTCAAACGGAAGCGATGGTCGGCTTTTGATCCGCTGAGTGTATAATGACTTTCGAAAACATACAAGCGGCTCATCCCTTCAGAAGCGGTTGGATTGCGTCTTGCGGAAAATCCCCGGGTTGCCGCGATACTTTCCGGATCGGTATTGAGAAAGTCCGCATCAAAAGAGATAACGATCCGTGCGTCTTCTATGTCGCAGAGCGGAAGGAGACGTTCGCCGGTGACGGAATACAGACCTTCAACGATTGAATCTAGATTCAACGGGTCATAATGATAAATCTGAATTTTTGGAAATTTTTTTCTGAGCTGCTTAATCAGGCGGAAATAAGTCGGGGAGACCTGAATTTCCGAAAGCAGGGCGAGACCGGCACCTTCGGTTCCGGCGAAGTGCTTTTTTAAACTGGCGAGAGCCCCTTCGGCATTTTGCCAGGTTGAGGTCTGATTCTGATCAAGCGGAGACTGGAGACGATCCGGATCGTAGAGATCTAAAATGGAGGCCTGGTGCTGGGTGCGGGTGGCTCCCAAACTGCTGGGGTGCTGGGGATTGCCCTCAATTTTTGTCGGTCGGCCTTCATGGCTTTCGACCAAGAGTCCCACCACTTCCTCACCGAGGTTCATGGCGGTGGCATAAAAGAGGGGTTTACCGGGAATAACGTGCTCCGGGGACTGTGCGTAGGGGTGGATTTCCCTTTCCGGGCGGCGCAGGCTGCAACCGGTCATTCCGGCCAGTGCCATCGATGCCCCCATAATCTTGACAAAACTGCGACGGCTCAGGGGATCAGTGAGTTCCGATGCATTTTCCGGAAATTCCCGTTCCCGGTTGCTGATAAACTCGGGTGTCTGCTGCAGTTCGTCGAAACTTCGCCAGTATTTTTTGTCCGGATTATTGTCCTGATTTTCTTTTAGCGGTGGCATACGCTACAAGCCTCTCGAGGATGAATGTTTTTTTCCTTCTTAATTTGTAATCCGAGGGAGAGCTGATCCTCGGCTTTCCAGTCCAGCTGGGTGATCTGGGCCAACGGGCGCAAATGATATTCTGGCGCGCGGTGACAGTCCAGACACCAGCGCATGCTGAGCGGCTGAACCTGATGGACAATTGCCATCTTGTCAATGCGGCCGTGACAACTCACACAGGAAATTCCGGCCAGCACATGACGGCTATGATCAAAGTAAGCATAATCGGGAAGATTGTGAACTTTTTTCCAGGCCATGGGTCTGTTATTGTCAAAACTTTCGCGCAGTTTCAGGATGTTAGGGCTATCGGCCTTAATAATTTTATGACAATTCATACACACTTGGGTGGGCGGAATCGTTGCGGCTGGGGATCGCTCTACATTGGCGTGACAGTAACGGCAGTCCATCCCCAATTCTCCAACGTGTAATTTATGACTGTATGGAACGGGTTGAAGCGGCGCATAGCCTACATCCGTATTCTTAGGTGAGAACCAATACCAAACGATGCCGACCGCAAGGGTGGAAAGAACAATCACCAGAATCAGTGCGATGGTCGGCAGATGATTGGTCCACTTGGGGAAGATGTTCATATCGGAAAGAGCTCACCTGTAAAATAAATCGCAGATAAAATCACAGAAAATTTTAAAACAAAAGGTAAACAAAAAACAAAATTTTTGAAAAGCTGTCAAACAAAATTCAAGAAATTTCTTAAAATTAATTTGTTTTGATTGAATCGTTTGAAAATCACAACTTTTTTGATCCAATCCGAGAAAATCCCGGTTGATTTTTTTAATACGGGGACTAGAGTGTTGCTAGATTTGTAGATGGCTTCATTGTCGGCGTCGGGATTCTGCCGGATTTGTTAGCTTCAGAGGCATCTATTTAGATGCTGAACCAGGCTCTGTGCCGATCAGTCCACGCATTCGAAAAGATGCAGAGAGTTTAATCTTTCTGCAAAAGGCCATACCCATATGTTCCCAGAAAAATTCCAAGAGCCGTAAAGATCCCCGCGAGCGTTCCAAACCCGATTTGGGCGAGTGCCGGACCGGGGCAGGCTCCGGTAAAGGCCCAGCCCAGTCCAGCCAGCAATCCGCCGATGACATGTCTTTTCCCCAGCGGTTGGACCGAGTAATCAATTGTTTCTTTGGTGAGGAGGGCACGCGTCTGTATTTTTTTGAGGATCTGAACGGCCAAAAAAGATATTCCGACGGCTACGCCCAAGACACCGTAGAGATGGAAACTTTGAAATAAAAACATCGCGCGGATCACGTCGTAATTGGAAACGCCGGATTTGATTAAAATAAAACCAAAGGCGATACCCATCAGAAAAAAGAACAAATGCTTCATTTTAATACCCCCCAATCTGATTAATAAAGAAGGTGGTGATAGCCCCGGCAATTAAAAAACAAATTGTGGTGACCAAACTGGCCAGCGATCCCCGTGAGATTCCAGAAATCGAATTGCCTGAGGTACAACCGCCCGAGAGACGGGATCCTACGCCCCAACAAATTCCTCCGGCAATCAGCAGGGTGGCTTTCAACCAAAGGCTTTCTCCAAAAATTTTGTCAAACATTCCGAGCTGCCAGGAGGGCTGCCAGCCCCCACTCGTAAGCGCGGCGACAAAGCCTCCGCTCACCACACCGCATATAAAAATGGACTTTACACCCAAAATTCCTCCGCTACTTTCCGTTTTAAAATAGTTTTTCCGGCTGATGATCGAACACCATCCGGCATAACCGCGCGTGATGCTTAAAAATTGACCACCGAGGGTCACGAGAAGGACGGCAACCAGGGCGATCATTATTCCACCGAACCAGAAAGACCAATAAGAGGAAATCATACAAACTCCTGGTGACTATGCAAGAGCCTATTTTTTAATTTTTCCGGCTTGGTTAGAGATCGGGGGAGACCTTGGACAAATTTTTTAATTTCATCTCTCACACGCCGGTAATGCTGAAGGGTTTCCTCCTCTGTTTTTGAATTTTTTGCAAGCTGAGGAGGATCATCGAATCCGACATGGAACAGTTTCGTTTTACCAGGAAAAACGGGACAGTGCAGGCTGGCCCGGTCGCAGACGGTTATGACATAGTCGAAATGGATGTGCAGGACATCGCGCAGCGGCTTGGATTGCTGGTGCGAAATATCCACAGCTACTTCGCTCATCACTTTCACGGCTTGCGGATTGAGTCCGTGAGACTCCATGCCTGCAGAGAAGGGTTGAATGAAGTTCCCTTTTAAATGGCGGCACCAACCCTCGGCCATTTGGCTGCGGCAGGAGTTTCCCGTACATAAGAAGAGAATTTTTATTTTTTTTCTACGAATAAAGAAATCAGAAAGAGGGAAGGACTGTTTTAAATGGATCAGAGTCTAAATCGGAAGATTGAAGATTCCAACAAGCAGTGTTTGTTGTTCGGATTACAACAAACTCTTTTCAATCTCCTTGAGCGAGGCCTGAATACTATTCAACTGCCCCGTGTCCTCTTCAACATCCTTAATAAGCGTTTGCGTGATTTCATCAAAGTTTTTTTTGATTTCCACAAATCTTTCGTTCATATCCACAATCCGACCGGCCAGGACACGACCCAGATCAAGTGCGGCTTCGGGGTTCTGTTTTAAAAAGTCGGAAACTTTTTCGACCAGATACAGCGACACGTCACTGACGGCGGTGACCGTGGCATTGCGCGGAATCCCCAAAATACTGGAGATTTCTCCGATATAGGTGCCCTTGTCTTCAATCGTGGTGAGACGGATGCCTTCCTTGGTCACCTCGACCTTCCCTTTACGGAGAATGAAGAGTTTCGTATCCGTAAAGTTTTCTTTAATGATTTTTTCACCCGGCTTAAAATGAACCTCTTTAATTAAGGGGTTATCTTTAAAAATATTTTTAGCCATGGCGATCCTCTCAGTTTTTGTTTAAAGAGTTTTACTGTTTTTCTGATTAAAGATTTTTTTCGCCCAGGCATGCCGGGGGTCATGCTGATCCGGGATGAGCGTCATAATATTTTCAAGGCAAAAGCGCAGGGTCTTCACATCCTTTTGGCGCTCAGCCAAGAGAACCCGTTGTTGCCAGTTTTGATAGTCCTTATTAATTAATTGTTCAATTTCATAAATGCGTTGACCCACCCCGGAAAATTCAGGCGGAAGCGAACCCGTCATTTTTAAATATTCCCGGCATTGATAGAATGCCGTAAGGGCCTCCGAGGAATTGCGGGGATTGAGGTTCCGGTCCTGATAGAGTTTTTCAGCATGGGTCATCTTCTCGCGGGCCAACTGGAGAGCCTGGTCCGGCGCGAGGGATCTTGTCAACTCAAGCTTTTTTTCAATAGGTTTGGGAGGAATGATCGCGGCGCCTTTTTCAGATGACCAAAAAAAAAGTAAGTAGAGAATCACGATCAAGAGTCCTAAGAGTAAAATCCATTTCAGTGGTTTTGATGATTTTTTTGGGTCCGCAGATGCGGCAATGGCTTCGGTTGATTCCCGCGGTTTCCCTTCACTCGGTTGACTGAGTGTTTCGGTTGATCGTTTCTCAAGGGTTCCGCCCGGTTTTTCAACAATCGTTTTTTCAGTCGCGGCTGGTTTTATCTCTGCGGCTCCTTCATCTGTTAAAACAAATTCAAGTTCGCTATCTCCTATTTCAATGCGGTCGCCATGATGCAGAACGGCTTCTTCGACCGGCAGATTATTTAAGAGCGTACCATTATTACTTTGATTATAAAGAACAAACCGACCCTCTTTGTTTTTGATGAGGATATGTCGGCGGGACAGCGTACGATTGCCTGTGGCAATCTTTATACCGGCTTCCTCACCCCGCCCAACAACGGTTTCCGTTGCCACGAGCTCAAACTGCCGGCCTTTGCTGAGACCTGCAATACAGCGTAAAACAGGGATTCCCTTCATTCAATAAGAATATAAAATTATTAAAAATTAATAAGAAAGTTTTTTTAGGATTAAAATTTATAGGAAAGAGAAAGCCGGTGGGAATTAGAAAGTTCCGGATGGCTGGCAAAGGCGTAATCTAAACTGAGATGATATTGAAAAAATTTTCCGCCTACGCCAAACGTCCACGGGTAAATATTGTTGTGTCCCAATCGGAAAAATAAGACCTCCTCCAGACCGGCTTCAAAACCAATCGCCCCGGTTTTTAATTTTTTGAAAGGCTCCTGCCAGAGTTTGTAGCGGTGGGGGTGGTCAGCATATGGACTTTTTTCAACCCCTTGGCTTGCAGCCAGATCCTCCAACTGAGCGGTCAACAAGAATTGTATCTGTTCCCATTGATGGTGAAGCGAAACTGCGGCGGACAGATCAGGTAGTATTTTATCAGTCGTTTCCCATTCCTGAATGGCAGATGTATTAAGATCGCGGTCCCGACTATTCCAAAAAACGGGGGTCATGGAAATATCCCTGGCCGAAAAACCCAAAACACAAAATGCCCAAGGTTGATAGAGAAAACCCAGATCAAGACCAATCCCGGCTCCCAGATAATCTCCCTGGCGGCCATAGCGTAAGAGCGTTTTCAGATTCCCTCCTGCTTGAAAGCGGGTCCCCCATTGACGACCGATGGAAAAAAAGAGGGCATAATCAGAAAAATTAAATAAGGAAATGTTTTCAATAGAGGCCTGGGTAAAGATGGAGGTGCCGGACACTTTTTGCAGATCGCGTGTGTATTTAATTCCATCCACACTAGCGCGCAGCAGGTTGATGCCAATCCCTCCGACCCTTTCGAGCGGCATGATGAAATTGAGATAATCATAGTTTAAAAGGTTCCCAAACTGTTCTGAATGCAGGAAAAACAGTTCTTTTTTTTGAATGGTTCCCAAGCCGGCGGGATTGAAATAACAGACCGACGGATCATCCGTGACAGCGATGAAACTATTGGCCATCCCGAGGGCGCGTGCGCCTGCTCCCAATTTTAAAAAGTCTCCCGCATAACGGGGGACGGTTTCCCAAATCGGAAAAGCGAAATGAAGAGGGATGGCGAACAGGACAAGGAGCAAGAGGAATCTTTTCATTTTTGAATTTTAACTTGGAGGATTTTAATGGTTACCTCATAATGACGAGCTTTTCCAGGTGTTCAGCCTGTTTGTCTTGATATTGAACAATAATTTTATAAAAATACCAGCCATTGGCTAAGGGAAAACCCATTTGATCTTTCCCGTTCCATTCACAACCAACCGAGGGACAGGACAAGAGGCGGATTAGGCGGCCACTCGGAGTAAAAATTTTAACCGTAATGGCTTGATAATCATGGGTGGCACTGAAATAAAAAGCGGTCTTATCCTGAAAAGGATTAGGATAGTTAAAGACGGTATTGAATTGCAAGAGAGAGTCAGAGCGGATATGACCGATTTCTAAAGCGACCGATTTTTGGGAATAAAAGCCAAAGTTATTCCAGGCTGTGACCTGAACAACCTGAGGACCGGGGTGGAAGAGAGTGGTATCCATTACATAGAAGGCGTTCCCGCTGGTAAACGTGCCTGCATCATAGCGGAAGGAGGTATTGATTCTGGTTTTAGGAAGAATACCGGGAAATTCAATAAGGATTCCCTGGTCGGGAAGATCAGAGAAGTTGTCAATTCCAAAAGAATCGCGCAAGGTTATTTTCAGAGTTGTCGGCAAAATGATTTTGTTTCCGTTCACCAGCGGAAGATCTTTATTTAAGAGGGTGTCGCGATGAAAGAAAAGAATTTCCGGACCGCTCGAGTCTGTGATGACGGTCGTGGTGTCAAATCCTCCAATAAACAGGCTTTCGATTTCTGAACGAGCTGCAAAATTTTCTCCCCAGGCAAAAGCAATCGCCCGGCCATACTGATTATAGCTGACTTTTAAAGAGACCAGAAAGGGTTGGTTAAAAGTTCCGGAGGTTATGTCCACTTCACCGCGAAAAATGGGGACAGGGTCGAGCAGGTATTGGCTGGTGATGGTTGCAGTGGATCCCTTGGGATCTTCGGTAATCACTTCTTTCGGCTGAGGAGCATTGAGTATTTCGATCTGAACCTGACCCTCCTGTACTGGCAAATTAAGTTTTCCGGTGAATTGACTTTTTTGTTTGGCTTTCAAGGTATCCAGTTGGGATAACAATACGCTGTCAAAATTGATAGTTTGAATGTCCCATTGAAATTTCTGGGCGGGATCACCGAGCAGATTATACATGTAAAAGGTTCCCTGGTTCGTGTTGACGGCTCTTGTATTAAAGAGCGCTTGTCCGATGCTGATTTCATTTGTTCCAAAGATATTTTTGAAAAATTCACCCATCAGAATCATATTGGGACCTGCGTATGATTTACGGGTGGCTGAAATACAGGCAATGGCGCCTCCTTTTTCATAATTCACAAAGAGTTCAGCCGCCGAAGGCTGAAGGAGGTCATCAAAGCGGCCGTTATCGCAGGAAAAAGAGGTGTAGATAAAGGGTTTTCCCAGATTATTTAATTTGCTTAAATCGGCACCGATGTCAAACAAGGCCTCATCGGCCATTTGGGTATTTCCGCCATGGCCGACGTAGTCCCAGAAAAAAACGCCATCGTTTAAAAGGTTGATCAGATCCCCGGTCGCTTCCGGTTTCTTTCCGATACTGTTCCGATTATAACCTAAGAGGTAGACTTTGAATACAGAATAGGGCCGCGGGAGCAGGTAGAGCCGAAAGTATGTTTCAAGGGGATTGGTATGGTAAATGTCGTCCAATTCTCCAACCTGGATTTGATCGTCAGCGGATAAGACGAGTCGGTTCCGCCAGGCTCCGTAAGACTTATAATCATCATAGGCGATAATTTTATCCACCACGCTGCGGGCTTGCTCGGGGGTTTGTACCGGCAGGCGTCCAACCGGTCCAATAAAAGTCCCTGACGAATGGGAGTACCAGAAATCGTCTGCAGTCTTGCCGGGGGCTGTATAGGAATGTCCTGATACACCGGCCAGATGCTGAGGGACCGGAATAAAATTTAGATTTTGGCTGGAACGAATCCCGCGCAGATCGGCGTTGCCGTCTCCCAGTAAAACAAAATATTTTAGTTTTACGCTATAGGTAAGCCAGGCATAGGTGAAAAAATTCCGGATGGCGGCCGGATCCGCCAGTCCGCCGGAAAATTCATTATAAATATCATCGATCAGGACTACTTTGGGGAAGCTCACTGAATCGGGAGCAAATTCCGAACGATGCTGAGCCAGTCGGAGTGCCTCATTTAAAAAAAGGGAGTGGGAAAGAATCAGATAATCCGCTTTCGCTTCTCCGCGGACCTGGCGCAGGTCTTTTAAAAGAAAGGGGGAGGAAGTGGGACCGGCAGAATAAAGTTCTACCGACGGAGGAGTCAGGAAGGCCTGTTCCGAGGTAATCCAGTAACGACGATCTTGATTTGCTTGCAGACTGTCCTGAAAAGTAATGTTTGTTGCTGATTGCGCGGTTTTTTTAATTTTGACGAAGGATCGGTTGCTGATATCAAAAACAAACAAATTTCCGGAGGAAAAGCCCGTTACGGTAAATTCATATTTTCCGTTCAGCGCGTTTCCGAATAGATACAGCGTTTGATCAGTTGAAGCGATTGTTTTGCGTGAATAGAGAATCTCATACCAGTCAAGGTATTTATAAAGGTAACTCCCGCCAGTTGTTTCTGATGACCTTCCAAAGAATTGAATGTTATTATTCCCCTCAACGAGGTTGACAAAGAGGTTTCCACTTCCGACTTTTTTATCATTGATATAGGTGCTTTCCGGAGTATAGGAATTGTATCCCTCGTAATCGCCTCTATGAAAGGCGTAACGAATCTTAGCGGAGTCGGCCGGTACTCCGTTTTCAATTTTAATGGAAGGCAGACTGATGGAGATTCCCGGCGAGGAGTTTGCAATCGGAAACATTTTCCAGTACCATTCATACCCAGCCGCGCTCTTATCCTGACTGCTGAAGGTGGGACCCACGATGTCCTCTTCAAAATGCTGGTAATCGCGGAATTTATCCTGCAAGGTTGCGCCCGACCGCGTGAGCGTATCGAGGGGCATCGCGAGACGGTTTCCGGTCAGACCCCAGCTCAGCCAGTAAATATTTTCCGTTGAGAAATTGTTATGGGTGTAACGATAGCGGTCGAGATCGGTACTATCATAATCCCAGCCGTAGGGAGGTTCGCCAAAGAAGAGGAGCACATCCGTTGAATCAAAATAGAGGCTGTCACCGGTATTGCTGATTGAAGTGGCGATTTCATTGAGGACTGTTGCGGTATCCCGCGCGGTTTGAAAGGTGAATGAGAGCGGTCGACTGGGACCCGTGTATAGTTTGATCTGATCAATTCTTTTATTTTCGAGGGCGGGCAGTATTCTTGTCGTGATCCGGTAAATTCCCATTGTGCGAACTTTGATTTTATAGAGTGCCGGGCTATCCCATAAGTTTGTTTTCTGTTTTTTCATCCGGTTGGCTAGCGGAGGCAGGGGCTGACGAAGAGCTTTAGCACTCTCGTAATTTAACAATAATGCCTTTAAACTCTTCTCAAAGAGTCCTTCATCCGGATAAGACGAAGTTACGGTTCTTGGATTAAGCCGGATTTCCAAGATTACCCTTTCCCAAACGGTTATTACTTTCGAGAGCGGGTTATAGCTGAAGGGCACCAGCGAAAGTTGCAGTATTTTTTGAGAACGCAGCCATTTTTCTTCCCAAACCAGATTTTTTTGAGGAAACGAACTGCCGGTGCGGTAAATTTCAGAATTCAAAATATATCGGTTCTGATCCTTGGGAACCGGGCTGACTAAGACGTTTTCGATTTGACGACTTTGAATAACCCGGTAAGAGACTGAGTAAGATCCCGCAACCGGAATTCCACAGAGGAAGAGCCCGGCCGGCAGATCGGGTTCACCCGGTGCGAAGGCAGAGAGTCCTTCATCGAATGCAAAGCGGGTTAAGGCGAGGGAATCGGTCTGAAAGGCATGCGTCGTAAAATTTTTTATGGAAAATTCGATGACCAGACTTTGAGGGTTATTCTCGATGATGCGGATTCCCTGCCGCTGCGTTGCCGGGGCGGGGATAGACCAAATTATTAAAATCAAAAAGATAAGGAGAAGCCGTGCGTTTAGAGTCATACGTTGCATAGTATAACAACTTGAAGAATAAAAGGTTCTGATTAATTTTTAACGCGCGGCCGGATTTTGTTCCCGGATAGAAAGAATTCGATCCAGTTTGAAATTTTTTTCAATCTGGTCAATATGACAAAAAGCGCGAATAAAATGAATCCCCGCGATGACTTCAATTGAGTAAGGGGTAATTTTTCGATCTCCTGATTTACTGCCGCCCTGATAACAAATCCAGACCGGGGAGGCCTGGCTCAGAGCCTTTTGCAAGATAGCCGTATCAGGAGACGGCAACGTTCCCTGGAGCAAGAGCGGGGCGTGTGTCTGTTTCGGTTTTAAAATTTTTTCCAGAGTATCCAACTCAGGATGCTGGCGGAGCAGATGCTCAATGATCGCTTTGAGTGCCAGACAGTCATTCGCGGCACGGTGATATTGTGCCGGATTAAATCCGGAAAAGCGAGCGACGGTTTGTAATTTGTGATTGGGTAATTGCGGAAAATAGGACCGTGAAAGGGCAAGGGTATCAATCGTTTTATTTTGTAATTCAGGAAGGTTTAAACGGCGCAGGGCGATTTGTAAAAAACCCAAATCAAAATTTTTATTATGGGCAATCAGCACCGCATCTTGTCCCAAAAAATCCAAGAAGCGGGGAAGTACGGTTTGTTCAGGAGGATGACCATCCAGCATTTTATGCGAGATCCCGTGTACTGCGAGGGCATCCGGGTTAATGGGAATTTTGGGATCCATGAGCTGCTCAAAAGAACTGAGGATCTGTCCGAATAATTTGAATTTAATAGCACAAATCTCGATGATCCGATCTGTCGCAACGGTTAAGCCGGTGGTTTCTGTATCCAAGGCGATAAAGAGATGCTGATCAATTGAGGTATTCATTTTGGGTTAAGATCGTCCTTTTAAGATTTTTCCAAGAAGGCGTTTCCTGTTTAAAGGAATAAAGTTATAAAAAGGGTCTCAGGGAATCAATATTTTTTGGAGATATTGAAAGATTACAGCTTAAATTGCCGAGCCCCACGGTATGACGGTCGTGAGTTTCGCTGAGCGGATCAAGGCCCAGTGAGGGGTTAAGATTAAGGAAACGAAGGACCTGAAAAAAGGCGAAAAATTTCTTTCTTTTAAAATTTTTGACAATATCAAACGGGGGATTGACGAAGGATTGCGGAAGTTACCGTGAGCAACTTCAAATATCGTTCAGGGGGATTTACCTGTAGAATCGTAAAACGTCGAATCCGTGTCCGGTTTTAAAGGGATGGCCTGGTTCTCCTCTTCCAACTGAACGCATGCCGCTAAAAATAGGCAAAGCAGCAGAAGGCAGCAGGCTTTTCTTAATGTTAGATTGAAAATCCGATTCAGAAGGTAACCCCGGTTAATAATCTTGTAAGTTTTATAAAACAGATCTTAATTAATAAAAATCTTAGTAGTCCGCAAAATTATTTTTCTTCTTTTTGACGCCCCCGCGTTTCCCCTGCACTGGGTTTTTAGCTGAATCCATCTGAAAACAATATCAACGCATTCCCTGCCCGTGTCAGCCCTGGCGACCGAGAGACCAGCCTGAGCATGCTAATTTTTTTATAAAAATGCAGTTACCTGACAAATATAGTTTTAATTTATTCATCATCTCAACAAATTTTGGCGGGTCGTTATTTAAAAGCCGAATCCGTTTCTCTGGTTGATCAAAATGAAAGTTTTGCTGATCCAGCCCCCGATTCAGGATTTTTATCAAACGGAGATCCGTTTGCAACCGATCGGCCTGTGCTATTTGAAGGCTGCGGTGAAAAAGTTTCTGCCGGAGGTGGACGTTGTGATTAAAGATTTCCATCAGGGATTTGGGCGCCGGAGTATTCCTGTGCCCAAGGAACTATCTTATTTGAAAAGGTATTATGCCGTTCCCGACCGGAGCCCCTTTTCGACATTTTATCACTACTACCATTTTGGTGCTTCGTTTGAACAAATTGCGGAAGAGGTCAAGAACGAGAAACCGGATCTGGTTGGAATTTCGGCACTTTTTTCGCCTTATTACCGGGAGGCCGTACAGGTGGCTGCGGTGGTTAAAAAGCATTGGCCGGTACCGGTCCTCATGGGAGGCTCCCATGTTTCGGCCGCTCCGTTGTCGGTCCTGAATAACCCTGCGGTTGACTTTATCATCCGCGGTGAGGGGGAACGCCCGCTGGTTGAATTTCTCAAGGTTTTCAGCAATGGCCGAAATTATGCCAGCGTTCCCAATCTTGGATTTAAAGAAAAGAGTCATTGTATATTAAATCGCATTGAAGAGAATTATCTGCTGAATCAAATTCCTGCGCCGGATTTGGGGGATGCCCCTTTAAACAGGTACTCATTTGAAAACCGGCCACTCAGTTTTGTGATTACCTCCCGAAGCTGTCCGCACCGCTGTTCTTTCTGTTCCGTCCATCTTACCTTCGGACATCAATTTAGAAGACGGGGGGTTGAAGATGTTTTGCAGGAACTTCAAGCCCGCTATGACCAAGGCTACCGGGTTTTTGATTTTGAGGATGACAATTTGACATATTACAAGGAAGAGATGAAGAGGCTTTGTAAAAGGGTTATCGAATCTTTTCCGGGCAAGGACATTCAGCTCTTGGCAATGAATGGAATTTCTTATCTGAGCCTCGATGAAGAACTGCTCAGTCTCATGAAAGAAGCCGGGTTCAGCCATCTTAATTTGGCGCTGGTGACTTCCGATCAAACTGTTCTTTCAACGACCAAACGTCCGCATACCGTTCAAAAATATTTAGAGGTGGTGCGGGCTACCAGCCGACTCAAAATGAAAGTGGTGAGTTATCAGATTCTGGGTTTGCCCCAGGAAAGCCTTGATTCGATGGTTCAGACGCTGGTTTTTAATGCGCGCCTGCCGGTTCTGCTCGGAGCTTCGCTCTTTTATTTAACTCCGGCTTCCCCGATTGCGCGGGAATTTTCCGAACGTACAGAAGAGGATATTTTTAAATCGAGATTGACGGCGATGGCCATTGAAACGGATCATTTCAGCCGCGATGATTTATATACCCTGTTTGTGATTACGAGGATTTTGAATTTTTTGAAAGGGATTCCATTTGAAGAAGAGCGGATTTTCTTAGCGGAAGCGCTGCAGAAGGCCGCGCACCAAGACAAACGGTCTCGTCAGGGAGCTTTTTTATTAGAACGCTTACTCCAAGAAGGGAATCTTTACAGTGATACGACCTGCGGACTAAAACTAAATACGGTTTTCAAAAATGATTTGTTCCTTAAGGTTTGGTCCCAACTCGGTCGGATTTGCACCTTGACCAATCATTTTATTCAATTACAATCTTAGCCGGAGAAATTTTATGAAAACAAGAATGATTCATTCGGTTTTTTTTCTTGTGTTTTCTTTATTGGCGGTTAACCGCGGCTATTCGGGCATTCCAGATTTCCAGCAGATTTTAAATGAAGCCCTGGGTTTTGGATGGATTCCGGAGTCCTTGCGAGACTCTGGATTGGAAATTTCTGAAGCAGGGATTGGTATGGAAAACTGCCGGATCCGGCAGGAAAGGCTCGTTTATTTGAAGGAGGGGAAAGGTTTTTCGCAGCACCTTGTAAAACTGGAAAAAAAAGAGCATCGCGAGATTGCGCTCGGGCAAGGAATCGCACAATTTTCAGCATCCGGAAAGTACATTTTTTTCCGTGAGAAGGAGGGGAAATTCGGAGCGGTCTATGATGTGGATCGAGAAAAGAACATCCTTACTATTGATAACCCGTTCTACTATCATTTTTCAGCCGATGAGGAGTATGCGTTTGTCACCGGCGATGATGCGATTGACATTGATCGCTGGGAAGTCCCGCGCTTAATTATTTACCGTCTCTTAGATGGGAAACGAGTCCTCGATGAAGAGACTGGATTTTCCGGAGACTGGCTGGCACGGATTGTGGAGGATCAGTGTTTTTTATATACTTTGGATGGCCGTTTTACAATTATTGATTTGTTGTCCCTTAAAAAAACTTCTTTTTCCCTCCGCCCCTGGATTAATAAGAGCGGCCCGCTGAGAGTGTTGCGATTGCATAAACAGGATGACATCCTCTTACTGGATATGGAACGGTACGGCATTGTCGGGATCAACTATAAAACACAAGAAAAAATTTTTGAGATTCCAGGAGTCTGGACAACGCTGGGCACTGCCAACGGAACATTTCTGATTAAACTCAAAGGGAAAATGAATGGTCCCAACACATTGGCGGTCTTTAATTTTAAAGGCAAGCTGCTCTATAAAAAGGAAACCGGTGGAATCCATATCAAGAGAAATCATTATGAGGAGTTGGGGCAAGAGTATCCTTTCTTGTTGGGGCGGAATGGCGTTTTCCTGTTGTTCAGAGACGATGATTTTGAGATTGTCGAAAATCCTGAAATCAAGGCCGGGTATTTTACGAGCGAGGGGATTATCCTGATGGGTCAAGAGTCCCTGACTCGGAAAATATTTTATCAATTCTTAAAGTTTTCTTTAAAATAAAAAGGAAAATTGTTTCTCCTGATCTTCTGATTGTGCTGAAAAGGAAGGGATAACAAAATGAAATTTTTGATTGGTTTTTTTTTCCCGCTCTTATCCTGGGGGCAGTGGTCAACCTGGCCTTTGGAAAATCCCTTCCTGCCAGTTCAGCTCCCCCGTGTTCCAGAAAGCATTCTGACCTCCGCCTATGGCTTGCGGGTGCAGGAACAAGGGACGGTCAATGCGGATTACGACTTTCACCGCGGTGTGGATCTCAAAGCGCCGGTCGGTACGCCCGTTTATGCCCAGGCTGCAGGGATGGTCCGGTTTGTCAATTTAACCAATACACCCGGTGCGGGTCTTTGGCTGGCGGTTGATTTTTCTGGAAATGTGACTTGCCGGTATTTGCATTTAGACTCTATTCTCGTCCAAGCCGGTGACTTTGTTGATTCCGGTGATATGGTTGCTTATAGCGGTGTCAGCGGAGGGGTGGCTGCGCATCTTCATTTTGAAACAGTTTATTTTAATCCGGACAGTAATATTTTTGATAATCCAACCCTGCGCGATCAAGCGCGACAGCCCCTGCAATATTTACCGCCGCTGGATTCGGTTGGTCAGCAAACGTATCAAGGACGAACGGTGGCATTCCTGATTACACCGGTGAGTGGAGGAAAGCAAACGTTTGCCGACATCATTTTGGGGGCGGATGGCCGAGCGGATGTTCTCGGATTTGGAATTTACCACCGTGATAGTATTGTCTGGGGCAAGGGTATTTATGAGATTCGCTACAACGAACGGACAAATTGGCAGGCTTATGATCCCAAATTCGGGAGTTTGGTCAATCGGGAAAAACCGCGCGCTGTCACATTTATTGATCCGAATCAAGATTATTCTTTTAGCACGCGATTCTGGAAAGTGAGGGTTGATTCCTTGACGGAGTTAACGGGAATCCCCTTTACCGATTGGGAAACGCAGCCGTGGGTGGCCGGTGTTCTGTATGCCGATGGCGTGTTTATCCACTCTGCCCCGAGTGCCGGGGTTGAAGAAAGGAGGACGGACGGATTTTTCCATTTCTTCTGCAACCCTTCTCCTTTTAATTCTAATTTAACAATTCAATTCTATCTTTCACAAAACAGTTTTGTGAGATTGGAATTATTTGACGTGCTGGGACAAAAGATTGCAAGTCTGGCAAGTTCTCCGTATTCGATGGGGTGGCAAAAATTTTATTGGGGAGGTTCCTCTATGACGGGGCGATCGGTTCCTTCAGGTATTTACATTGTACGGTTACAGGCCGGACAAAGCGTTTTTCTGCAAAAGGCTGTATTGAACAAGTAAGAGGCATGAGCGAATCATCATCGATTCATTTGGCTTGCCGTCCATAACAGATTCCCTGAAAACGGCACCATTTGCAATGGGCTCTATCCTGAGTCATGGGAGAGAGGGCCAGAGAGGGTTCTCCGCTTTCGGGATTAACGGATGCGATTTTCATCCGCTGTATAGAATCCCGCATATGATTTTTTATTTGGTCTTGTGAGTCGTTTGTGACGGCGATGTCTTTTTCCTCTAAATTTTTCAAATAGACGATTTTGGCTTGAATCTGCTGAGGATCCACCCGCCACTTTTTTTCTGCGTAAAGAATATAACTATTTACCTGAATCAGGTGATCTGCGGCGGGTTCACCTGTCTTCCAGTCAATCAAATAAATTTTTTCCTGACTACGGTAAGCCAGATCGGGCTTCGCATAAATTTTTACTCCTTCAAATTCAAAGTTATCTAGTTTTTCAATGTTAAATACAGCGCTGGGGTCTAATTCTTTTATTTGGGAATAAATACGACTGAAGAAAAAGTTGGTGAGACACCTTTTTACGTTCCCATGAATCCATTTCCAGTCCTGATCCGGTAAGGTCAGATTATACTCATGCTCGACCAGACCATTTTGGTTCTTGGGGTCGAGACGATATTTTTTATCGCGGGATTGAATAAATTCCCGGCGCATTGCCTGGTCGGCTTGCTGCAGGATCTGTTCAGACAGGACCGCTTCTTTTCTGAGCAGGGCGGCAGAGATTTTTTCAATAAAGAAGTGGACCAGATCTCCCATCCAGGCCCAGCGGTTCTTGATGTTTTTGAGAATGTAGAGTTCACGCTTAAGCGGATCGGCTGCCGGCAGCCAGCCCCCCCAAGCTCCGTAGTAATTATAGTAGTATTCCCGTTGACAGCGCTGAAACATTTCAGCGCGGGAATGAGACCAGGAAAATTCGTTTTTCAACATAAGGCTCTTAAGAGCTGTTGTTTAAACCGGGGTCCCCCTCCGTAGGCCGGATGACGCAGGAGGGTTGAGGAGATTCCAAGCGTGGTGAGAAAGTCACCTGCAATTTTTCCGACTGCAAAGATCCGTCGGGGTCTACTGAGAGACAGCATCTGTAACAGGAGCGGTTTAAAATAATGAAGTTCTTCAGGAAGGGGATCCCGATTGGAAAGAGGCTGATTTTTTTTATGGGGATGGAAGGGAAGAACATTCCAGAGTAATGTTTTTTTAACGGTGTTGATGTTCATTCGACTTAGCGTGCCCCAGACAATGGCCGCGGAATTTTCGCTTCGCGGAGTCCCCAGACTTGTTTGAGAAAATGGATTGAGGTTATAAAAAGAGAAGGGTTTCAGCCCTTGTAATTGTGCTTCACTGGTAAAAGGAATCCCGGAAAAACGGGCCCCCCGATAACTGGGGGCTATTCCGATGAGCAGAGACTGAATGGGGAAGGAGAGACAAGCCCAATAATGGGATAAATTGTGCAAACGAATTGCGGGGCCACCGGGCCGGTCTAATTTTTTATCATTATTCTTATATTGATTAAACAACTCGGAAAAGGGAATGCGGGTTTTGTGAAGGAGAGAAAGAAAGTTCTGAAATTTAGGATTCATTCCGATTCTGTATGCCTTCGAGTTTTTCTTTAAATTTGAACCGATAAATCTTGGGAGAATCTCCCAGAACTTTTTTAAAGAGCCGGGAGAAGTAATACGGATCGTCATAGCCGAGGGTCTGACTGATCGATTTAATGCTGGCTGTTGAAGCCGCGAGCATTTCTCCGGCCTTCTGCATTTTCAGACGGATAAAATATTCGATCGGGGCATAACCGGTTTTCTGATGAAATTTTCGGGAAAAATGAGAAGGAGAATAAAAGAAATGCCGGGCGACCTCCTTTAGAGTCAGCGGCTGATCGATTTGCTGCAGAAAGTACTGGATTATGTTTTCGACATGCAGATCATTCGCGGAAGGATGACTGACGGATAACGTTGCTAAGAGGAGCTGGCTCCAAATCTGGCGCAGGCAGGCCGAGGCCGTGACAAGGTGGTGCAGGCTATAACGGGCCTGCAGAGCCGAATACAGTTCCTGAAAAAGCGTAATGATTTTAACCTGTTCTCCGATCAAACTCACAGGGTACTGGGAATTGATGCCACAGAGTTGCAAAAAGTGGGGGACCTCGCTGCCCGTGAAATGAGCCCAATAGATAGTCCAGGGATCCTGCTCGTCCGCCCAGTAAGTGTGCCCCGGACCGGTAAGGCAAAAAAGGATTTGTCCCTCCAAAATTTCAAAGCGTTTCCCCATGCTTTCATAGAATCCTTTGCCACGGGTATTGTAGATCATAATGTATTCATCACAGCGTTTCCGTTGCATGTAGTGGCCCTGCGCGTAAGCGAAATAACCCGTGCTGACAGGGAGTAAGGCTTTGAGCAGGGGATGGTTCCGGTTTTTTTGAATGACTGCCTTGGGGATGCGGATCGAGAGAGCTACTGTTTTTTGTTTAGGCATCGTTAATTTTAGAAGATCGTTTTGCGTAGGCTGCGGGCGGCTGGATTTTGTCTAAACAATATTATCCATTTATGAATTTTTTGTATTCTAAAAAAATGTATCTTTCTATTGTTAAAGGCAAGAAAATCCATCTTTTTGAGAAGTCTATCTATTGTTTTTTGAATTAAAAAAGACTAAATTTAAGATAAAATAAATTCAGGGATTCCGCGGTCTATTTTTGAGGTGATTTTTTCAGATTAAAAGGAGGTTCTTCTATGCACGGGGTCAAACTTAATTCTCAGGAGATTGAGCAATATCAGCAGGACGGTTTTATCCTGCAAAAAGAATTATTTGATTCAGAGGAAATGGATCTGTTGCTCGAGACGAGTAAAACAGATCAAGTCTTAAGGCAAAACAGCAAAGATTATATCGATGCCTCCGGCAAAGCCAGCAAGCTGGCCTTATGGAACCATCCCGGCGACGATTTATACGGTATGTTTTCCCGTTGTGAGCGGATCGTCAATTCCTGTGAACTGTTGATCCAAGGAGGGGTTTACCATTTTCATTCCAAGGTGATGATGAAAGAGCCCTTTGTCGGCGGGGCCTGGGAGTGGCATCAGGATTACGGGTATTGGTATGGGCTCGGATGTCTGTATCCTGATCTGATCAGTGCGTATATATCGATCGACACGGCTTCCCGGGAAAATGGCTGTTTGCAAGTGATTAAAGGTTCTCATAAAATGGGCCGCATCGATCATGGTCAGGCGGGGCAACAGGCCGGGGCAGATCAAGCCAGAGTCGAAGAAGCCTTAAAAAAGTTGCCGTTAATTTATTGTGAAATGGAGCCGGGGGATACGCTCTTTTTCCATAGCAATTTGCTCCATCGTTCGGATCAAAACCGGTCTGCGAAACCGCGCTGGTCTCTGATCTGCTGTTACAATGCAGTTTTTAACAGTCCGTTTAGAGAAGATTCGGGGCATCCTCATTTTACTCCTTTAAAGAAAGTTGCGGATACGGCGATCAAGGCGGTGGGGAGAACAAATTTTTCCGGCCAGACCCATTTTTGGAACAGCGAGAATGAAACAAAGGGTAAGGTGACGGCCTGAAGGACAGGTTCGGCGGGGCTGGGGGGTGGGCTTGGAAAAGGGACAAGGCAGTGCTGTCCATACATTTTAAAGATGCTGCGGAATAGGCTACAGGGTCTTTGAATTTTTGATCTTAATTCCTAATCCTGATTCCCGATTTAAATAAAATTTTCCGTAACGGAAGGGCTGTCCCCGAAAAGGATCATTTTTTAACAACCAACTGCCATCCAGATCGAGGTAATCGGCCCGAGCCCCAAGGGCAAGGCCGGCACTGATCCCGACACTCGATTCCAGCATACACCCGATCATTATTTTTAGTCTGCTTTTCTTTGCATATTGAATCATCTTCAAAGCAGGAGTCAGCCCGCCACACTTGGCGAGTTTGATATTAACCCCGTGAAATCCTAAACGACATTTTTCTACGTCTTCAAGGCCGACACAATTTTCATCGGCAATCAGAGGCAGGCGGCAATTTTTTTTTAAATAGGGCATGTTCTTTATTTTTTGAACAGGCAGGGGCTGTTCAATGAGCTCTACGCGCAATCTCTTGAAGGCATGGGCCAGCTCTAAGGTTTTTTCTTCATCCCATGCGCCATTGGCATCAACCCGCAAAATTCCGCTGTAATATTTCCGGATCGTTTGAACCACTTCAAGATCGCTTGCCCCCCCCAGTTTTATTTTTAGGATGGGGAAGTTTTTTAAGCGGTTTGTTTTTTTTATGATTTCGGGAAGCGGTCCCAAACTGAGCGTACAAGAAGTGGTTAAGACCTTCGCTGCTTGGCTCCCACAGAATTTCCATAGTGGCTGCCGGTTCATTTTTGCAGCATAGTCCCAGAGTGCGATATCAAGGGCAGCCAGGGCCGATGAGCTCTTTGTCCGGAGGGAGAGTTGATCCCAAATTTTTTCAATAGATTCCCGCGAGAGGGGGAGAAGATTTGGGTTATCGGTTTTCGCTAATTGTTTGAGACCGTCTAAACTTTTTTCAAAAGTATCTTGGTAAAAAGGATTGGGTGCGGCCTCGCCAAGAGCGGTTGTCTGGCCTGAGATAATACGCAGGAGCAGATTCCGGACTTGAATTTTTGTACCGCGGGAGATACGAAAGGGAGAGCGGGGAATGAGCGTTAAGGGAGAAATTTTAAATGTGAGTGGAGGCATAGATAAATTATAGTATCCTTATTTATTATAATCCTTTAGAAAAGTCCAATTATTATTTAGGCCCATAACGGGTTTTTAAAGATTCATTTATTTGAATGGGAAACGAAATTTCTCTAAAAGTATAATAAAAGATGAGTAATTTAGAAATTGTTTGATTTCAAGGTGCTCATTTTTATATTTTTTCAACATGGTTCAATATAGCATTAATGAGGTTAAAGAAGGGATGGTCCTGGGAAGATCGATTTATCTCCCTAGAGGCGATTTACTCCTTGCAGCAGGTTATAAAATCAAACAGTCTTATATTCAAAAATTAAAAAGTATGGGGTTCCATTATGTGTACGTTAATGAAAAAGGTACGGAGGACATCATCCCCGAAGACATTATTGCGGAGCAGGTCATGCGTGAGGCCGAGGTGGCTGTGGGAAAATCGTACAAAGGGCTGGAAGATTTAGAAATTGTGAAGAGAGCGATGCAGGATAATTTCCGAAGTTTTGAACGAGAGATTGAAAAAAACAAGGATAAATTTAAAGAAATAATTGTCCCCCCGGCTGTGAAAGAGACTTTAACGCAAATCATTGATAAAATCATCGAGAATCCCAATGTCGTACTCAATTTGTCATCGCTTAAATCGGTTGACGATTATCTTTATCAGCATGCCATTAATGTGACGATCATGTCTCTTAGCCTTGCTAAAATTTTTAATTTTACCCGGGAAGAAATGGAAGACTTGGCGATGGGAGCGATCTGTTTTGATATCGGGATGATCGCCGTGCCGAAAGAGATCGTGCGCAAGCGAGGCGATCTTTCAGAAGAGGAATTTAATGTCATGCGGGAGCACACCACGTACGGGCATCTGATGCTCTCCCAAGTCGGGACACTGCCGCCAACCTCTTCGGTGATTGCTCTTCAGCATCATGAAAGGCAGGACGGATCAGGCTATCCGATCGGCTTACGGGGAGACAATGGATCTCCTTATAAAGATATCAAGACGAGCGGTAAGATTCATCGTTACGCCGAAATTGTTGCCGTGGCAGATTGCTATGATGCGATTGTCTCTGCGCGGCCTTATGCCTCACCGTCCGTTCCCGGGATGCAGGCGGTGGCCAAACTCATCCGTGCAGCGGGAACGCATCTTAATTCTACGATTGTTAAAAAATTTATATCGATTATTCCACTCTATCCGGTGGGATGCCGGTTTATAATTAAGGACCATTCTGATAAAAAATTGATTGGAGGGAAGGGTGTGGTATCCAAACAAAATACCACAAACCTGAATCAGCCGCAGTTGCTTTTATTGACAGATCATGCCAGTCACACTCTGGAAAGTCCGCGTATCATAGAAATGGAAAGATATCCCGACCTGAAAATTGAGCTGCTTTTTTAATTGTTTTCTGGCCAAGTGAGTTCTCCGATTTCTGCTAATCCCAGGTGCGCAGCAATTTTTAAGGATAATGAAGTGTTTAAGAGGAGGACTTCTTCATAGCGTCTGCGCGCTTCCAGCCAATTCTTTTTTTCCTTCCTGAAACGAGCTTCCTCCAAGAGTTCGATCGCCTCGGATTCGTCTGCCGGATGAATCCGCATCACATTTATTGAATTGCTGTTCTTTTTTATAAATCCAGCTAGATCTTTATGGAGATTGATCCAACGTTGTGTCTTTATAGGGGACGGGCCCTTTATTTTTTCCAGTTCAAGGACAAGTTGGCGAAGATTTTCATACTGATGGGTCAGGGTATTTACATTCGTGAAAATTTTAAAGGAAAGCCGCGGTTGGAAATACAAGGCCGTGGCCAGCGCCGAAAGAGCGGAGGCTTGCGTTGCTTCTGCTTCGTATTCCCAATAATCGACATATTTGCGGAGTTGATAATATCCATAAAAGTACCAGAAGAGGCTATTGCTTCTATCGAATTCTACTCCGCGATGTAATTCACTCAAGGCCTGTGTCGCGATGGGCCAGGAGTCTTTTTTATCAGTCTGATTACGGGCATAGTAATAGCGGGCCATTCCCGAACGGAGATGGAATGCGGCCCGCGTGGGACTTTTTAGGATAGCCCGATTCAGGGATAATAAGGATGTCTCGAGGTCGCTGATGGAACGGGTCTTGACCCACTGATAAAAGTAGTAAGTCCCCTTTTGGTAATGTCCCTCGGCAAAAAAAGGATGCTGCTCAACCAGGTGATCCCAGTGTTCTTTTTTTAGAAAGAGTCCTTTGAGATTCTTTCCCTCCTGAAGTTGGCGCTGAAAATGGGAGTGGTGGCCCAAAAAAATAATTAAACATGAAGTCAAGATCAGAAAAGGGCTCGCCAGAAACCAGATTTTCTGAGGAGGAGAGACGGGGGTTATTTTAAGGTTTACCGTCAGCATCATACAAGATAAAAAAGCGAGCACATTCGCAGGGATATGAAAATTGAACTCTGTAAAGCTATGAATACCCCAGGCCAGAAGAGCCGTTAAGACAGAGAACGAATAGGCTTGCTGCTGTCTGGAAAGTGGAGCGGAGAAGGAGCGGGTCAATTTTTTTAAAAGAGGCCATAACAAGAAGACGGCCAGAATGGTTCCGAGGACGCCATTTTCAGTAACAAATTGAAAGACATCATTATGCAGAAAATCGACAAACCATTGGCGGGTGCCTGTTTTATACGCTGAAAAAATTGAAGAGAATGTTCCGAGGCCTGTTCCCAAGATGGGAAAATCTAAAAAAAGGTGGAGGGCGTCCCGATTAAATCCCAGGCGTTCTGTAAAACTGGCTTCTTTAGATAACGTTAAGAGCCGGGAAAAGTGGTCTAGGAGCGGTTGAATCCCCAGCCAGAAGAGGAGGGCCAAGAG
>Ga0247727_10005824_pt1 | contig 24631 bp, 24 predicted proteins | sample WisWelCaveWW1625_FD_202498 | JGI IMG/M metagenome (GOLD analysis project Ga0247727, IMG submission 202498) | Biofilm microbial communities from Wishing Well Cave, Virginia, United States - WW16-25 | ecosystem: Environmental > Aquatic > Deep subsurface > Groundwater > Cave microbial mat | place... | reverse complement strand
TCTCCGTCCTGTCCTGCCTCGCCCAGAGGCCCTGGGATGGCCAGAAAAGACGGTCTGATCTACGACCTCATACCAGAAGTATTTTCGTTACACGGCACAGTGTAGACGACTTCTCCGGTGTCCGCGAGCACGTGAGTGTGGTCGCGCGGAGAGGGCGGGAGTTCGCCGACGTCGCCGGCGGCGATGTCGTTGGGCGGGGCCAGCCGCAGGCCCATCGCCGCGGTCTCCGGGCTGCCCGAGAAAGAGCCGCCTCCCCCTCCGCACGGACCGCAGCCACCGCTCACGCCCGTCAGCGCGGCAGGTCCCCACTTCGGCACGAAGAAAATCCCCGGCTGGGTCTCCACGCGACCTCCCAACTCGCACGACTCCCAGTCCTTGAAGCCTGCCGTCAGCGTCGGACTGCCGCCCACATAGGCCGGCGAGCCTTCCTTCTTCGGCGTCCCCACCGAGATCGGCTCGGTCCCCGGAATCGGGTCCCCGCCGCGTGCCATGTAAAGACCGGTGCCGGTCAGGAACGCCGCAGCCAGCGCCGCGGGGAGGATGTGCATGCGGAATGACTGCGTCATGGGCAAAGAGGGCACAGGGGATGCGCCATCCCTCCAAGAGCGCCGGATCCGGAAAACGCAGCAGAAAATTCAAGAGCGCGAGGCCGCGCGCCATCTGCGCGCTTTCGCACGCAGGCGCGCGAGGTCGGCGCGGAAATGCGCGGGGCTCATGCCGAGCGCGCGCGCGGCACGGTCGCGGCGAAAGCCGGCGGCGCGCAGGACGATCAGCAGACGGCGATCCCGCTCCGGCAAGAAGGCCAGCACGCGCGCGACCACCCGCTCGGCGGATTCTTCGGGCTCCGGCTGCATCGCGAGGCCGTCGGCGTCCGCGAGTCGCACCATTCCGGCGCGCAGCCGTCCCGCAGACGCCATGTCGTGGCGCAGCGTGGCGAGGCACCAGGCGGGCAGATGCCGGATGCCGTCGCGGGATTGCAGCAGCGCCTTCAGCAGGACCGACTGAACCAGATCCTCGACTTCATCCGGGCGCGCGCCGAACTGCTGGGCCGCGTGCGTGAGCCATGTCAGGAAGGCGCGCGTTTCGGCGTCGCTCGGAAAGAGAGGATGCTGGCTGGCTGGAGAGAGGTCCGACGGATCGCGGGTCATTCGGTTTCGTCGCGAATGCGGGAAAGTGGAGGCGGGGGCGTAGAGGGTCCCATCCTAACGCGGGCAAACGGCGTGCCGCGCACGGTCTTTGCTTCGGCTGGGCCATGGGCCTCTGGGAGGCCGGACTCGGCTTCGCCACCAACGCCAACTTCTTCCACACGATCTTCGGCTCATCACGGCGCCGGCATTGCGTTGAAACCGGCTGCGAAATGAGGAGGGCGCCGGAAGCGCGGGAGTCTATGCGCGGTCGAGGGCGAAATTGCTGAAAGTCCGCTCGTCCATCGCAGCCAGGTCGAGCACCGTGAAGAAATCCACGGTCTTGAAGAAGCGGTCCAGCGCAGGCGGGCCGCACACGCGGCCGCCGTAGCGCAGATAGATCCCGAATAAGGTTGGGATCTCGACCGCGCGCCCGGCCTCGGGGTCGTCGCCACCCGCGGTGGCGACGCGGTCGCAGGCCCAGGCCGGCTGCGGTTCGACGTGCAGCCAGGAGTGCGCGTAGTCGTTCGCGCGCAGCCAGTCCCAGGTGCGCAACCCGTAGTCCGGCGACTGCGAGGTCAGCGAATTGCAGCCGAAGAACCAGCGCTTGCGGTACCAGGCCACGTAGGCCGCGAGCCCGCGCCACAGCAGGAACAGCACGGTGCGGTTGCGGTGCTCGCGCGCGATGCAGGCGCGGCCGAGTTCGACGGAGTCTTCCAGGACATCCGCCGGCAGCGCGTCGAGCACGAATTCATCGGCCGAGTAGAAGCCGGCACCGGCGCGCGCGGCTTCAGCCGTCTGCAGCCGGTAGGTTCCGACCGCGCGCCCGAACTCCTGGTCCCACACCAGCAGGTGCTGGCACTGCGCGTCGAAGCGGTCGCGGTCGAGGCCCGTCTGCCACGATTCGTCGAGGCCTTCCTTCAGTTCGAGGTTGAAGATTTCAAAGCGCAGCCGCTGCACCTGCTCGAGGTCGGCCGGCCCGCGCGCGAATCGCACGCGATAGGGTCCTGCGCGGTGGTCGAAGTCGGGAACCGGACCGCGCTGCAGATGCGGCGCGGGCGTCGCGGCGAAGATCTCGAAGGCGGAGCCGGGCAAGGCAGGCGCCCCCGGCGAGGGGGGGCCTATATCCTAGAACTCCGCGTGAGAGCGGCGTGAAGGGCGCGACGGATTCCTTCAGCGCAGCAGTTGCGCGACCGCGCCGCCTAGATCCACGCCGACGTGGCCGAAGAGCCAGGAATGATAGATCAGCAGGCCGGAGTACAGCGTGATCAACGCTCCCGCGACGTAGCGCGCGCGCACATACCGCGCGTGCGTCAAGAAGAACGCGGCGGCGAACAACGTCAGGCAGATCTTGACCAGCGTGAACCACAGGCCGCCGCGCGCGATCAGCCACGCCATTGCCGGGTTCGCCTCCGCGCCGCCGGACCGCACCCACGCCGCCGTGAGGATCAGGTCGGTGATCGAGAGCGCGACCAGCGCGAGCGCCGGCAGCCAGTCCCAGAAGGTGAAGCGGTCCACGTAGTGACCGGCGCCTGCCTCTTCCGTGCGGCGAACCTCTCGGCGGCGGCCACGGAACGTAAAGCGCGAGAGGAGAGGAGTCGGCCTGCTACGACGGTCTGCGCGCTTGCGGCTAAAGGGGTGATAATGCATGACAGGTCAGGACTTCCTGGAGGGGGGCGCGAAACTGGCGGGCGGCGGTCCCCAGCGCGCCGCGTCGGCTGCGGTCCCCGGGCGCGCGGTGACTTCGTATTCGTCGTCGCGGCCATTGGCCCACGCATTACCTTGGCCGTTGCCGTTGCCTGGCCCTTGCCTGCCCTGATTTCCTGACACCTTGCGGATCTCCACCAGAGTATGGAAGATTTTCTCGGCCCGGTCGGGCGTAGGGGTCTTGACAACGAAGAAGTACGGGCTCTGCGACGGTGCGCCGGTGGCAAGCAGTTCTACGCCCTGCGTCAACGCCGCGGTGATCACGCGGTCACGAAACTCGCGGTCGCCGCGGAAATCCTCCGTGCGCACCGCGTCTTGCGTGGTGCGGTGCGCGACAATCGCAACGCCGGCCACGAACGCGGTGATCATCAGCACCAGCGGCAGGCCCGCGCCGCGCCTGGGCGAGCGCAGGGAGACAGCGTGCGAGAGAGTTATCATGATTTGGTCCAGACCAGCGTGAAGGAATGTTCCGGCGCGCCTTCGCCGTCGGCCGCGGCGAGCAGGATCCGGGTCTCGCTGTTGGCGATGCGCTCGACCGTGAATTTTCCGACTCCTTCTGCGATCACCGCGATCTCCTTGGTGAGCCGGTCCTCGCGCACGAGGCGCTCGCCGTCGAGACGATAATCCACGCCGGGATCCGGCTTATTTCCGCTGTTTCCGAGCATGACCGTCGCGGCCGCTTCGCGCAGAACGCGCAGACTGCCGTCGAGCTGCGGCAGCGCGGACCGCGCGGCGGCAAGATCATGGCGCAGGTATTCGCGCGCCAGCAGGAGTTCCTGCGCCGCGGCCGACCGCTCGCGGAAGCCCGTGTTCATCTGTTGAATCGGCGCGGTGCCGCGGATCGCGACCAGCGCGCAGATCGAGAGCAGCGCGACCACCACCGCCAGTTCAACCAGCGTGTGCCCAGAGCGGTGCGCGCGCGTCACGGCTTGCTCCCCTGGCGATGGCTCACGCGCGCGACGGTCGTCAGCGTTGCGAGATCGCGCGTCACCGAGAGAACCTCGACCTCGTACTCGCCGCCGGATTCGGATTCCCAGTGCGCCTTCGGCTCCGCATCGCGCAGATCGGCGGGCCAGCCGAGGCTGCGCGCGAGCGGGCGCTCTTGCGGGTCCACAAAATAGACCGGGCTGCTCGTGCACCATTCCTCCAGATCGGCGACGATCTGGCCGTGCGCGAGCGCCGACTGGCAGAAGATCGCGACCATGACGTTCAGCACGGTGATCGCCACGATCACCTCGACGAGCGTGAAGCCGCGGCTACGGCCGGATGATGTCGCCATCGCCGCTCCTGGTGCCGCCGGAAAGAGTGCCGGTTTCGTCGAGCCGCATCCCGCCGCTCCACTTGGTGCCGCCGGCGCGCCGCGCTTCGATGTCGAAGCGGCCGCGCCCGCGCAGTTTCACGGAATACGTGAAAGGTTTCTCGGCGCTGCCGAGGCTCTCGGGCAGATAGCCCCTGCTCGTCAACTCGCTGACCGAGCCCGCGAGCATCCCGCGCTCGAGATTGTGCCGCCGCTGCGCGCGCCAGATGCTGCGCAGGTCGCCGGCGGACTTGTCCACGCGCACCGCTTCCGAACTGGCCGAGTAGTCCGGCACCGCGAAACTCGCCACGATGCCGCCGATCACCACGACGAGCGTGAGTTCGAGCAGCGAGAATCCGGCGTTGCGCCGGCGCTGCGGCCGGTCAGTTGCCACTTCCACCCTCCTGAGCGGCTGAAGCGGGGACCGGGATGAGGCCTTCCTGCCCGCGGCGCTCTTCGAGGCAGGCCAGCCAAGAGGCAGTTTCCTCGGGACCCGCTCCGTGGTACCGAGACTGGCGGTAGGCAGCCTCGGCCGCTTCGAAGAAGCCAAGCCGCGTGAGCGCATGCCCGCGCAGCGCATGTGCCTGGAAATTCGTCGGCTCGAGCGCCAGGACACTCTCCGCGGACTGGCGCGCGCGCTCGATGCGACCAGCAAGGAATTGAGCGCGGGCGAGATCCAGCCAGGCCGAGGCGTCTGTCGGATTGGACGCGAGGAACTCTTGGAAGGCGTCGGTTGCGAAGGACGGTTGATTCACGAGCATCGCCGCACGTCCCAGCGTGATCTGGACTTCAGGAGTCAAGCGGCCGAGCGGCAGACGCGCGCCTTCCTTCACCGCAGTGGCAAAGTCACCGCTCAGGCAGAGTGAAAAGAGGCGCTGCTCTACGAGAGCCTCGTCCTTGGTTCCCAGGGCAAGTGCTCTGGCGCTGTATTCGGCACAAAAGCCGAATTCTTTGGCTGCAAAGGCAATGTTTGCCGCAGTCCGCCAATATTCTGCGGAATTGCCGAATTGATCCGCCTCACTCTGCAGGAAGAACAGCGCTTCATCTGGCTTCCCTGCAGCTACGAGGCACCGGCACTCTCCGTCCAGCGCCGCGCGGGACTTCGGATCCAGCAAGAACGCCTGCTCGAACTGCTCGGCCGCCGCCGCCCACAGACCGCGCGCTTCAGTGACCGAGGCGCGCAGAAGTGCGATCGGCGCCGACTTGGGCGCGAGCGTCGTGGCCGCGGTGAGGTGGCCTTCTGCCTCCTCGATCTTGCCCATGCCGAGCGCCGCTTGCGCGCGCATCACGTACACCTTCGGATCTACGACTTCTCCTTGATAGGAATTCAGGCTCGCCGACGCCTCCAGATAGTTGCCCTTCTGCAGGTGCCGGTGCGCGTCGTTCATCGCGGTGCGATTGCGCTGCGCGTCATAACCTTCGTGCCCCCTTTCGAGGTCGGTGCCGAGCTTCTGGAATTGGGAGCAGGCGACGGACGCCAGGACGGCTGTGACGAGGAACGCTTTCATTTGTCCTCCTCCTTGCGGGGACTGGCGGCGGGCTGCGCAACCGATTCGGCGATGCGCGCGTCGGCGGCGCCCGGCGAGAACGAGGGGACAAGCCCCTCGTAGATCTTGCGCCGCGCCTTCTTCAGTTCCGCAACGGCCTCGGGCGACTGCGACTTCGCCTGATCGAGCATGATCAAAGCGGAGGCGGGGTCGCCGGCGGCGGCGAGGTCGCTCGCGGCCTCCCGCCACAGGTCATCCAGCAAGCCTTCGAAACCGAGCAAGCCGGCGGGCTCCTCCACTCCGCCCGACGGATCGCCGTAGGTGTTCGGGTCAAGGATGTGCGGGGTCAGCAGGATGATCAGTTCCTCGCGCTTGGTGATGTTCTCGCGGCTGCGGAAGAGACTGCCGACAAGCGGGAGGTCGCCGAGAATCGGCACCTTGCGCTCGCTCTGCTCGTTGCGCTCGCGGAACAGGCCGCCGATCACCACGGTCTGGCCGTCCTTGACGAGGATGTTGGTGGTGATCTCGGCGGTCTCCTCGAAGGGCAGGCCCTGCTCGTTGATGCCGCCGTCCGAATCCTCGGGGTGAAGTTCGAGTCGGATCATCCCGTCCTGGCCGATGAAGGGACGGAAGATCAGTTGCGTGCCGGTTTCGAGGAACTCGATCGTCTGCGTCGCGCTGGTCTGGGTGACGGTGGTCGTGATGTAGCCGTCGCGGCGGCCGAGCAACAGTTGGCCGCGCTGCTTGTTGAGCGCGACGATCTTGGTGTTGGCCAGGATCCGCGTGTCCGTGATGTTCTGCACCGCGCGCACGAAAGCCGCCGCGCTGCCGTCAATCCAGCCGATCGAGAGACCGCCCTCGGAGACCTCGCTGGTCAGGTCGGTGCTGCCGCGCGCGAAGCCGTCCTCGAGAATGCCGCTGCCGATCGCCGGGTTGGAGAGATCGAAGCCGGAGCCGCTCACCGCGCCGATGCCCTGATAGGTGACGCCGGTGAGGCGGTCAAAGGAGATGCCGAGTTCTAGCCCGTCCAGCAGTTCCGCCGAGAGAATCACCGCCTCGACGAGGACCTGCCGCGGCTCGACGTCGAGCGTGCGCACCAGGCGATCAATTCGCTCGAGATTCTCGGGCAGGTCGCGCACGATCAGCACCTCGGCGGCCGCATAGTCGTCGGCGCCACCTTCCTCCGCGGTCGGGGCGAGACCGCGCTGCGCCACCGTCGAGGCGGTGACCCGCCCTTCGGCGTTCAGCAACGGCGTGATCATCGTCGCGAGATCGCTGGCGCGTGCATAGCGCAATTCGTAGATCCGCGTCTCGTACTGCGCGGGCTCGATAAAGACGTAGGTTCCGCGGTCCGACGCGCGCAGCGCCGCGCCGAGGCAGATCATCTCGATCGCCTGGTCGGCGGTCAGGTCATAGAGGTCGCCGCTGAAGCGCGCGGCCACGTTTTGCGCAACCACGATGTTGCGCCGCGTGAGCGTCCGCAACTGACGGAACGAGTCACGTACGTCCTGGTCCCGCGCGTGAAACTCCAGAGTCCCCTCCTGCGTCATGGTGAAGCCGGGGCCGGCGGCCACCGGCTCCTGGCCCGCCGGAGCGGGATCCTGGAGCGAGGCGAACGCGGCGAGGAGGAGGACCTTCATGGCTCATGCTCCCGACGCGAGGTCGAACATGGGCATATAAAGCGCGATCAGCGTCGTCGCGACGACTACCGCCATCAGCACGATCAGCAGCGTCTCGACCTGCGCGGCCATCCGCTGCACCAGAGTCTCGATCTTCACCCGGTAGTGGCGCGCCACCTCGGCCTGCACCGGGGACAACGTTCCTGTTTCCTCGCCGATGCGCGTCATGTTCACCGTGTAGTGGGTGAACATTCCGGTGGACTTCATTGCCGCGGTCAGCGTACGGCCGCGCATGATGCTCTGCGACATCTGCGCCACCGCGTCGCGGTAGATCGGGTTGGTCTTGAAGATGCTTTCCAGGATCCGCAGCGACTCCAAGATCGAGACGCCGGAGGAGAGCAGGTTCGCGAGGTTCAGCGTGAACTTCTGCATCGCCGACTGGATCATCAGGTCGCCGATCAGCGGCAGCGACATCAGCCAGGAGACCCAGATGCGCCGGCCGCGCGGCGTGCGGATCAGGTAGCGGAAGCCGAAGAACGCGCCGACCGTGCAGCCGAGGTACATCAGGCCGTTCGCGCGCAGGCCGTTCGAGAAGCCGATCAGTGACTGGGTGATCTGCGGCAGTTCCTTGTCGAATTCCTCGAACATCGTCGCAAAGGTCGGCACGACCATCGTGAGCATCACGATCAGCGCGCCGACGGTGACCGTCAGCACGATCGCCGGATAGATCATCGCGCCGATGAGTTTCGACCGCAGCGCCTGGCCCTCCTCGATCTGCTTGCACAGGCGGTCGAGCACCTCGTCGAGTTGGCCGGCCACCTCGCCGCAACGGACTATCTCGCACCATTCGCCGCGGAAAATCTTCGGGTACTCGCGCAGAGCCTCGGCAAACGACGCCCCGGCGGCGACCTGCTCCGCAACCCCGCGGATCACCAGCGACATGTCCACGCTCTCCGTCTGCTCGGAGGCGATCTGCAGGCCCTGGTACAGCGGCGTGCCGCTGCGCGAGAGCGTCGTCATCTGCCGGAAGTAGGACAGCAAGTCCTGCGCCTTGACCTTCTTGTGGCGCGACACCGCCACGCGGGGCTTGAACACCCCGGTCAGTCCGACGGCGGCGTTGGCGGCCATGTCATCCGACGCGGATGTAATCCGCGACCTCCTCGAAACTGGTGAGGCCGGCGAGCACCTTCGCGCGTGCATCTTCGGCAAGGAACACCGCGCCCTTCGCGGCGAGGTATGTGCGCAACTCGTCGAGCGGCACGCGCGCGCTGATCCTGTCCTGCACGTCCTCGGTGATGCGCAGCACTTCGTAGACGCCGAGGCGGCCCTTGGAACCGCGGCCGCGGCAAGCCGGGCAGGCCGCATCCTTGCCCTTCAGATAGACCTGCGTACCCTTGGGCAGACCGTGGCTCTCCGCGGTCTCGGTGGGCAATTCCTGCTTGCGCCGGCAAGTCTGGCACAATCGCCGCACCAGACGCTGGGCCTGCAGAATGCGCAGCGCAGGGCCGAGCAGGAAGGGCTCGACGCTCATGTCAACGAGGCGGTAGATCACCTGCAGCGCGCTGTTGGTGTGGAGCGTGCTCAACACCAGGTGACCCGTCAGCGCCGCGCGCATGCAGATCTGCGCGGTCTCGGCGTCGCGCACCTCTCCCACCATGATCACGTCCGGATCCTGGCGCAGAAAGGAGCGCAGCGCGGCGGCGAAGGTCAGGCCGGCCTGTACGTGCACCTGCACTTGGTTGAGGCCGTGCAGTTTGTATTCGACCGGATCCTCGACCGTGACGATGTTGCGCTCGGCGTCGTTGATCATCCCGAGCGCGGTGTAAAGCGTGGTGGACTTGCCGCTGCCGGTCGGGCCGGTGACGAAGATCAGGCCGTGCGGGCTTGCGGCCGCCTCGGCAAATTCGCCCGACTGCTTCTCCGAAAAACCGAGCGCCTTCAGATTTTTCGGCAACGAGGTCTTCTCGAGAAGACGCATCACCATCTTCTCGCCGTAGACGGTGGGCACCGTGCTCACGCGCAGATCCACGCGCTTGTCGCCCTCGCGCACCGAGATCGCGCCGTCCTGCGGCACACGCTTCTCGGCGATGTCCATCTTGGCGAGGATCTTCATGCGCGAGATCGCCTGCTGGAACATTTTTGGCGGAGGCGCGGCGACCTCGCGCAGAGTTCCGTCCACGCGGTAACGCACGCGCACGAAACTCTCGTACGGCTCGCAGTGGATATCGCTCGCGCCTTCTTCGATGGCCTGCAGGATGATGCTGTTGACCAGTTTCAGGACGACGCTGTCCTTGTTGTTCGGCAGCGACTGGTTGAGGTCAACGTCCACCGCGTTCCCGACTTCGTCTTCCCCTCGGTCCTTCTGCTGCACCAGCGCCTCGCCGACTTTATCGCGGTCGCCGAACACCACCTGCAACAGCATGCGGTACATCCCGACCGTGCCGGCGTGCACGGCGACGCGCAGGCCGAGGATCATCTGCAACTCCTCGATCGCACCCTGATCCAGCGGGTCGGCGGCCACCACGTGCAGAGTGCCCGCGGCGAGGAGGAGCGGCATCGCGCGACGGTTGCGGAAGACGCTCTCCGGCACGCTCGCGATCGCGGTGCGACAGGTGCCGAGCATCTCCTCGAGCGTCCCCTTCTTGCGGATCTGGTCTGGCGGAAAGCCTTCCAGCACGCGGTCGGGTTCCGCCGCATCGAGTTCGAACCACGAGCAGCCGACGTACTGCGCGATGCGCATCGCGAGCGTGCGCTCGTCGGCGATTCCCGCCTCGGCGAGCAGGCCCTCGGGGTTCTCCGGCAGCGCGGCGAGCGGGATCTGCAGCCGCTCGAAGTCCTCCGGCCGCGCGTCGCCGTGCTTGAGCAGCAGGCGCACCACCAGCGGCGCGTCGCGATCGGTGGCCGTGGTCATGCCTGCTCGGGGACGGGTTTCTCGGGAATGACCGGCGCTTCGGGCGCCGACTTGACGAACACCATCACGCTGGCGCCGGAGTCGAGGTCCAGGCGCAGGCTCTCGCCGCGGTAGTCGAGCAGGACGCTGGTGCCTTCCACGCCGATCAGCACCGGAGGCGCGAACTCGTCCACTCCAGCGACTGCGTCGCCGACCGCGAGGTCCTGACCGTTGATGCAGGCGCGCCGCGACGCACCGGCAGGAATCGTCGCCTGCAGCGTAATCAGGCGCTGCACTCCCACTTCTTCCTCGGGCGCCGTCTCGACAACACGCACCGGATTGGCCATGGCCGTCAAGCGCGCGGCTTCCTCTTCGCGCCGCTGCTGCAGCAGCGCCTGCAGGAAGAAGGGGTCGAACATCGGCCGCAAGAAGTCGTTGCCACGGCGCTCGGGAAAGTCATCCGGGCTGAGTTCGGGCGGCGACGCTGTCGCGGTTTCCTCGGCGCCTGCCACGTCCGCAGGTTGCTCCGCCGCCTGGGTCGCCGACCAGCCGCGCCACAAGAGGAGCACGGTGGCGAACAGGAAGCAGTGCTTCCGCAGAACCTCGAGCAGGCGGCTCATTCCGTGTCCTCCTTGCCGAGGTTCTCCGGGATCGCCTCGAGATTGCCGCCAGCGAGGCCCAGCGCCTCGATCTCGACTTCGATGGTTTCGTTGACAATCTCGACCTTCAGCCGCTCGATGCGGATCAGGCGCGGACCGCGCTCCAGCAGGTCCACGAAGTCCGTGATCGCCTCATAGGTGCCGCGAGCCTGCAGCGTGAAGCGGATCGTGCGGAACTCGCCGAGATCCTTGATCTCCGGCGGCTGCTGCGACACCAGGCGCAACCCCGCGCGGCCCAATTGCTCCATCACGTACCCGCCCCACTCGACGTCATTCGCCTCCCTGGCGATTCGATTCGCTGCCATACCGCAGATGTCCAGATATTCCCGCAGGCTCTCCGCGATCCTCGCCCGCTCTTCAGCGAGCGTGAGCGCGGCGCGGCGCGTCTCGAGGCTGCCGCCGAGAGGCATCGTCACGCCCGCCATTCCGACCGCGACCAGCACCGCGGCGACCGCCATGCGGAACGCCGGCGGGTCGTATCGCAGGCGCCGGAGGCGCTCGCCGAGTCCCTGCAGGTCCTGGCGCAGTTCCATGATCAGCGGGTGAGCAGCCGGATTCGCACCTTGGCGTGCGGATCGTCGCCCTGGGTGATGATGTCAACTCGCGACCCTTCGACCTTGCGGAACGGATTCTGGAACACCAGCGAATCCTGCAGCGCGGCGCCGAGTTGTCCGGCCTGCGGCGGCGAGCCTCCGGCGGCGATCGGCGCGGCGGCGACGAGTTCGCACCAGCGGTTCGTCCCGATCTCCTCGACGGGGGGCGGCGCGCCGGGATCCTCCGCGGTGAAGAAGAAGGCGTACTGGCCTTCGAAGCGGAGCATCCTGACTTCCTGCGGCAGCACGCGCGGCAGTTCCATCAGCAAGGTCGCCCAGCGCGCGCGGTCCTTGACGAAAGCGCCGAGCAGGTGTGCCGCGAAGGCGTGCCGCTGCTCCTGATCGCGGAGTTCGTAGAGATCGGTCCCGAAGCGCTCGAAGATCTCGGCGTTCTCGGCATCCACGTTCTCCGCGCGCGTGTCGAGCGCGGAAGCCTCGCCGTTCAGCCAGAGCGCGACCGCGAGCAGCGCCGCGCCGACTCCCGCGACGCCGGCCAGCGGGAATTCCGCCGGCTCGGTGCCGACGGCATTGGCCGCCGCTTGGAGCAGGTTGACGTGCGCGCCGCGTCGGAACGCGGCCTGCGCGAGCGCTATGCCGACCAGCGCGGGGCCGAGGTCGAGCGCCGGCGCCGCCACGACCTCGACGCCGAGATCCTGCATCGCAAGAGCCACGAGCGGCGTTTCCTCGCCGACGTGCAGTGCCACCAGAGGCTCGCCTTCCAACTTGATGCTGTCGCGCGCGACCACCAGCAGGCGCCGCGCCGCGCTCACGATCGCGAAGTCGTATTCCTGCGAGTACTCGAAGACATGCCGCGCGAGCGGCTCGCCGCCCTGGCACAGGAACGCGATGCCGGCGCCGTTCGCGGCGAGGATTCGGATTTCCACCGGCGCATTCTTGCGACGGGCGAAGGTCTGGGACGAGAGCCGGTGCAGCGCGTGGGTCGTCGAGATCAAGCGGACGTTCGCCGCGCCGAGTTTCGACAATCCGCGGCGCGCCTCGCGCGCGAGCCCGGCGGGAACAATGATCGCGGTGCTGAAGAGTTCCTCCGGCAGCGAGGTCGCGAGTTCGCGGCCGATTTTGTCCGAGCCGAGTTCGTTGACCAGCGCGTCGAGCATGGACTGCCGGTTGCCGTCGGCCATCGGGTCGCGGCGCTCGGTCGAGAAGAATTCGACGGAGGGCTCGAGCCCGATCGAGACGCGCCCCGTGATGCGCTTCGCTGCAACCGCTTTGCGCAGCAACTCCTCGAGTTCGCCTTGCGCAAACTCGGCGCTGGCGGCTGCAAGCACTTCCGGCGCGGGGAAATCCCGCCCGGTCAGCGTGACGCGCCCGCGGCCGACGATGACCGCGGACACCCGGCGCGGAAAGCGCGGAGTAGGAGTGCTTGCCATGTGGATGCGCTTGAGCCTCTCGTCTATCGGGAAAGGCCATGCGATCGCTGTAGGCCGTAAATGCGCGCCAGGTGTCCGCTAGTTGCTCGGAATCAGGACCGCCGGAATCGTGGAACGCGTCTGATTGAAGCCGCTCTGGTCGAAGACCACGGTATAGCGCCCGAAGCCGGAACTGCGGACGCGACGCCGGCTGGTGATGCGCCAGGAGGTCTGGAAATTGCTCGACACGATAGCGCCAACGGTGAAGTACTTGGGCGCCTTCTGCGCCACGTCCAGTTTGGGCAGCGTGTTGGAATAGGTGCCGCTGCGCGAGTTGTACGACACCTGCGCGATGTGAACGTTCTGGAGGTAATTGAAGATCTCGGCAGCCTTCGAGCGCTCCACCGAGCGCATGAAGCGCGGCACGGCGAAGGTGGCTAGGACTCCCAGAATCACGACGACGATCGTCAACTCGACCAGCGAGAATCCGGCGCGGCGGGTGGTGAGGGTTCGCAGCATGCTCTCACTATTAAGGCATACGGGGCGGCTTCTCGCGAAGCCGCCCCGCAGCGATCGGTCCTGGAAACTAGTTGTTCGGGATCAAATCGGCCGGAATCGTGGACTTCGACTGGTTGAAGCCGTCCTGATCGAACACGACGGTGTACGCACCGTAACCCGAGGAGGTGCCCGTGCGGGTCAGTTTCAGTTCCCACGCGGTCTCGAAGGCCGTCGAGGTCAGCGAGCCGACCGTGAAGTACTTGGGAACCTTCATGTCCACGTCGAGATTTGTCAACACGGAGGCGTAGATGCCGCTGCGGGCGTTGTGCATGCCCTGGGCCGTCACGACGTTCTCGAGGTAGTTGAAGGATTCGCCGGCCTTCGAGCGCTCGACGGACTTCATGAAGCGGGGTACGGCGAAAGTGGCCAGGACGCCGAGAATCACGACCACGATCGTGAGTTCCACCAGCGAGAAGCCGCCTTTCTTGTTCGACAGACGGAAGGATTTCATGTTCAGGTAAGGGTTCTTGTTGTACTGGGTTCCGGAGCCGGTGATCGGGCCGGGGTCGCCGTTTCGGCGCCGCAGAACACATCGGCGGACTGGCGAGAGATCCTTGAAGAAAAATCGCGATTTCCTATTTCAGACCGGGAAATCGCACGGCCGCGGACCCCTAAAAGAACCCTACTGGTTCGAAATCAACCCGTCCGGGATCGAGGAGGGGCCGCCGAGCGCGTGGTGCGAGGCACGGCGCGGGGTGCGTCCAGCCTCGACCATTTCGTCGGCCATGGCCCGCGCGGACTTGAAAAGAACGCGCGGGGTGGCCTCTCGCGAAGCCTCCCCGCAGCAATCGGTCCCGGAAACTAGTTGTTCGGGATCAAATCGGCCGGAATCGTGGACTTCGACTGGTTGAAGCCGTCCTGATCGAACACGACGGTGTACGCGCCGTAGCCCGAGGAGGTGCCCGTGCGGGTCAGTTTCAGTTCCCACGCGGTCTCGAAGGCCGTCGAGGTCAGCGTGCCGACCGTGAAGTACTTAGGGACCTTCATGTCCACGTCGAGCGTGGTCAACGCGGAGGCGTAGGTGCCGCTGCGGGCGTTGTGCGTGCCCTGGGCCGTCACGATGTTCTCGAGGTAGTTGAAGGATTCGCCGGCCTTCGAGCGCTCGACGGACTTCATGAAGCGGGGTACGGCGAAGGTCGCCAGGACGCCGAGAATCACGACCACGATCGTGAGTTCGACCAGGGAGAATCCGCCCTTGCGGGCGTTGGTACGGAAGGATTTCATGTATTTTGGCCTCTTCAAGTGAGGGGTTCTCGCCGGAAGGCAAGTCTTTTCCTTTCGTTCACGAGTGCAGCCGAACTTGAGACCGTATTCCCGATTCACACGCGCATCGCCGCCCGCTCCGCCGAAAGTGCGGCGAGATGCTCGTCCGCGTCGGGGGTCGGATACTTGCCCGTAAAACAGCCGGTGCAGAACTCCTTCACCAAGGCGTTCTTGCCGCGGCCGGCGGCGACCATGCGCTCCAGGTCAAGGTACATCAGCCGGTCGGCGCCGATTTCGATCCTCACCTGCTCGATGGTCTTGCCGCGCGCGATGAAATCGTCCTTGGTCGCCATGTCAATGCCGTAGGGACACGGGGCGACCAACGGCGGCGAAGTGGTCGCGAAATAAACCCTTCGCGCCCCTGCCCGGCGCGCGGTCTCGATGATTTTGCGCGAGGTGTTGCCGCGTACGATCGAATCGTCCACCAGCAGCACGTCGCGGCCCTCGAACTCGATCGGGATCGGGTTCAGTTTGCGTTTGATGGACGACTTGCGCTGCGCCTGGTTCGACATGATGAAGGTGCGCCCGATGTAGCGGTTCTTGATGAACCCCTCGCGGTACGGCACGCCCAGCGCCAGCGCTGCGGCGAGCGCGGCGTCGCGCCCGCTGTCCGGGATCGGGATCACGGCGTCCGGCAGCGGCGCGCCGCTCTCCTGCCACTGCGCCGCGAGCGCCTCGCCGAAGCGCTGGCGCGCCTTGTACACGCTGATGGTGTCGAGGAACGAGTCCGGCCGCGCGAAATAAACCAGTTCGAAGATGCAGGGCATGTGCCGCTCGCGGTGCACCTCGACGAAGATCGGCGCCTCGCCGGGAACGATCACCACGGCCTCGCCGTTCTTCAGGTCGCGCTCGCGCTCGAAGCCCAGCACGTCGAAGGCGACCGATTCGGACGCGATGGCCCATTCCGTACCCTGCGGCGTGTCGCGGCGGCCGAGGATGCACGGTTTGATGCCGTACGGATCGCGGAACCCGAATATCGCGCCGTCGGACAGGATGCCGACCACCGAGTACGCGCCCTTCGCGTGTTCGAAGGCGCTCGCGACGCCGGCCCGCACGCGTTCGGCGAGCGGCTCGCTCTTCAGCGTGCGCTGCACGCCCATCGCGAAGGCGTAGAGGATCGCCTCCACGTCGCACGACGAGGCGAGACAGATGTTCGCATCCGGGAACTTGCGCGACTTCAGGTCCACCCAGTTCGTCAAGTTGCCGTTGTGGGCCATTCCCACGCCGAACGGGTAGTTGATGTAGAAGGGTTGCGCGTCCTCGTCGGCGCCGCCGCCGACCGTGGGATAGCGCACGTGGCCGATCGCGATGTTCCCGTGCAATTGCTCCATGTCCGCGGCGCTGAAAATGTCGCGCACCATTCCGTTCTGCTTGCGCAGGTGGAATTTGCCGTCGAAGGCAAGGATGCCAGCGGCATCCTGCCCGCGATGTTGCAGCGCGATCAGGGCCTCGTAGAGTTCGGGAGCGACGTGCGCCCCGGGCAGGCCGGCGATGCCGATGAAGCCGCACATGTGCCGAGCGGCAATTCTACCGCCCGGGAGCGCAGTGCGAGCAGCCGCTCCACCCGCGCAGGTTCCTCGGCCGCCACCGTCATTCCTGGAGCGAGCCCACGGCCGCTGTGGCGGTACAGAGGGTCGTAGTAGTGCTCGAGCAGCAGCGCGGCGACCTCGTCCGGACGGTCCGCGGCGAGCAGCGCGGTGAGGCGGCCACGCCACGCGTCGCCGAGCCGCTGCTCCAGAAAGGGCAGACGCGCGGCGAGTTCGGCGGTGTTGTCGGGGCGCTCCAGGTAATCCTCCACCAGAATGCGCACGCGCGTCGCGGGCTGCGCCGTCAGTTCCACCACCAAGCCGTCGCGCATCGCGTTCCACAGCCGCGGCGGCAGGATCACGTCCCCCACCTTGCGCGATTCGGCCTCGACGAACCACGGCGGCGCGTCCAATTCCTCGATCCGCGCGGCGAGGCGCGACTCGAAGGCGGCTTGGCTCACCGGAGCGCGGCCGACGGCGCCGAGGATCGAGGAGCGGTGTTGCGCGAGATCCTCGAGATCGAGCACGCTACCGGGAGCGGCGGCTTCGAGCGCGCGCAGCAGCAACGTCTTGCCGGTGCCGGTGGCGCCGCTGATCAGGATGAAGGGACTTGGGCCGGCGGAAGGCCAGGCGTCGAGGCGCTGCATCACCCACGAACGGTAGGACTTGTAGCCGCCGTCGAGCACGGCGACGCGCTCGCCGAGCGTGTGCAGCAACGCCGCGACCGAGCGCGAGCGCATGCCGCCGCGCCAGCAGTGCAGCAGGATCCAGCCGTCGCCGCGCTGCGACAGATCGGCGGCGCGTTCGAGTTCCACCGCGGACGATCCGGAGCGCAGCCGCGCTGCAAGCGCATCGAACCGCTCCTCCCACTCCGCGGCCGGCACCGCGCGGCCGAGCAGGCGCGCGAGAAGGTCGGGCATACCCGCCGCAGCGAACGCGAGCCCGCGCGCGTAGGCAGCATCCGGCGAGACGCTCTTGTAAAGAGTGCCGACGATTGCGCGCTGCTGATCGTCGAGCAGCGGGACGCTGACGGCGCCCGGGATGCGGTCGCGCGCGTACTCCGCGGGGCTGCGCAGGTCGGCCCAGCGCGCGGCGTGCTGCCGGCGCGCGTCCTCGTAGGTCAGGGAGGCGATGCGCACGATCTCGGATGGGGAATCGTATCCTGGCATGCATGAGCGAGGCTCCCCCCGTCGTTTCGTCGCGTCTCGCGGCGGTGATCCGCGAAGGCGTGCGCGAGGAACAGGTCCACGGCCGGCCGAACCCGCTGTGGAAGCAGGTGCGCGCGACCGGCACTGAACTGTGGCTGGACACCGGCGACATGGATGCGGCGGGCGCGCTGTGGAATCCCGAATTCACCGCGTTGACAACCAACAACACGCTGCTCAACCGCGAGATCCAGAAGGGGATCTACGACGCGTGGATTCCGCAGGCGGCGAAGGCGGCGCGCGCCGACCAGCCGGACCTCTCCACCGAGGAACTGGTGCTGGAAATCGCCTTTGCGCTGAATGCGCGGCACGGAGTGCGGCTGGTCGCGCGCTTCGGCGCCTACGTGAGCGTGGAACTGCACACCGATCTCGCGCACGACATCGAGCGCTCGGTGGCCTACGGCCGGCGTTACGCGGCACTGTGCGAGAAGTTCATCGTCAAGGTTCCGCTGACGCCGGAGGGTCTGGTGGCGGCGCGGCGGCTCGAGGAGGACGGCATCCCCGTCAACTTCACGCTCGGCTTCAGCGCGCGCGAGAATTATCTGATCGCCTGCGTCGCGCAGCCCTCGTGGGTGAACGTGTTCCTGGGGCGGCTCAATGCCTACGGCGCGGACGAAAAACTGTGCGACGGCAAGTGGGTCGGCGAGCGTGCGACGCTGGCGAGCCAGGCGGCGGTGAAACGGTTGCGCGGCGAGATCGGCGTGGCGACTCGGCAGATCGCGGCCTCCCTGCGCAGCGGTGAGCAGGTCGCGACGCTGGCCGGCACCGACGTGTACACGATGCCGGTCGCGGTGGCCGAGGGCTTCCTGAAGGCGCCGCCCGCCTCGGTGCGCGACTGCACCGGCGAGGATTACCGACCCGCTTGGGCGCCGGGCGTGGACCCGCGCGCCGAGGGATTGAACGGCTTGTGGGAGATCGAGCCGGCCTTCGCCGCCGCGTGCAAGCGGCTGGCGGCGGTGCCGTGGGAGGATCTCACGCCCGAACTCGTGCTGGCCTCGCTCGGCGATGCCTGCGTGGCGGCAGTGTTCCCGCGCCTGATGCCGTCGGAATCGGCGCGTCTCGAGAAAGAGGGCAAGGCGCCGAAGCGCGCGACTTGGCGCGAGCATCTCGCGAGCGGCCGCGCCGGCCTGGATGGCTTGTTCACACAGGCCGGCCTGCTGTCCTTTGCGCAGGACCAAGCCGCACTCGACGTGCGCATCCGCAAGCACGTGGGCTAGGACAGGGTCACTCGCACAGGCACTTGGACTGCGAAGAGCCCGGAACGGGGTAGGGCCCGCAGTTGCAGCCGTTGGCGCACTGGGCGGTGCTGCACTTGTAGTCTGCCCAGACTCCGCCGAGGCCGAATATGGAGATGATGCCGCACGCTGGAGCGTATTCGCGCGGATCGCGCGACGGGCGGTTTGCGCAGTCGCAGTACTCGACGTGGACGTCGCCGGTCTCCGGAAAACGCTTGACGACGCAGGCACCATCCGCAACGGGACATGCGGCCGTGGCCGAACAGGTTACAGCGCCGTTGGTGATGTTCACCTGGCCGGATTCGAGGCAGGGTTGGGGAGCGAGGAGGTCGTAGTGGGCAGGCAACACGTTGCTGCCGATCAGAAGAGCGAGCACGCTCGCTAAAACCGTCAGAATGCGAAGTGTGTTTCTCATGGCTGTCAATCTTCTCATCTCATTGTGGAAGCGAAAGCGGCGGCCGGGAACCGGTCCACCGGAATCTGGAGCACCCAGCGGCCATCAGAGGTGGTCGGAGAGGGCCAAATCAGGTTTTCGAGCAGCATCTTGTGCCACGGCGGTGCCGTTACCGAATAATCCACGAACCAAAGGTTGTAGATTCCAGGTCGGATGAACCTGCCGTAGGGGAAGGTCTCGCTATTGGGAGCGAAAATGCGGGGTCCGTCCGCGGGGGCTAACCTCGCCCCGATCGAGGATTCGCGGTTCCACTCGTCCCGCAGGTCCACGAGTGTGTAACGCTCGTCCGCAGCGAGGAACATCTCCACCGGCGCGTGCTCGACCGCTGCGACCACGACCAAGGATGGCCGTGCGAATTGAGGACTTCCCACCTCGTATGCTTCGAACTTGAATAGAGAACTTCCCTCGTCTGCGAACTCGTCCGCCATGGAACTGGCAAAGTACCTGCCGGCAGGAAGAGAAAACTGATAGTCGCTGAATCCGCGGCGCTTCCCTTGAAGGTTCCAGATCTCCTTTGGATTCTGCTCCTCCATGAACCTTACTCGGATGTGTTCGGGAGGATCTGCCAGAAACGCCTCGCGGGGAAGAAGTCGAATCGAGAACGGGTGAACCGGAGCCAGATCCGGATAGAGGCTTTCGTCGAGCCGGAACGGAACCGGCAATTGGCCCTGAAGTGGCAGGAGTTCCATCTCCAGCACGCGATCGAATAACCCGCTTCCTCCCCTCGGGGCGAGATCTAATTGGTAGATGGGCGGAGAAGCAAGCCACCGTCGTTTTTCGGAAACGAGTACGTTGATCGTGAGGTAGCCAGTCTCCGACTCTGGATAGGTCGCCTTCATCGCGGCCTTGAATGACGCTTCAGTCGGGTTTCTCACGTAGGACACTGCGTCCCCTGGCATGATCCCGGCCATGGAAAGCAGGTTCGGCCAATCTCGAATCTCGATGGCGGCGCCGAACAGCCGTGAGAGTTCCAAGATTGCCTCCTCGGTGGTGGACGCGTCGAAGGCCTCGGACTGGCGTTCATATCCTGCGGCGGTGGCGCGGAGGCCGATTCGCGGGTCCGTGGAGTAGATCTCCAGGTCAGCGAGTCCCGCCGCATCCGTGAGCGCCGTCTTGCCCCGATAGGGCAGCGGCGCGAATACTTGAACGCTCGCGCCCGCGATCGGAGCGCCGGCGAGATCTCGAACGAACACCCGAAGAGGTCTCCTGGGGCCGACCTTCAAGACCAAACCGTCGGGGACTGGAGTCACGGTCTCTATCCTGGAAGGACAGCCCGGGTTGGCTTCGAGTTGGAACATCGTCGGGCGTGGAGATGTGATACTCCAGCCTTGCGGAATTTCGAAGGTCCCTTGGTCGAGAACTACGAAAGCCGGGGCACCCTCCTCGCGCGGTCCCGCAAAAGAAACGGTGCCATTGGCCACGATCGTGCCGTCGGGATCTTCCACGCGTCCGAGCCGCAGGACTTGCCCCGCCGGAGTCGCCAGCGAAGTCTCTTGACGCGAGATGGTCGGGCTGCCGGCGTCAGTCGCATTTTCACTCTGCTCCAGGCCTGGATCGCGATCCGTGCCGCCGGAGCGCACGCGCTCGGGAGCACGTTCGGATCGGTTCAGGAAAACGAGCAAGAGCACAAGCAGAAGGCCGAGTGCGATCCCGAGGAGGTTGCGCTTGCTGCTCATGCTTGGGATGGACGACGTTGGAGAGTCCGGCGCAGCGTTTCGCTGAACAGCGCAAGAAGAGCAAGAGACAGAGCGGAGCGCCCGCTCGCACTCATCTCGGAGAACGCACCCAGGCAATGGCATCGCTGGATCGTGGGTCCGAACAGGCTGATCCCGGCAAGGGTGAACCCGAGACCGAGCGTGAGGAACCAGACCCAGGCGCGACACGGCTTCCAGATCGCCAAGGCTCCGAATCCGAGTTCCACGGCGCCGACTACGAGCGCGACTCGTCCCATCGAAGTCTGAAGGAGGTCTTGAAAGCCAATCCACTTGGCCCCGCCAAGGCCTAAAAGCACACCACTCGAGAGTCCTGAAAGGAGGTGCATGGAACGAATAGAATCTACCCGAGAGAGAGAGAGAGAGAGCAAGCCGATGAGCAACTTCGTTGTAAGTCCTGCAATGGCAAGGATCATCGAGTGCGTTCCCAACGTGTCCGAGGGGCGCGACGAGGCAGTGTATCGCGCGATCGCCGCGGCGGCGGAGACGGTCGCGGGCGTGCACCTGCTCGACGTGGACCCGGGCAAGGCGACGAACCGTACCGTCATCACCTTCGCCGGAGAGCCGGAGGCTGTGATCGAGGCGGCGGTGCGGCTGGCGCGCAAGGCGAAGGAAAAGATTGACATGCGCACGCACCACGGCGAGCACCCGCGCTTCGGCGCGCTCGACGTGTGCCCGCTGGTGCCGGTGAGCGGAGTGACGATGGAGGAGTGCGCGGAGTTCGCGCGGCGGCTGGGCAAGCGGCTCGGCGAAGAGGTCGGGCTGACGGTGTTCCTCTACGAGCGCGCGGCGACGCGGCCGGAGCGCCGCAATCTCGCGACGGTGCGCGCTGGAGAGTACGAGGGGCTGGCGGAGAGATTGAAGAAGCCCGAGTGGAAGCCCGACTTCGGCCCGGCCGAATTCCAGCCGCAGAGCGGCGCGACGGCGTGCGGCGCGCGCGACTTCCTGGTGGCCTTCAACGCCAACCTCAACACCACGAGCGTGCGGCGCGCGAACGCGATCGCCTACGACGTGCGCGAGAAAGGGCGCGAGGACCCGAAGGACCCGACGAAGTGGATCCCAGGCACGCTGAAGGCGGTGAAGGCGATCGGCTGGCACATCGAGGAATACGGCGTGTGCCAGATCTCGATGAACCTGACGGATGTGTCCGTCACGCCGCTGCACGCCGCCTTCGACGAGGTCTGCCGGGCGGCCGACCTGCGCGGCGTGCGCGTGACCGGCGGCGAGGTGGTGGGACTGCTGCCGCTGCGCACGCTGCTCGATGCGGGGCGGCACTTCTTGAGCAAGCAGCAGCGCTCGACCGGCGTCAGCGACCGCGAACTGATCAAGATCGCGGTACGCTCGATGGGGCTGGATGAACTTGCCCCCTTCGATCCGGAAAAAAAGGTGATCGAGTACGTGCTGGCCGGACGCGCGCCGCGCAAGCGGCTGGCGGACCTGACGTTGCGCGGCTTCGTCGAGGAGACGGCCAGCGAGTCGCCCGCGCCGGGCGGCGGATCGGCGGCGGCGGCGGTCGGCGCGCTGGGCGCGGCGCTGGGCGCGATGGTGGCCAACCTGTCCGCGCACAAGAAGGGTTGGGACGCACGTTGGGCAGAGTTTTCCGCGTGGGCGGAGAAGGGCAAGGCGCTGCACGGCGAATTGCTCGCACTCGTGGACGCGGACACGGATTCCTTCAACGCGTTGTTGACCGCGTGGCGGCTGCCGGAGGGAACGCCCGCCGAGAAGGCGGCGAAGGAGACGGCGGTGCAGGCCGCGGCGCACGGCGCGATCGAAACGCCGCTGCGCGTGATGGAGGCCTCGCTGAAGGCGCTGGAGGTCGCCGCCGCAATGGCCGATCATGGCCTGCCGGCGAGCGCCTCCGATGCCGGCGTGGCCGCGTTGTGCGCGCGCGCCGCAGTGCGCGGGGCAGGGCTGAACGTGCGGATCAACTTGAAGGATCTGGCCGACGCCGCCGCGCGCACGGGCTATCTCGCGCGGGCGCAGCAGTACGAATCCCAGGCCGAGGCCGCCGAGGCGTCCGTCCTGGCACGCGTCACGCGTTCTATCCCTAACTAAGCCGCGGGAGAGATCGCATCGGGCCGCACCGACCCGGTCAATTCATCAACCTTCGCCAGCATCACCTTCGGGTTCCAGGGCTTCTGGAAAATGAAATCCGCGCCGACGTTCTTCGCCACGCGCAGATAGACCTCGGTGCTGGTCTTGGCCGCGCCGGACATCGCGATGATCTTCATGGCCGGATAACGCTTCTTCGCCTGGATGATGCTTTCCAGGCCCTCCTGATTCGGCATCACGATGTCCGTGATCAGCAAGTCGTAGGCGTTCTGCTGCAGCAGCCGCGCGCCTTCCAGGCCGTCGCAGCCGGTGTCCACCGCGTACCCGCGCAGCATCAGCAACTTCTGCAGCGTCGCGCGGAGGTCGGCGTCGTCGTCGGTGACCAGGATTCGAGCCATCGGTGCTTTTCCAGGGGGGGCCAGGGGTCTACCTGGTGCCATCGGCATTTTTCGACCCGAACTTTCTAGCGATCGGCCTCAAGTCCGGGTCCCAGCCAGCCGATGGGCCGAGGTGCAGGACAGTCCGGGGGCTCTCCCGTGCCCCCCGCCTCGCCATGCCTCCGCTCCGCGCCCCGTCGCTCGCTCCGGCCGAACTCCCTGTCGGATTCGCCGAAGCGTACGCGCGCGAGACGCGCGAACTGCTGGTTGCCAGGCTGCGGCTGGGGCTGAAGGTCGGAATCGTTCTGTATTTCCTGTTCATCGGCCTCGACATTCTGGTGGCCGGCAATCTGTGGCAGCGCATTGCGGCAGTGCGCCTCGGGTCCATCGGCTTCGGCCTGGCCGGATTGTGGCTGGCGTATCATCCCTGGGGTGACAGGCATGTCAAATTGCTGTCCGTCTCGATCATGACGATCGGCGCGGGCGGCATCAGCCTGATGACCGCGCTGTGGGACGGATTCCACAGCCAGTACTACGTCGGCAACATGCTCGCCATTTTCCTGGTGGGCCTGTACTTCCCCTGGGGCACGGCGACGACCGCGTTGTACGGCGGCCTGGTGCTGACGACGTACCTGGGCCTGAACGTCGCGATGCACGACCAGGGCGCGGTGGTCGCGGCGATGCCGCTGTTCTTCTTGAGCGGCACGGCGGCGCTCACCGTGTGGGCGGCCGGCGCGGTGGACCGCACGCGGCGCGAAAGCCTCGTGATGCGCATGCAACTCGAGGTCGCGAACGGCGAACTCAAATCGCTCGACGAGGCCAAGACCAAGTTCTTCTCGGGGGTGAGCCACGAACTGCGCACGCCGCTGATGCTGATTCTGGGTCCGCTGGAGCGAATGCTCGACGGCAAGGAGATGGACGCGCGCCCGATGCTGCAGGCGATGTCCAACAACGCGCATCGCTTGCTGCGAGAAGTCAATCAGTTGCTGAATTTCTCGAAGATTGACGCCGGCAAGGCACTGGTGAACCGCGAGACGGGCGACCTCGGAGAGATGCTGCGCCGGATCGTCGAGGCGGCGCGGCCCTACGCGGAGGGCCGCCGCATGCAACTGGCGACCGCAGGATTGGAGACTCTGCCGGTCTTCGCTTTCGACATCGAGAAGATCGAGACCGCCGCTTACAATCTGTTCTCGAACGCGATCAAGTTCACGCCCGACGGCGGCAGCGTGACGGTACGCGCGGGGACGCAGGGCGAGAACGTCTGGTTCGAGGTGCAGGACACGGGTTGCGGCATTCCGCAGGATCAGCAAGGCAAGTTGTTCCAGCGTTTCGCGCAGGTGGACGGCGGCCGGAACGGCAAGGTGCAGGGCACCGGCCTCGGACTCGCCATGGTGAAGGAATACGCGCAGATGCACGGCGGGGCGGTGGCTCTGCGCAGCGCGCCGGGCGAAGGCTCGACCTTCCGCGTGGAACTGCCCAATCTGGAGATCGCGACACTGCAGCAGG
>Ga0247727_10005823_pt1 | contig 24631 bp, 18 predicted proteins | sample WisWelCaveWW1625_FD_202498 | JGI IMG/M metagenome (GOLD analysis project Ga0247727, IMG submission 202498) | Biofilm microbial communities from Wishing Well Cave, Virginia, United States - WW16-25 | ecosystem: Environmental > Aquatic > Deep subsurface > Groundwater > Cave microbial mat | place... | reverse complement strand
GTCGTCGTGTTGACCACCTCGGAAGCGGAAAAGGACGTCGCCAAGGCGTATTACAACCACGCCAACAGTTATCTTGTAAAACCGGTGGGGTTCGAAGAGTTCAAAAAACTGATGGACGATCTGGGTTTCTACTGGTTGAGCTGGAACACCCACCCGGATGTTTGAAGAACAAGTCAATTCGCCAAGCCGCATAAAAGCATATTCACATGATGGATGACGCCATCCAGATTCTTTTAATCGAAGACGATCCCGCCCACGCGGAATTGATCCAACGCGCCTTCGACGATCGGGGCGGCGAAGCCAAACTGACCATCGCGAATACGCTGGCGGAAACGCGCGCGCATTTGAATAATTTCAGGCCCACGCTGATTATCGCCGACTGGCGCCTGCCCGATGGGGACAGCCGCGAACTTCTTTTGGAGGAACATAGCAAAGCCACGCCCGTCGTCATTATGACCAGTTACGGCAACGAACGCAACGCCGTGGACGTGATGAAATCCGGCGCGCTCGATTACATCGTCAAATCGTCCGAATCCATGACCGACATGCCGCACATCGCCGAACGCGCCATCCAGCAATGGAAGATTTTGCAACAACAGGAAAGAATGCAGGTCGCGCTGGCGGAAAGCGAAGCGCAATTCCGCCTGCTGGCGGAAAACTCCTCGGACATGATCTCGAGGCACGACGCCGACGGCGTTTTCCGCTATGTTTCGCCCGCCTGCCGCGCGATCCTGGGCTACGATCCCGAAGAACTTATCGGCACGCCAGTCACGCCCCTGGTACACCCCGAAGACGCCGCCGAGATCGCGCAACTACTCGCCGCCCCCTCCTGGAACGACGTCACCGTCACTGTTTCTTATCGCGCCCGCCGCAAGAACGGCGAATATGTCTGGCTGGAAACAACGGCGCGCCTCTTCGTGGATAAGAACGATCAAAAACAGGAATTCCAGGCCTCCTCGCGCGATATCACCGAGCGCAAACAATCGCAGGAGGCCCTGCAAAAGGCCCACGAGGATCTGCAGGAAGCCTACGACAAGACCATCGAAGGCTGGGTGCTGGCTCTCGACCTGCGCGACCGTGAAACTGAAGGTCATACCCAACGCGTAACGGAAGTGACGGTCCAACTTGCGCGCGCGCTCGAACGCACGCAGGAGGAAATCCTGCACATCCGCCGCGGCGCGCTCCTGCACGACATCGGCAAGATGGGCATCCCGGACGTAATCCTGCACAAACCGGGCCCGCTCACAGACGATGAATGGATCGTTATGCGGCGTCATCCGCAATACGCCCATCAAATGCTGGCCCCCATCCATTATCTACAGCAAGCCCTCATCATCCCTTATTATCACCATGAACGCTGGGATGGAAGCGGATACCCTCACAAACTCAAAGGGGAGGATATTCCGCTCTTCGCCCGCCTCTTTGCGGTGGTGGATGTGTGGGACGCGCTCTCCAGCGACCGACCTTATCGAAAAGGCATGCATCCGAAAGACGTTATAGAGTATCTTCAAAAGGAGTCCGGCCGCCTCTTCGACCCGGGTATTGTGGATATATTCATCCCGTTGATCGCGAACAAATAAGCGCTTAAAACAAAAGACGGCAATCGCTTCATGCGCGCGATTGCCGTCTTTGTGATTCACTGACATTACGAACCGTCCCGAAAGCGCATCATGGACACCTTCGGGACGTTTGCCGCGAGCGGTTTATTTATCCCATTCCACTTTTACCAGCACGGCGCGCGCGACCACGCGTTGCCTGTAAGTATTGGTCTTTTCATCGTACTCCTTGCAGGTCACCAGCGTCAGCCGCGGTTTTTCCTCATGCCTGAAGACGCTGGCATCGTTCGGCGCGACGATGGAGTTCGACGCGATTTCAAAGATGTACTTCTGTCCATACGCGTGAACGACGATCTGATCGCCATATTTAAGCTTGCTCAAATTGACGAACGGACCCGGCAAACCATTAGAGAGGTAGACGTGACTGGTCAGCACGCTGTTGCCATTCCAGGATGGGAATGCGCTTCCCTCCAACCATCCGGCCTGTTTGCCCAACCACGACACGTCCCACGTCCCATTCTTTTTCGGAACGCCGACGATTGAGGTCTTGACTCCCAGGCTTGGAATCTCCAACACGACATCCGTGGACGCGTACATCATATCCAGCGGCTGTGATGGGAGTACGGTCTCCACATGCGGCGCGAAGCCCGTCGCGGGTAACGTGAAAGCGGCGGCTGTGCCTGGCGGAGGCGTTCGAATTGTAATCGTCACATTATCTGAATTGTTGGAAGTAACGTCGGTCTGCGAGGTGGTCATGAGACGGGCAACGTTGACGATGGGAGGGTTGCCCTGGCTATTGACCGTTGTGACAATTTGAATGGTCACAATGTCGTTGGGATCCAGGGGATCGTTCAAAGTGACAACGACCGTATAAGGCGGGGGTCCCACGCCGATCGGAGGCGTGACATTCACCGTCGTGCTAAACGGCGGATTGTTGACGCTGACAGTTACAGCCGTTACATCGAAGATGGCAGGAAGCGGGTCTCTGATCACAACGCCTGTCGCAGGCGTATTCCCTATGTTGGTCACAACCAGGGTGAACGTTACTGTTTCTCCAACCGAAGCCGAAAGCGGACTACCGGCTTTTGATATGGCCGGATCAGCCACAAGCGGGACGCTGGTCGGGGTATTGGTCGGAGTATTCGTTGGCGTGCTGGTTACTGTGTTTGTCGGCGTAACCGTAAGTGTAACGGTTGGTGTGTTGGTGGGCGTGAACGTCGGAGTGTCCGTTGGAGTGTTAGTGGGCGTGAAAGTCGGAGTATTTGTCGGGGTATCGGTCGGTGTGTTGGTGGGTGTGAAGGTTGGCGTTTCCGTTGGAGTGTTGGTGGGCGTGAAGGTCGGAGTATTTGTCGGGGTATCCGTTGGCGTGTTGGTAGGCGTGAAGGTTGGAGTGTTGGTCGGAGTATCGGTTGGCGTGTTGGTGGAGGTGAAGGTTGGAGTGTTGGTCGGAGTATCCGTTGGCGTGTTGGTAGGCGTGAAGGTGGGCGTTTCGGTTGGAGTGTCTGTTGGTGTATTGGTCGGCGTGAACGTCGGAGTGCTTGTCGGAGTATCCGTTGCAGTGTTAGTCGGAGTCGGTGTTTCGGTTGGCGTGTTGGTAGGTGTAAAGGTCGGCGTGCTCGTGGGAGTATCTGTTGGCGTGTTGGTAGGCGTAAACGTCGGCGTGCTTGTTGGAGTATCCGTCGGCGTGTTAGTCGGAGTCGGTGTTTCGGTTGGTGTGTTGGTCGGCGTCAAGGTCGGAGTACTCGTCGGGGTGTCCGTTGGTGTGTTGGTTGGAGTCGGCGTCTCTGTTGGCGTGTTGGTTGGAGTCGGTGTTTCGGTTGGCGTGTTGGTAGGAGTTGATGTGTCCGTTGGTGTGTTAGTAGGAGTTGGAGTATCTGTTGGCGTGTTGGTAGGCGTAAACGTCGGCGTTTCGGTTGGAGTATCGGTCGGTGTGTTGGTAGGCGTGAAGGTCGGCGTTTCGGTTGGAGTGTCAGTCGGCGTGTTAGTAGGCGTGAAGGTTGGTGTGTTCGTCGGGGTGTCTGTTGGCGTGTTGGTGGGCGTGAAGGTTGGCGTTTCGGTTGGAGTATCGGTCGGTGTGTTGGTAGGCGTGAAGGTCGGCGTTTCGGTTGGAGTGTCAGTCGGCGTGTTAGTAGGCGTGAAGGTTGGTGTGTTCGTCGGGGTGTCTGTTGGCGTTTCTGTTGGAGTATCGGTTGGTGTGTTGGTAGGCGTGAAGGTTGGCGTTGACGCCACAACCGTTACTACATTTGTGCTTGAATTGTTGGTTTCATCGAGTTCAGTGATATTTCCGTTCGGGTCAACCGTTGCAGTGTTGGATAAACTGCCCGCCGCCGTTGGTGTGACGGCAAACGTGACGCTGAACGACGCGCCCGCAGGGAATGTGACTGGTCCACCGCTCGCGACGCACGAGAGGGCTGTTCCTGATATCGAACAGTTAATCGTCCCGATAGGCGCGGTGCCGCCATTTGTAACAGCGAGCGCGCCCTGCGGATAATATCCGGAAGAGCCTGGCAACGTGTCGCTCAGAATGGTTTGACCATTTGCAAATGCGCCCTGGCCCGTTGATATCTGACTGACAGTAATCGTCCAGTTGAAGGCGCCGTTTTGAGGGACTGAACCGCTGACATTATTGGTTTTCGACACCGTGAAATCAGGAATCTTGTACACGGTTTTACTGTCGGTATTGGAATTAACTCCGCTCACTGTTGCTGTGGCGGTATTCGTCACCGAACCTGCTGTGACATCTGCCGCAACAATGGTATATGTTGCCGTGCACGTAATGCTTTCGCCAACATCCAGCCAATCATCCAAATCGCCAACAGTATTAACTGCCGGGCAGGTGACAGCTGCCTTGTTGTCCGAAACAGTCACCGGTCCAAGTAGAGGCGCAAATCCAGAGTTGGTAACGAGGTAACTATAGTTGAGTGTGTTGCCTGCAATAGAGAATGAAGTCTGCGTCACGCTTTTGGCAAGCGTCAAGGCGGGTGTTGCGTATGTGGCAGTGGATGTATCTGTGACAGTGGTACTGCTATAGGTACCAGAGGCTGTAGCCGTGTTTAGGTGCGAACCAGACGTAGCGCTAATCGGTCCGATCACACAAGTGGCAATCTGGTTATTGTTCGCATCCGCGACCGGTAATGTGAATGGCGCGGTCAGAGGCGTGCCATCGCCATCCACCCATGAACATCCCGCGGTGCTGACGGTCGGGTCACTGACCGAGACATTCGTCAAAGCAACGTCGCCTGTGTTCTCAACCGTAAACTGATAGTACACATTGCTTCCAACGGCAGCAGTGAGGAAAGATGTCCACGGTCCACTCGCAGAGGAACCGACCTGCTTTAGCAAATTAATGGCAGGCGCAGGGTCTTTTACCAACACACTGGCAGTATCAGTATTTCCAGTTCCGCCATTGGTGGAACCGACGGTCACCGAGTTGGTCTTCAAGCCCGTCGTTGTCCCAGTCACATTGACAACAAGCGTACAGGATGCGCCCGCCGCCAAACTCACGCCGGTCAAACTGACAGTTGACGAACCCGCTGTTGCAGTCGCGGCGCCGCCACATGTATTCGATAAACCGTTGGGAGTCGCAACCACCAGACCTGCGGGAAGTGAATCGGTGAAGTTCACGCCAGTTAGAGTTGTGGCAGTGTTGGGATTATTGATGGAGAACGTCAGCGCGGTGGAATTACCCGTAAAGATGGGATTCGCCGTGAATACTTTTTGGATGACTGGAGGCGCGACCACAGTAAGGGATGAAGCGCCGTATCCAGTTGACGTTGTGTTTGGTCCGGTTTGCGTCGAACTGATATTCCCGCTGATATTCGTGTACGCCCCCGCGACATTACCCAAGACGTTGATCGATATCGTACAACTCGCGCTCGTAGATAGAGTCCCTCCACTCACAGTGATGGTGGATGTGCCGGCAGTTGCGGTAATTGTCGCGCCTGTAAATGTTCCAGCCGAACAGGATTGAGTCAAGCCGTTGGGAGTGGCAATCAAAAGTCCGGTGGGAAGCGTGTCGGTAAATCCGACGCCGGTCAACGCGCTGGAGGTGTTGGGATTTGCAAATGTAAATGTGAGCGTACTGGCGTTACCCTGCGCTATAGTTGTGGGCGAAAATGCTTTTGAAAGAGTCGGATCAGATGGGCGCGGACAGCCGGTGATCGTAATATTATCGAGGCCAAACGAGGCGTTCGGCTTGTTGGAGGGCGCGCCGATGGCGTTGATCCTGAACGTCGTCGTGCTGGTCCCGGTTGTGGTAGCGGTCTGAGCGGCGGCGGCCGTCCACGCGCCTTTAGTTGCCGCAATGGCGGTCAACGTGCTAAACGCGCCCGAGTCGGCTTGCGTATGGACGTAGATCAAATTATTACCGACATTCCCCCAATCGCCGTTCCCTTCCAAATCATAACTGAATGAAATCGCGACGCCGCCATAGTTGCTCGTGTCCAGGGTAATCTGGAAATACGGGGTTGTCGTCGAGGTGGGCGTCGTAGTAATCGTATTCCAACCGCCAGAAATTAACCATTGATTCGTGGTCACGCCGCCAGCGGCAATGGTAGTAGTGGTCCCGCCTGTACTGCTCGCAGTCGCGGAAGAAACATCTGACGCCTTTGTCGTGTAGGGCGGAGGCGGTCCGCCGCTTCCCTGACCAGCAGTAGGCATTGTCCATGTGGCGATAGTGGTTGGCGTTGTGCAGGAAGATGGCGGCGTTGGCTTGGACGTAACAATCAACGTATCTGTCGCAAAACTACCGGTATCGGTTGTTGTATTAATAAATAGGTTTCCCGATGTGTTGTTATAAGTACTCGCAGTGGAAGCAGTAACGCTGACAGTAACTGTACATGTGCTTAACCCGGCAACCGTTCCACCCGTCAAAGAGATCGTGTTTCCACCCGATGTTCCTGTTACTGTTCCGCCGCCGCATTGCGGAGTGGCTGCATTTGCCGCAAGAGTTACACCGCTTGGCAATGTGTCTGAAAATTGCACACCTGTCAACGAAGCCGGTCCCGGGTTATTAATCGTAAATGTCAACGTTGAAGTCCCGCCGGGCTGAATCACCTTTGGCGCAAATGACTTAATAATGCTCGCATTTACAATATAAGCAAACCGCGTCGAAACGTCGTAATCCGCATTGTAGTGGAAACTGCTTCCCGAAAAATCATAGATCAAGGTACTGAGCGGCTGGGGGTTGACCAGCGGCGCGCCCGGGACCTGCAATATTCTGACCTGATATGTAGTAGTCACATTGCCGCCCGTTTTTCCAACCGCAGTACAGGCGCGGTAATTTGGGCTGTTGGGATCGTTTTCCCAAACACAATTATCGCCATACAACTTATCAATGGGGCTGGGTCCCACTGTGGGAGAAGTATCCGCGTCAAAGGTCGAACTTACCGACAAAATCTGAAAGATCGTATTCGGGATATTAATGAAATATTCAATCTGCTCATACCCCTGTGTGGCGGTATAACCGGTCAATCGTATGTAATATGTATTCCCCACCATCAACGTCATCGTTCCGCCTGCCGCCACCGACGACATACTTGCAAGCGAAGCGCCATACTCCACATTCGTTACCGCATTGCGGCTTTGTGAAACAAGATGCTCCACGTAAAGTTCGCGCGGCGTGGGCGTGCTGACCGTGCCGGTCACATTGCCAGCAGTAACATCAATGCGATATCCGGCTGTTGTATCATAAGCGCTTGAGTTCCGCGTCACTTCCACTTCAAAATATGCATCGGCACAAGCGCCCGCATTTAGTGTCCCTAAGTTAATATTAGGGTCGAATGTCCCGTTGCGCAAATTAATATAAGTATGAGCGCCGACCCAATTCCAGGTTGCCGTCACATTCGTGGCGGCTTCACTGCCCGTATTACAAACCCGCGCCCCCACCGGGAAATGATTCGGACCAACATTGACGTTATTACTATCCAACCCGATCACATTCCAAGTCAGCGGCGTAACGGTCAACGTTGTCAAGGCATAGGCAGATGACTGTGGTTGAAAGACCGCCCCTGCCAATAGAACAAGAAACAAACAAATACAAAGGAATGTAGCGAAACGGTTTTTCACAGAGACCTCTCCCGACGAAATATTCGCTCGATCCTTCTCCGTACGGAATACGGAAATGGAATGACCGATTGCGGTCGGTTTCGCTGCTTGCTCGCCTGCATCTTTCCCTGTTGAAAATAAATGAATAAAACCCAGGGGAAGCGACCAACTCAAGATTCAGGGTCTGGGCATCCGCTATATACTACTTAAGTACTATGCTATTTTACGATGCAAAATTGAAAGAGGCAATGGTTTTAACGTGCTTTCCTTGTTAAGAGAAAGTAACGATTGGTATAAACAAAAGACCCAGATCGGGCAATTTAAGGTCGGTTATACGGCGTTCAATTCGCTCCAATGAGCGTCATTGATTGACATGCCCCCTCACTTCGAGTATCCTTTGCGCGTCCGGGCAGGCCCGGCGCGGCAGAGCCTGCCGAACCCCGCCAGGGTCGAAAGACAGCAACGGTAAGGGAGCGTCTCTGGGCGCCGCCGATCACCTGCCTGGATATTTTTATGAAACTGCGCTGGCTGTTTATTCTCATCGCATTAATTACAGGCATCGCCGCCGGAGTCGCTTACGGCTGGATCATTGACCCGGTCGAGTTCTACGATCTCACTCCCGACACATTGCGCGCGGACTATCGAGCCGACTATGTCCTCATGGTTGCGGAGGCCTATCGAGCCGAACAGGACGCGGGGCTTGCCGCGCGCCGATTGGCCCTTTTCGGCGCCCAATCCCCTTCTTCCATCGCGGCAGATGGGCTTTCATTCGCGCGTTCAAGCGGATTCGGCGATTCGGATATCGCGCTGATGCAGGAACTCGTCACAGCCATGCAAGCCTGGAGCGGGATCAATCCATGAGGCGCGTCCCCTGGGCTATTCTGCTCGCGCTCTTCGCGGGACTGGGGCTGGGCGTTGTTTACTCATGGATGATCGCCCCACGCGGCGCGGTTGACACAAAGCCCACCGTCCTGCGCGCGGATTTCAAAGATCAATATCGCGGCGCCATTGCCGCCTCCTTCGCAGCGACGGGCAACCTGCCGCGCGCGCAGGCCCGCTTATCGTTGATCGGCGATCCCGACTCCATCGAAGCGCTGAACTCGCAGGCGCAACGCATGATCGCCAGCGGCGAGTTTACGCAAGCGGATCAACTCGCGGCGCTTGCCCTCGCGCTCGAAAACGGATACGCCTCCTTTTCCGTGCCGACGCCCACGTTGGAATCCTTGGATAATGTTTCCGTTGAACCTTCGATCACCCTTCCCCCGCCGCCTCCTTCGGAAGACCTCCCGTTTCAATTTACCGAAACGCCTGAGTTGGTTGAGACGCCAATCGTTGAAACACAGGCGGTCGTTGACAACCCCACGCCCCGCCCCACGCGGACTTTGATTCCAACCGTCGGCGCGCCCTTTGCATTGATCGCGCAGGATACCGTCTGCGATACAAATTTCCCGGACGGGTTGTTACAAGTGATCGTTTTCAACTCAAGGCGCCGACAGGTAGCGGGAGCAAAAATAATTATCGCATGGGAGAACGGTCAGGAGGAATTTTTTACCGGCCTCAAACCTGAGATCGGCAACGGGTATGCGGATTTCAGCATGTCCCCCAATGTCACGTACGCGCTCAGGCTCGCGGCCGGCAGCGACATCGCCGCGGGGCTTGTCGCTCCAACCTGCCAGACGCCGGGCGGCGAAGATTTCCTGGGCGGCGTCAAACTTACGTTTCAACAACCGTGATCAAGCGCGCTGGAATCAAAACAGCGACCATGTGGTGAGATGGTCGCTGTTCTATTTTCAGAACCTCTTACATTCATTACTGCATCGGGTTGCCGTTTGCCCAATCGTTCCCCAGGAATACTTCCAGGTCAACAGTGGAAGCGGGATCGGGCCTGATCAATATCTGGGCGCTGGAAGTAATGCCGAACACAGCCTGAAGATATTTCAACGTGTACAACTTGGGGGAATGTAGAACGATCACGGTGCGATCATACGCCCGATCCGCCGCGCCCACTTCGGTAACGCCCATTCCCTGGAGATTAAAATAATTTCCTGTCTTTTGTTCCAGTCCCGGCGTATATGATCCGTTCAACAGGCGGATGCGCGCCCCATCCGCTTTCATCAGCGCGGTTGGGTCGCCCAGCGCGGCGAGCGGGCTTGTCGGTCCGCCGGAAGTGAAGACTTCATCGCGCAGAATACGGATCTTGTCCGGCAGGGGCTTCATAATGCTGGCATTCTCCCCGCCAAGAATAACGCTGTCCAAAGACACCATGCTGTAATCAATGACGCCCTGCTTGATGCTTTCAACAGGTATATCCCGCGCCAAGACTCCCAACTGCAAGGCGGTATCAAACGGCATGGTGGTTTTGATGCCCGCCGAAAATTCATCATAGAACTGCCGGGCTTTTCCCAGCAATACGGGAAAATTCTCAGGGTTCAATACTTTATCGCGGATCGCCAGGATCGCCTTTTGCTGGCGTTTGGAACGCGCGATATCGCCTTCCTTGTCTTTACGATAACGGACGTAGGCAAGCGTCGCTTCGCCGTTCAGATGGCGCATACCGCAACAGGTCAGGATAATCTTATCCTTGCCGGACCCAACCGGATCCAAACGCAGGTCCTGGTCGTTATGAATATCAATTCCGCCGATCAAATCAATAAATTCAACGAAGGCGGTAAAATCAATTTGAGCGTAATACTGTATCGGCACGCCCAGAAATTGTTCCGCGGTCCTGCGCGCAAGTTCCGGCCCGCCGCCGGGCAACTTATGGCCTTCGCCGGAGGAATAGGCGGTATTGATGCGGCTATACCCAAAGCCGGGGATATTGACCCACATATCGCGCGGGATGGAAATCATGCCTGCCGTTTTTGAAAGCGGATCAATGGTCAGGACAATCATCGTATCCGAGCGCGGCGCGCCCAAACCGGCCTCCCAATCGCGATAATCCAAACCGATCAACAAGATAGTGATGCGGCTGGCGCCATCCCAGGCGGGCGGCAGATCGGCGACGGGGATATCCACGGGCGGCGGCGTAGCCGCGGCATCCGGGGCGATCGGAGTCCCCTGCTCGTTGAATTGAGGCGGGTTATTCGCGGCGATCACCGTGCCGCAATCCGCGGGAGGCTGTCCTGGCAGTGTGGTGGTAATCGTCCAACACTTGACGAAGCCGCGCACGAAGAAAAATCCGCCCAGCGCCAAAGCGAGCGTAATTACCCAAAAGATAACCTGCCCCATCGAGAAATAGTTTTTGAAAAAGTTGTTATTGTTCATACGGGTTTAATATATACCATATCCAGTCCGAGTCGTTCCAAGCCTGTTTGCGCCCAGTGTTGAAGCAAAACAGAATCTTCTTCCATGACTTGCATCATCACGGGGATGGCTCGATGATCGCGAATCTCAGTCAGCCCTCGCAATGCAAGGATGCGGGCCGACTGCGACGATTTATCCTTTACACATTCGATCAAGGATGGGACCGACGATTTGCCGATCTTGACCAGCGCATTCAGCGCCAGGTTGCCTGTCATTGAATCCGCGTCGCTCAACGCGCGGACGAGGGGCCCGATCGCGCTTTCCTCAGCCTTGATCGCCAGCCCCAACGCCGCGCACTGACGAACCTCCGGCGCGGGATCGGTTAACAGAAACGGGATCAGGCTTTCGGTCCGCGTAAGAGGCGCTTGAGAGAGCGTGCGGACCGCCCACCAGCGCGCGTCCGCATCCAATGATCGAGTCAAATCCACCAGCGCGGGGATCGCATCCTGCCCAAATTCGATCAACGCGGCGACGGCTTTTTCCGCGCGGGTTTCATCGCCGCTCGTCAGATCGTTCAACAAATCCTGCAAGGCGTTCACGTTATTTCGCGGGCGGCGGGACGGGCAAATTATCCTCAGCCACATTCGCCCATTTATCGCCCTCTTCGATCAACATGACCGGGATGTCGTCCACGATTGGGTATTTGCGCCCGCAATCGCCGCAAACGAACCACGAGTTTTTATGCAGTTTCAGTTCGCCGCCGGTCGTGCGGACGCAATTGGGACAACGCAATATTTCAATCAAAGTTTCGCTAACCATTGATACTCCATTCTCAGCAGATGAAACCGTAGTAACGACTTTAGTCGTTTCGGCGACTCAAGTCGCCGCTGCGAATCTCTTTTGAGAAATTCTGATTTCAGGCGGGCTATTCTACCATGCGCGATTAAAAATTTATGAAGCAGGGTTACGGCAAAGACTCTTTTCATTCGCGAGTTTTTCAGGCTTCTTCGAGTCGGGGCCATACTGGCAGATCGCCTGCCAGGGTTCGTAATGAGTAGTGAATTGATCCTGGAAGTACACCGCGCTGTCCTTCCATACCGTGCGCGTGACGGTCACATCCGCGCCGTTCGCGGCCCAATCCACCTGCTTCATTTCGTTTTTCTTGAGTTCAGGGTTCTCTTCGTAAAGCGGGGACGGCGCGGGGACGACATTGGCCGGACCCGTCGTTTCGTATGTAACAGAACGACCGTCTTTGGTGGAATAAAACTTCCACGTCAGCGTGCGCGCGTTGGCGTTGACATACGTCTCCATCAAGATCCAATGCGGCGTATCGTTTTTGAATTTGAAATCCACCAGCGGGAAATACACCGTGGCGTCCAACCCGGCCAGGTTCGGGTTCGTATCGCCGCTGACGGTCATTTCATAATATTGAACGCGATAAGCGTGAGAATAACGCTCGATGACAGGCAGTCCGATATTGAAGACTCCGCGAAATAAAGTGGTGCTGACCTGGCAAACGCCGCCGCCCACGCCCTTGATCGTGCGCCCGCCATAGATGATCAACGCTTCGGCAAAACCGTTCTCCAAACTTACATCGCCCATGGTCTGTCCCATCGAGAACGTTTCGCCCGGCGGAATCAACGCGCCGTGAAAGCGCGCCGCCGCGGCTTGAATGTTTTGAACGCGCGCCTCGCCCGAACCATAGAAGTAGGAGGTCTCAGCCCAGATCAATTCGGTAATGCCCAATTGCTCGCCCGTCATCGCGCCGGAGACTTTAGGCTGAGTCTCGGCAACCGCCAACGTGACGTTATGTTCGCCGCGCAGCAGCGCGTCGTTAATCGCCTTGATGCTGGCGTCCACATCCAGCGCGCGCCCCACTTTGGAATCTTCCTTCAAATCCAATTTTTTGGTCTGGTCGTTGAAAATAAATTTCGCGTCCGACGCCGGGCGATCCAGTTGTTGTTTGATCGGCGTCAGCAGGTCGCGTAATCCCGTCGCATTCAATACAACCTGCACGCCGTTCTCATTCCCATTCTGGACGCGTTGCACGCCCAAAAGGTTGGCGAGGATCGGCGCGTTGTAGACGTACGGTCCGGGGTCGCCTTCTTTTGCGTTCGGGATTGACAGCGTAAGCGGCTGACTCAAAACCTGCCGCGCCGCGTCCGCCTGCGCGCTCACATCCAGGATCTGAGGTTGAACCTCCTGAACGACAAGTTGCGCTTCGCCGTCTCGAAACGTTTGCAACTGCGCGCCGAGATAGATCAACGTCGCGTCAATCTTCAACTCGCGCCCCACCTGCCCGGGTTGCGTCACGACGTTCGTTCCCTCCAGGCTCAGGCTTGCCTCCATGACAGGCTGGTTGATCTGCGAAGCGATCTGACTCAAATACTGGAACGCCACACGCTGATCGAAGATGATCACCGGCGGGACCTGCGTCCCGATTCCGCCGGCGCGTATTTGACTCGTCAACGCGCCGATCAAACCTCCGCGTCTGCCCACGTTGTAGGCGGCCACCGCGCTGGAGGTCGGATCGAACACCATGCCCAACTCCGCCGGACTCGCCACCCAGGCTTTCTCGCCATACCGAAACAGAATCTTACCCGTGATGGGATACGACAACGTCTGGTTCAGTTTCACCGCCGCATCCGCTGGCGAAAGACCCGATAGATCAACACCCGCGACATATACGCCCGGAAAGACGCGCCCGGCAAAGATCAGTTGATAACCCAGCGTCCACGCGACCATGACGATGAGGAACAAAACAAACCCGCTAAACAACGCGGCGATAATTTGCGGAATGACGGGAGTCTTTTGAATTGGATAGGATACAGTTGTCATTGGGAAAGATTATACCGTGCGAACAGCGCGAGTCGCGTTTGGATTCGCGACCATACGCAAGAACGTAAATTGAAAGGCGTTTGTTCCCAGTCAGACTTGAAATATTGTACAATCGCATCCATGCAAATCCTTGAAACAGAACGGCTGATCCTGCGTCAGTTTTCCGCCGCCGACGCCGGGTTCATCCTCGAACTGGTGAACGAACCGTCGTTTATTCAAAACATCGGCGATCGCGGCGTGCGGACATTATCAGACGCGGAGAGGTATATCGAAACAGGACCAGCCGCCAGTTACGCGCGCAACGGATTCGGCCTTTATCTGGTCTCGCTGAAAGAGTCCGGCGAATCCATCGGCATGTGCGGGTTGATCAAACGCGACGCGCTGAAGGATGTGGATATCGGGTACGCGTTTTTGCCGAGGTTCTGGTCGCAGGGTTACGCCACCGAAGCCGTATCCGGCGTGATGCAATATGCGAAACATACGGTAGAATTGAGGCGCGTCGTTGCGGTTGTGGATCCGGAGAATGACGGCTCCATTCGCGTCCTGGAAAAAGCGGGGTTCAAGTATGAGAAGATGGTCAGATTATCTGAAGACGATATCGAGCTCAAGTTATTCGCGATTGAAATATAGGTTCGCCCTGCGCCGTTTTTCTTTGCCACAGAGTTCGCAGAGAAAAGCAGAGAAAAAACTCAAAGAACTCTGCGGTCTGTGTGGCTAACCTGCGTAATATCAGATATAGGATGAAAAAATACGTCGCTTTCCTGCGCGCTATCAACGTCGGCGGGACAAAGATAATCAAAATGGACGACCTCAAAAAAACGTTCGCCTCGTTTGGATTCGAGAACGTTCAGACGTATATCCAAAGCGGGAACGTAATTTTCGAGACAAACAAATCAACGGCGCTGGAATCGAAAATCGAGAAACGACTCGAAAAGGCGCTGGGCTACAAAGTGGAAACGTTCGTGCGGAGCATGGATGAAGTCGCGGACATCGCGAATAAGAGTCCGTTTACGCCGCAGGGCGAGGAAACCCTGCACGTTGTTTTCCTGCGCCGGAAGCCGGTAAAATCCAGCGTGGAAGCGTTGACGCGATACAACAGCGCGGCGGATCAGTTCGCGGCGCCCGGCAGGGAAGTCTATAACCTGCGCCGCGACCGCGAACGATCCGTCTTTTCAAACGGCTTCATCGAAAAAATATTCGGCGCCGCGACCACGCGCAATATGACGACCGTCAAAAAGATTCTTGAGAAGTATCGCTGACCGGTAAGGTTTCCATAAAAAGGAGAATGCCATGACCGTAGTAACACTAGCCGCTTCAGGAAGCGCCACTCGCATCCTTTTGGAAGGCGATTTCGATTTCTCCGCCCAGGAAGTTTTGAAGCAAGCCGTCGAGCAGGCGGTCAATTCCCCTGCCAGAAGGATCGAGGTTGACATGGAACAAACAACCTTTATCGATTCCTCGGTCATACGCCTGTTCCTCAAACTGAGCGACGCGGCCAAGAAGAATCAAAAATCGCTGGCGATTGTGAATTGCAACGAGCGCATCCGCGAGATTTTCGTGATCGGCGGATTCGATCAAATTTTCGAGATCAATTGACGCGCCCAGCCGGAATGTTGCGCTTTTCGCGCGTCGTAAGCGGAACAGCCTCGTGAATACCGACCAGCCTGTACTCGTCACTGGAGCAAGCGGCTTTATCGCCATCCACTGCATTATCCAACTGCATGAAGGAGGTTATCGCGTGCGCGGGACGTTACGCTCCATGGACCGTGAAACGGACCTGCGCTCCACCATCGCGAAATTCGTCCAGGCAGACGATAGACTCGAGTTCACGCGCGCCGATCTGCTGGAGGACGCGGGCTGGATGGAGGCTGTTCGCGGCTGTGAATACGTTCTCCACGTCGCCTCCCCATTCCCATTGATTCATCCGAAAGACGAGAACGATCTGATCCGCCCGGCAAGGGACGGGACATTGCGCGTCCTGCGCGCGGCGGCCGAATGTGGAGTCAGACGCGTGGTGTTGACCTCCTCCAACGCGGCGATCTCAGCCGGGCATCCGCCCTCGAAAACGCATTTCGACGAGGACGACTGGTCGCCTGTGGACTCGCCGACGATTGATCCATATTCGAAAAGCAAGACCCTCGCCGAGCGCGCCGCGTGGGAATTCATGCAAAGTCTGCCGCAGGGGAGCGCGCTTGAATTAGCGGTCGTCAACCCGGGCCTGGTGTTGGGTCCGCTGCCTGATACGCATCAACGCACGTCGGGAGAGATGGTATATCAACTGATGAGCGGAAAACTCCCCGGGCTGGCGCGCATCCAGATGAACGGCGTGGATGTGCGCGATGTGGCCGCGGCGCATCTCGCGGCGCTGGTCGCGCCCGAGGCGGCAGGTAATCGATTCCTTTGTGTCGCGGAACAGTACTGGATTCGGGACGCGGCGGTTATACTCAACAAACATTTTGGATCGCGAGGGTATAAAATCAGGACAAACATCTTCCCAACGTGGGCGGTGTATGTCGCGGCGCTATTCATCAAACCGGCGCGGCTGGTCTTGCGATCCATCAATCGGCAAATTGACCTCGACACCTCGCGCATCCGCAGGACGTTGAATTGGAAACCGCGCGGGCTGGAGGAAATGCTCGTCTCCATGGCGGAGAGCATGATCGAATTGAAGATGGTGTAGAGAGGATAAATCGTTTATGAACCTGGAATACAGCGAACTCGAGAACGGCGTCCGTTTGATCAAATTGAGCGGCCGGCTGGATATGGAGGGGACGAACCTCGCCGAGCCGCGCTTCGCCCTGCATTGCGCGGGCGATAACGCGCTCGTGCTGGTGGATATTTCAGAAGTCACTTATCTTTCGTCCATCGGAATCCCCATGCTGATCAACAACGCCAACGCGGTCGCCCATCGCGGCGGCCGGCTGGCGCTGTTCAAACCGCAGCCCAACGTCAAATACATCCTGGATATGACCGGCGTCTCGCACACGCTCCGCATCTATTACGATCTCGAAACCGCCAAGGAACGTTTGAAATCGGGATAATCCGGCGCGGGCGTTGGGTGTATGTTTTGAAGGCGACTCGCTCGCTCAACATCAGGAAAAACAATCCGCTGGAGGAAACTCACCGTGAATGAAATCTTCATCTCCTATTCCCGCCGCGACAAGGAATTTGTAACGCGCTTCCTCAAAGCCTTAAATGACAACGGGCATCCCGCGGACAAAATCTGGGTGGACTGGGAGGACATCCCCGCCTCGTCCAAATGGGAGGATGAGATCAGAAAAGGCATCGAGACCGCCAACTCGGTCATCTTCATCCTCAGCCCGGAATGGGCGAAATCAAATGAATGCGGCAAGGAATTAAAAGTCGCGGCGGAATATAACAAACGTCTCTTTCCCATCGTCTGGCAGAACGTTGACCCGAATACGATCCAGAAGGAACTGGCTTCGCTGAATTGGATCTTCTTCCGCGAGACGGATAACTTCGACGAGGCGATGCAAAAAATGCTCGCCGCGCTCAACACCGATCTGGAATGGGTGGCGCAACATACCAACCTGCTCCGCCGCGCAAACGAATGGAACTCAAAGAACCGCGAAAACGGTTATCTCCTGCGGGGCGGAGAATTGCAGGAAGCGGAAGCCTGGCTCTCGCAAGCCGCCAATGATAAACAACCGCATCCATCCCCGTTACAGAACGAATACATCTTCGCCAGCCGCCAGGATGCCCTGCGCCGCCAGCGCAGGAGTATGATCATGATTAGTTCGGCGTTGGTCGTATCCGTCTTGCTGGCGATCATGGCGGTCATCTCCGGGATTTCCGCGTTGCGCGCCAGCCAGGTGGCGCTGGCGAGTCATTTAGCCGCGCAGGCGACTACGCTGGTGGACACGCAACCCGATCTATCCCTGTTGTTGAGTCTCGAATCAAATTACATTGGCGACGAGTTGGGGCAATCGAACCCCGCGTGGCTTGGAAGCCTGGTGACCACGTTGAACAGCAGTCCCAAACTCGGCGCGTTCCTGCGCGCCCACAAGAACGACGTGCGCGCCGCGGCGTTCAGCCCGGATGGTCGCTGGCTGGCGACGGCAGGCGGATTACCAACCGACGAAGCCAAAACCGGCGAAGCGTACCTCTGGGACATGCAAACGAATCCGATACAACCGCAAAAATTAAACACCGGCGAGGCCGATCGCTTACTGGCTGTGGCTTTTAGCGCGGACAGTAAAACGTTGGTCGCGGCGGGCAACGGCGCGGAACTTTTTGTCTGGAATACCGATACATGTTGCGATCCCGTCCACCGCTGGCCCGTAACGGATAGAGTCCGGGCGATCAAGTTTGTGAATGTAAATGGGCATGAATATCTGGCCGTCGCCATCGGACCGGAGGCGACATTTTGGGATGTCGCTAATGGAGAAATGCAGGAGTCTCTCACGCTCAAGACCCCCGTAAGCAACGACAGGGTAAGGGTGTTGAGCCTGGCTTTTTCGCGTGCGACTAATGCGCTCGCGGCGGGCAGCGAGGATGGCTCTGTCACCGTTTGGGATTTGAAGACCCATGAAATGAAATTCCATGTTTGCAGTTATGGCGAAGGCGCCGGCGACTGCGCGTATGACCCAAATGAAGTCAAGGAAATTCGCGGGCTGGCGTTCAACGCGGACGGCAGTCTGTTGATCTCCGGCGGCAGCGATCAACGCGCCTGGTTGTGGGACGCGCAGACAGGCGACTTCCTTGCAAAGTCGGCCGACAAGAACGAAGGCGGGCACATCAACACCGTCACGAGCGTAGCGCTCAACCCAAAAACGGGACAAGTCGCTACAGTGAGTTGGGATAACACCGTGCGCCTGTGGGATCTGATCCACGAAGGCGACGCATGGTCGTTCCATCGCGCGGATACGCTGGCAGGTCATTCCAATTCGATCTGGGCGACGGCTTACAGCCCGGACGGCAAGTCGCTTGTCAGCGCCAGTTCGGATAAATCGGTCATTCTTTGGAGGGTGGATCAGATCAACCAGATCGGAATCCCCATCGCGCAGAGGATGGAAGGAGAGGTTTGGGCGTTGGCGGCGGCGTCTAATGGCGAACAGTTCGCGGCTGGGGATAAAGTGGGCAACGTCCGCATTTGGAATTATGACGGCGAAACGTTGAGTGATCCAATCACGCTCGCGCATCCGGGCGGCGTCCTCGCGCTTGCCTACAGCCATGACGACCAATGGCTGGCTTCCGCCGGATATGATAAAACGATCCGCGTGTGGGACGCGCAAACCGGACAGCCCGCCTGGTCCATCGAGAACGCGCATGATAATGACATCTGGTCGCTGGCGTTCAACCCCGACGATCAAATGCTCGCCTCGGCAAGTTATGACCAGACCGTAAAACTCTGGGACACAACAACTCATCAATTGATCGGCAATCCGCTTCCTCACCGCGACCAGATATATACATTGACATTCAACGACGATGGGACACAACTGCTGGCGGCTGGATGGGAATCGGATATCTATCTTTGGGATTTGACTGATCCCGCCTCCGTCCCTGACCCGAGCCTGCTCGCCGGACATATATACTCGGTTAACTCTCTGGCGTATAACCCGGTCTACCCACACCTGCTCGCCTCTACCAGCGACGATAAGACTCTCCTGGTTTGGAATGTGGACGAGGGAGAGCCCACTCCGCCGGTGCTGGGCTTGAACGAAAGCATGGAAGCGGTCATATTCAGTCCGGATGGCGAATGGCTTGCGAGCGCGACCAACAACAACACCGTCCTGCTCTGGCAGTTGGATTCACAGCGTTGCTCGGAGGCTTGGGACGCGGCAACCTGCCAGCCTCACCGACTCGGTACGCCATTGGTCGGGCACCAATCACAAGTCCAGAACGTTGTCTTTTTGTCGGATACCGCATTGGTCTCTTCCAGCCAGGATGGGCAATTGATTTTGTGGAATCTTGATAAATCCTTCTGGTATCAACACGCCTGCGAAATTGTGAACCGCTCGTTTCTTCCCGAGGAGTACGGTCAATTTATCGAAGGCCGCATCAATGAGACATTGCTGAACGCTGCATCCTGGTTTTCGTCAGAAGCCGCCCTCGCCGCGCCATCCTGTATTAGTGAGTGACCTTGCACAGACCGCGCAAGCGCGCAGAGAAAACCAGAGAAAAAACTCGGAGAACTCTGTGATCTCTGTGGCAAAGCGCGCAGGGTGAGTTAGTGAGTAAGTATGGGCTGATCAACTCCACTTTTCTGGTCGCGGTAAAACCTCTTGACAAATAGACAAACTTCGATATAATGTCAAATAGAAAAGCGTCTATATGAACTCAAATCATCCATCCCTCCCCATCGCCTGTGATATGACCGTCTTCACGCCCGCGGAACGCGAGCGTCATATTCAAACGACGGCGCGGCTTTTTCAATCCGTGCAGGACATTCAGGAAGTGGAAAACGGTTACAGATTTATCTTCCCCGATCAATCGGACATCATCGGCGGCATGGGCGAATTCATTGCCAATGAAAGATTGTGCTGTCCTTTTTTGGAATTTACGCTCAAGGTCGAGCCGAACAAGGAATCAGTTTCCCTGCTCCTCGCCGGACCCGAAGGCGCGCAGGATTTCCTGCGCGCAGAATTCAGTGAAGCATTCGCATGAAAACCAACCCCGTCCTCTTTGCCAAAGCCATCGCCGATGAAACCCGCCAGAAGATCATGAGCGAGTGTTGTTGCTGTTGGATCTCAGTCGGCGATCTGGCGGTCAAAATCGAAGTCAGCCAGCCCACTGTGTCGCATCATCTCGCCATTCTGCGCGATGCGGGCCTGGTTAATTCGCGCGAGGAAGGCAAGCAGACGTTCTACACGTTGAACCAGGAAAGTATTGTCGTTTGCTGCGGTCAACTCATGATCAAGTTCGCGCCCGAAGAAAAGGCGACAGAGACGGTTCTCAAGGTTATCAACGGATGACCGTCTCTTTTTTTGCCCCAATGGATAGACAAACTTCTATTTGAAAGGAGGTGAAAGCCATGAACGAATTGAATGTGATCAACAACGACTGCGACTGCGCTGAATGCGATGGCGGTTGCTGCGGCGGCGGTTGTTGCTAACTTAAAACTCTGTCTGGTCCGGAACAGACAGAGCGGAATCATCGCAAATTTTTTTATTCAAATTCATAGACAATCGTCTATATCAAAGGAGAACAAAATGACCCAATCCCTCACCCCCATTCATGAAGTTGTGCGCGAGCATTATGCGGAACGGATTAAGAGCGCCACATCCTGTTGCGGACCCCTTCGACACGCTCAGGACGCCGCCGACGACTGCTCCTGCTCCGACAGCGACCTCTACCCCGTGGATTTGCTTGCCAGCCTGCCCGAAGGCGAATCAGTCGTCAGTTACGGATGCGGCGACCCGATCACGCTCGCGTCGCTTCAACCGGGACAAGTCGTGCTTGATCTCGGTTCCGGCGCGGGACTCGATTGTTTCTTCGCCGCGAAAAAAGTCGGCGAGACGGGGAAAGCAATCGGCGTGGATATGACTCCCGAAATGATCGCACGCGCCAGGTCCAGCGCGCAGCGGTTGAACCTCACAAACGTCGAGTTCCGCCAGGGTTATCTCGAAGATCTGCCAGTGGACTCCAATAGCGTGGACGTCGTCATTTCAAACTGCGTGATCAACCTCTCGCCTGATAAAACCAAAGTGTTCAGCGAAGCGTTCCGCGTATTGAGACCCGGAGGCAAACTTGCGGTGTCCGATATTGTCACAGACGGACCGTTGCCTCAATCCGTCAAACAAAGTTTGAGCGCGTGGGCTGGATGCGTGGCGGGCGCGGTCGAAGCGCAGGAATATATCGGCATGATGAAAGCGGTCGGCTTTACGGATATTTCCATCGTCCCCGTCTTCTTCGATCAGGAAACCGTCAACGCCGCGCTGGACGATATGAAGGACATGATCGAACTCAAGACCGTTGCGCGCGACGACGTTCATAAAGCCGTGTACAGCGCGAAGATCAGCGCGCGGAAACCATAATCATTACTTTACGCAAGCGTAGTAACGACTTCAGTCGTTCGGCAAAATAGGCGACTGCAGCTGTCCTGACGGACGGTGTCAGGAAAGTCGCCACTACGAAGGGCCTATTATTTCTTCGTTCTTGTTTTTCTGCGAGGGGACGTCGACTCAACCGGCACGCGCTTCGCCGATTTTGGAACGGGCTTTTTGGCGGGGCGTTCGCGCGGCGCTTTCTTTGCCGGGAGAGTCTGTTCGCGCCGCACCAGCCCCACCGGCGGCGGCAGGACGATATCCGGCATGTTTGTATCCGCGTCGCGAATCTTTGGAGAGAGATAACCTACTATTCCCACCAATGCTCCCCCAATGCCGCACAGGAAGATCATCAGTCCGTAGCCCGCGCCGGGTCCCGTGCCGACCAGCCAGCCAAACGCGTTGATCCACGCGCCGTTGCCGCGCATCATCGGTTCAAAGACTTTATCGCCGAAATAACCAGCCAGCAGCGGCGTAAACAGGAACGGGACCTGCGCGATAAAGTCGCTGGCGGCGAAGACGCGTCCCTGAATATCGGGATGGACCTTGGTTTGGATGAATTTATTAGCCGCGACATCCACAACCGGATTGAAGAAGGAGTCGATCACTTTGGCGATCGCCCAAATAATAAAGAACTGACCGATGCCCAGCAGGGTCAGACCAAACATGCTGGACAAAATCCACCCCAATAGAATAGCCCTGACGGGGCGTTTGATTCCGCCCAGCGCGCTGATAGCCAGGCCTGCAACCACCGCCGCCCACGCGCCCGCAGATATGACCGAATCGGCAAGTTCGATATTGCCGCCTGTCCTTAAGGCGACCATGGTATAAAACGCCGTATACGACAACGCAATGCCGGAAAAGACGTTCCCAAAGAAGAAGATCATCTGCATCCCCATTAAACCAGGACGTTTGAGAATATATTTGATCCCGTAGATCGCCTCTTTGAAGAATCCCTCCAGCGACAAATCCATCGTCTCGTCGGGCGTGGGCGGGATACGCACAAACAGCAACGCCCCAATCGAAAATACAAACGAGACCAGGTTGATCGCCAGGATGCCTATCAGCCCAAGCGTATTATATAGAAGACCCACGAGCAAAGGCCCGAAGATCTCCGGCGTATCATACAACAGGGATAACATCCCGTTCGCGCGCACATATTCCCGGCGCGGGACGAGGATCGTGATGACCGATGAATAGGTCGGCAGGCGGAATGCATATCCCACGCCCTGAACGACCGCATTGAGATAAATGTGCCACGTCTTCAGCAGTCCGACTGATTCCAACGCCAGCAGCGCCGCCGTCGCGGAGAGCAGGAGGAAGTCGTACAGCAGCATCATGGTTTTGCGCGGAAAACGGTCTATGAAAAAAAGCGCGAACAACACAAATAGAAGATAGGCGGCAAAATAGAAAGACTCCCAGTATGCCAGCGCGGCGCCGCTGGCGCCCGTCTCTTCGGAAATCCAATGGATTTGCGCGAACAGCGCCGCGCTGGTGGCGACGCCCGAGATCATCTGGCTGGACCAGACGGCGAAAAGACCCCTCATTCCATTCGGAGGCTTCGGGCGCGGGGAGGTGAAATCGGCGTTCATTTGAGCGTCATGGAGGGTAACATAATTTATACAAGCGACCAACCTCATTATAGAGGTCGGTCGCTTGTAATCTCATTTCAAAAGGTTATCAATTTCAGGCTGGCTCGACGGTCGCCAGCGTATCGTGATCGGGAAGGATTATCTCCGCGTGATAAATATACGGGACGAAATACCCGATAAGACCAACCAGCGAGCCAAGCGCGCCGCAGATCACGATCAACAATGCCATACCGGACCCTGAGCCTGATCCAACCAACCACGCGAACGCGGCGGGCAGACCAGTCCCGGCGCGCGCGGCGGGTTCAAGCATAAAGTCCGCGAGCGCGCCGGCAATCAGCGGGGAGATCGGGTTTGTGATCCACGCGATCAGCATCCGGGCGGAAAAGACGCGGCCCTGCAAATCCGGCGCGACCTTCGATTGCCAGATCGCCTGGTTCGATCCGTCAATCAGCGGGCCGAAGAGATTGGATAACGCCGACGCCGCCACCCATAATGGAAGCCATGTCCCGACTCCTTCAAACGCAAAGAACAGACTCGCCACGAGCCAGCCCGCCAACACACCATGGACCCGGCGTTTGAATCCGCCCCACGCGCTCATCGCCACGCCTCCCACCACGCCGCCAATTGCCCCCGCCGAAAGGACCATCCCCAAACTGACGCTGTCATTGCCCGTGCGCGACAAGATCATCGGCGCGACGACGGTGTTGCCAATTCCCAGAAACAGATTGCCAAAGAAGAAGACCATTTGCAGACCCAACAAACTGGGGCGCGCAAAAATATAACGAAAACCATATATGGCTTCCGATAGAACGTTTCCCTGCGCCTGAGAGCCTTCCTCGGTGCGGATGGGTTGCGGGATATGGACGAATGCCAGCGCAAGAACGGCAAAAGCAAAGGTCGCGACGTCGGTAAACATAATACCCGTCAAGCCGATAATCGGCAGCAGCGCGCCCGCCAGCAAGGGAGCAAATACCCCGGGTCCCATTTGCACCAATGCCATCATCCCGTTGGCGCGGCCCAATTTCTCCTTGGAAACCATCGTGCTGATCGCCGCCGAATACGCGGGCCACTGAAAGGCGTTCCCCAATCCCTGAAAAATCGCGGCAACGTAAAGATGCCAGATTTCAAGAATGCCCATTGCCTGCAAGATCAAGATCGCGACGGTCGCCAGCCCCGCCGCCAGATCGCTGATCATCATCATTAACTTGCGGTTGTGCCTGTCCACCATCACGCCCGCGAAGGGAGTGGCGATCAAAAGCGGCGCAATGAAAAAGACCTGCATCCAGGCCAGCGACATGGCGCTCCCCGTTTTTTCATAGACCCAAATCGTCAGCGCGAACTGGGTCAT
>Ga0247727_10005822_pt1 | contig 24631 bp, 23 predicted proteins | sample WisWelCaveWW1625_FD_202498 | JGI IMG/M metagenome (GOLD analysis project Ga0247727, IMG submission 202498) | Biofilm microbial communities from Wishing Well Cave, Virginia, United States - WW16-25 | ecosystem: Environmental > Aquatic > Deep subsurface > Groundwater > Cave microbial mat | place... | reverse complement strand
ACGCCGCCGATAAGTCGAATCCCATCCACGAGACCGGGATAATATTTGCTTACATTAGCGCCACTGCAAATATCATGACACGATGCCGCCGCGCCGATGCGAAGTCCGTTGTGTGAATCAAACGCGATTTGAGTCAGTTCAGGAATGTTCTTGACATCAACTACCAACCCAGCCTTACGGCGACCCTCACGCAACTGCACAAGCAAATCCGTGCCGCCGCACAGAATGCGCGCATCTCCATTTTGGCTGGCAAGGACCGTAATAACCTCTTCGACGCTTTGCGGCGCGATGTAATCAAACGACTGCATAACTCCTCCGATGGGTGGAACGACGTTAGTGATTATACTCGCCGTGTGAAAGTATACAAGTAAATAAATAAGGCGACGGTATGGAGTAAAATTACAGTATGAGCCTGCCACTATTTCAATCCCCTAAACCAATTGATAGCCACTTCAAAAGCGAATCTGACATTGTGTTATTTAACGGTGATATCAAAGATTTGCTGGCTGAAATTCCCGATAACTCAATTCAGTTAATCATCACTTCTCCGCCATACAATCTTGGCAAAGATTATGAAAGCCGAGTAGAGATTGAACGCTATCTTGAGAAACAAGCCGAGATCATTGCTGAACTATATCGTGTTATGAAAGACGGAGGTAGTTTATGCTGGCAAGTGGGTAATTTCGTGGAAGACGGCGAAGTTTATCCATTGGATATTTTGTATTATGGGATATTCAAGAAACTTGGTCTGCATTTGCGAAACCGAATCATTTGGCGTTTTGGTCACGGACTCCATGCGTCCAAACGTTTTTCGGGAAGATATGAAACCATTTTGTGGTTTACGAAAGGCGATAAATATTTATTCAACCTTGATAGCGTTCGTGTTCCATCGAAATATCCTGGAAAGCGTCATTTCAAAGGCGAGAAGAAGGGACAACTTTCTGGTAATCCGTTGGGAAAGAATCCATCCGATGTTTGGGAGGTCGTCCTGCAAGATTGGGAACAGGAAATTTGGGAGATTCCCAACGTGAAAGCCAACCATCCTGAAAAAACGGAACATCCCTGCCAGTATCCCATTGAATTGGTCGAGCGTTGTGTTCTTGCATTGACGAATGAAGGCGATTGGGTTTTGGATCCATTTGCTGGCGTTGGTTCGGCGCTTATAGCGGCAATCAAAAATAATCGCCGCGCGGTTGGTAGTGACAAAGAAAAAGGTTACGTCGAATTGGCGCGTGAGCGGATTCTTGCGTATTTCAATGGCACGCTTGGATATCGCCAACTTGGTACGCCAGTCTATCAGCCAACAGGCAAGGACCGGGTGTCAAAAGTTCCAGATGAATGGAAAGCGGCATACGAACAGAAAAATCTGCTTGACGAAAAAGGGGAATATGGCGAATGAAAATCGTTGGCATTTATTCGTTCAATGGCGGCGCAGAGGCTGTTCAGAAGAAATACGCAGAGGAACTGGAAGAAATAAAGCGAATTCTTGCCAGTGTCGACGCGAAAAAACATAAAACGAAGCGAAGCAAAGAAAAGACCATGCGCGGCAAGGTCTTGTATAGCCCTCGTTCCCTCAACAAAGCAATCAGCGACGATTTCTTGAAATTGGGATGGCAGAAGCAAAGGGTTTATTGCGATTACCCAACGCAGTATTACAGCGAAGAATATGCGCCGCCTCCGATTTCCAAAGGCGCATTTAGAGAAATGGACTTCATCAAAAACAAACTTGGCGTTGAAGTGCAGTTTGGCAAGTATTCTTTCATGGTTTACAACGTGTGCGCCAAGATGACAATATTCCACAACATGGGGTTCATTGATACAGGTATAGAAATTGTGCCAGTGAAAGAATTAGCCGAAGATATGTCTTCAGGCGTTTCCTATTTTGAACAATTCGTTTGGGATTTGGAACAAAGGGGCGTTTCAGATATTGACATTCCAGTTTTGATTTTGGGCGTTACGCCCTAAACTTTCCACATATCCAAAGATCTCTGAAATTCACCAGGAGGTCTTTGGCGTGTTATTCCTCCTCTTCTTCCTTCACTCCAAAAATTCCGTCAATCTGTTTCATCATCTCACTCGTCAACTTCGGCGCAATCTCGCTTGCCCTCATGTTTTCCTGCACCTACGACACGCGACTCGCGCCCGTGATGACCGTACTCACAAAGTGATTCTTCAAACACCACGCCAGCGACAACTGCGCCACTGTGCAATCCAATTCCTTTGCAATCGGTTCCAACGCCTGCACCTTTGCGATGTTATCTTTGTCGGTTGCGCTGGCAATCAACCAATCCATCTTCGTCGTTGCGGCACGGCTGTCCTGTGGAATGCCCGCGTTATATTTACCGCTCAACAATCCCGAAGACAGCGGACTAAATGTCGTGGCGCCATAGCCATACTCCTTATAGAAGCGAACATACTCGCCAGAGAATCGTTTGCGGTCAAACAGATTGTATTCGGGCTGCTCGGTCACGGGCTTGTGCAAATGATGTCGCTCCGCAATCGCAATCGCCTCCACAATCTCCGCCGCCGCCCATTCCGACGTGCCCCAATACAGCGCCTTGCCCCATTCGATGATATTGTGCATCGCCCAAATTGTTTCCTCAATCGGCGTGGTCTTATCAGGGCGATGGCAATACAACACATCCACATAATCCAGTTGTAAACGTTCCAACGAGCCGTTGATGCCTTCAATCAGTCGTTTGCGGTTCAACGTGTTTTCCTCGTTCACGCCGTCGTGCAGACCCCAATAGATTTTTGTCGTGACGAGATAACTGCCTCTGCGCCAGCCCAATTTCTTCAACGCCGCGCCCATAATCTCTTCCGACTTGCCGCTTGCGTACGCCTCGGCGTTGTCGAAAAAATTCACGCCCAAATTGTATGCCGCCGACATAATCTCCACTGCCGCGTCCACGTCCACTTGATTCTTGAACGTAATCCACGACCCCAACGACAACTCGCTGACTCGAATCCCCGTCCGTCCCAAATGACGATATTCCATTGAATGCCTCCGATGATATTTTGCGCCATGTCACCCTGAGCCCTTCGACAGGCTCAGGATAAACTCCGCGAAGGGTCTCTACTGTCGTGAGAGGGATTCTCACCTGCACTTGCGTGCGGTGCAAGTGTCGCTTCGCTCAGAATGACATATTCAACAGCCATTATAATCTCCTCATGCGCTTCATCCCTTTGACCCTGCTCAGGGCAAGCCTTCATCTTTCATCCTTCATCCTTTTGATTACCGCCTGCGCCCCTCAACCGACTCAATCCTCCCCCCAAGCCTCGACTCTCCTCCCATACCTCACCGCCACCCAGAGTCCGCCTCGGACTCCCGATGGGCTGGTCCCTCCAACCACGCCTTTACCCTCGCCGACGCCTTTCACCTACACCGTCAGTCAAGGCGAGACCATGAGCAGCATCGCCCTCAAGTTCGGAGTCTTGCTCGACGATTTGCAGGCGGCAAATCCCGAAGTCAACCCTAGCGCCATGTCGGTCGGACAAGTCCTCAAGATTCCAAGTAATCCCGATAATCCCTCTGGCGAACCGACCCCGACTCCCGCGCCGTTCATCGTTCAACAAATTGAATGTTATCCAACGATTGATAAAGGATTATGGTGTTTTGTCCTTGCTCACAACGACTCGCCCGACTTCCTGGAAAACCTCAGCGCGCAAGTGACGTTGGTTGATTCGAATCAAAATGTGATAGCGAGTCAAACCGCGTTTCTGCCGTTGAACATTCTTCCGCCGAATATATCCCTGCCATTGACCGTTTACTTCCCGCCTGATATTCCTTATGACGCGAAGCCTCAAGTGCAAATATTGACTGCAATTCGTTTATTGCCGAACGATGAAAGATATATCCCCGCGACGACCAACAATACGTTAGTTCAAGTCAACGCGGATGGACACAGCGCGCAAGCGAGCGGATTGGTTTTGTCGCTGAGTCAAACGTCAGCGGCGAATCAGGTTTGGGTTGTTGCAACAGCCTACAGCGAAGATGGAAGCGTGGTCGGCGTCCGCAGATGGGAATCGTCCGTGAGTCTGAATCCAAATGCGAGTCTGCCGTTTGAGTTGATGGTATCGAGCATTGGAGGGAGGATTGCGCGGGTTGAGTTCGCCGTGGAGGCAAGAGCATAATTTGCCACAGAGATCGCAGAGATATAGGAAATTAAATCTCCGCGCTCTCTGTGCGCTCTGTGGCAAAGCGTTTAAGAACTACTTCCCATCCAACCATATATAGCGTTCGATGGGAATATCAATCGGAGTCAACACATAACCCTTCACGTAGGGCTTGACCAGTTGGTAGTTGAGATAATGAACCGTGAAGAGCGCGGCGGCGTCATCCACGAGCATCTGTTCGGCTTGCTGATACATTTCGATGCGTTTGGTCACGTCGCGTTCGGTGCGCGCGGCTTCGAGTAAGGAATCAATTTGCGGGTTGGAGTAGTTGCCGAGATTTTGGGGCGCGCCCGTGTGGAATAACGCGTCGGCGAAATTTTCCGGGTCGGGATAATCCGCGCACCAGCCCCAACTCAACATCTGACCGTGATTGCCGGAGAAGACCTGGTCGCTAAAGAAATTTGGCTCGATGTTTTCAACCGTAATCGTGACGCCTAAATTTTGTTTCCACATTTGCGCGAGCGCGGCGATGTCCCCGTTGATGTCGCTGCCGAAACCTGAGTCGGTGAAGACGACAGGCGGCAGGTTGATGCCGTATTTTGACGCCTTCAAAAGTTCGCGCGCTTGCGCGGGATCATACGGCAAGCCTTTGAGCGCGATATTGAATCCGGGCAAGCCGGGCGGATAAACACCGCTGGCAGGCAGGGCTCGGAGGGGATAAAGAACGTCAATGAATTGCTGGCGATTGAACGCCATCGAAAACGCCTTGCGGACATTTACGTCGTCGAAGGGCGGTTGGGTCTCATCGAAGACGACATAAATTGTGCAGAGCGAGACGCCGGTACGCAGTTCAGTGTGAAGCGGTTCGGTGGGATCGGTGAAGCGTTCAACCGAACCTATGCCCGCGATATCAACAGCGCCGGTTTCGTAAAGTCGTTGCGCGAAATTCGGAGTCAAATCCACGACGACATAAGGGATGGACGGCGCGCCGAGATAAAAATCCGCGTTGGCTTCGTAGACGATGCGCTCGTGTAAAGTCCATTCGACGAGTTTATAGGGTCCCGTGCCGTTGGGGCGCTGATACCATTCTTCGCCGCTTTCCACGTTTGCCTTATCCACGATGAATGATGTGGGGTAGGTGAGTTTCAACAGGAAGTACGGCTTGGGCGCGTCAATCGTGATTTGGATGGCGTGGTCGTCAATGACTTTCAACCCGGCGATATGATCGGTTTGCCCGCTGGCGAATTCATGGATGCCGGCGATGTCGCCCAGATAAGTGAGCGCGGTATCCGATTGAAGCGCGGGGCTGGCGGAACGTTCCAGCGAATACAACACGTCATCGGCAGTGACCGCGCGCCCGTCGTGGAATTTTGCGTTTGGTCGCAAATAGAAAGTGTATGTCGTGCCGTCGGCGCTTACTTCCCATCTTTCGGCGAGATCGGGGGTCAGGTTCAATTGCGGATCGAAGGAGACGAGTCCGCTGAAGGCGCGTTTGTCGCCTGATCCATGCGTGGTATGCGGATCGTAATTTCTGGGATTCGTGGATTCGCCTCCCGCCAACACCAAAGCCTGATCGAGCGGAATGTCGCTTTGCCACGCTGAGGCGGGAGGCGCGCTGGGCGATGTTACTATTGATAACATGATGGCGAGGACGACTGAAGTCGTCACTACATGCGTCACTACGGATTTCCTAAACATTGTCGCCTCCTTTATTGTTTTGAGCGCGGACGACAAATCCCAGAACGACGACTCCGATCACCAGGAGAAAGAGACAGCAGAAGCCGAGCAGGGTGAGCGTCAACCAGGGAGGCGGAGCCGTGCGCGGAACTGGAATATCATTTACGCTTGGCGTTAGATAGTTATCGAAAGAGGATGTGGGAATCGCGGTCGCTGTGGTTTGAAGCGCGAGCGGCGCGCCTGAAACGGGGACGATAGTGGGGACGTAGGTGGGAGTTACCTGCGCGGTCGGTTGGGCAGAGACAGTTCGCGGCTGCGCGCCGATTGCCTGTCTCCATTCGTCTTCAAGCCCTTCGATGTTGAATCCATAAGTTTGTATGAGCGCGTCGTCCACGTTCGCGCCGTCGCGCAATGCCGTGAGGAGCGCGGTCATTTTATCCTGTCCGTGAGTCTCGATCAGGAATTTGACGATGCTATGGGATTGGCTATAAGAGAGTTGCGCCTTATCCGAAACTTCGGAGAAGCCCGCGCTCAACGAACGCACGGTAAGTAATGTATCGTTGCCGATGGCGTTATCGAGTTGTTCTTGTGAGCCGGGGTCGAGTTCGCCTTCGCTGTAGACCGCCAGTCCTTCATTGAGCCACGTCGGCACATCGCCAAGACACGAGAAGGTGAGATGGCCGACCAGCACGTGAGTCAGTTCATGTACGATGGCGTCGCGTCCCCAATCGAGGTCGGATTCAGAGATGCCTAAAATAACGACGTCATGCACAGGGAAGGCTTGCCCGCCGGTCCACGAGGGTTCAAACAAAACGGCGCCGCGCAGGTCGTTCGTGTCCGCGTAAATGTAAATGTCAATCGGCGTTTCGGCGATCAGGCCGGATTTTGTACGGTTGAAGTCGAGACCCGCCTGCGCGGCGTTCATTAAGTCCTGTGCGAAGGTTTGATCGCCTGAATACCAGTGCAGGTTGATTTTGCCCTCATTACTGGTCTTCCAGTTGTGATCGGCATCCAGCCATGTGGCCGTCTTTTGATCGGATACAGTTTCCCCGCCGTTTGAGTCTGTGTAGCGCCAGCGCCACCATATCGTCGCGCCGGGTGGGAGCGATCCGCTTTGGCGCATGTCCCAGGTCCATTCCACGTTTACGGATTGACCGGGCGTGAAATCGGGGAAGGCTTTGGCGATCACGTCGCCGCAGGTAAGTTGTTCCGCGCCGTATTCGAGCACAACCGCGGTAACGTTCGCGCTGGCTGTGATCGTCGCGCGGAATGTGACCGTGTTAGGGAAATCAATAATGGGCTGATCGTCCGTCACGTCTGCCAGAGGGGCGGCAAAGGCAGAGGGAACAGCGAGCAGGTTCAGGCTGAGTACGATCGCAAGCAGGATTGGAATCCTTCGCATGGTTTTGTCTCCGATCCGGTTCTCGAAAAATGTCGGTTGCCTTCCAAATTCCTATCAGGCTGGGGATTTGTTTGACGCATGTTTCCCTTGCAAGTATAATCTTTTCCATTCTCCTGTGCGGGAGATATTACTGAGGTTCTCATGGCTCTGCGCGGAAACTTACGAGATTTCACCATCACCCAATTGCTAAACTTGATCAACCTTGCCCGCAAGACCGGCACGCTGGTCGTGGACGGCCCGAGCGAGCAGGCTTACGTTTCATTTCGAGAGGGTAAACTGGCTTATGCGCGCGTCGGCCAGGAGGATGGGACGCTGGCGACCGTCCTGCATAAAGCCAACCGCCTGACCGTGAATCAATACCGTGCGATTGTGGAACGCGCCGGCAATATCACCGATAAGGAACTTGGTCTGTTGTTGATCAATTCCGGGTATCTCTCGCAGGAAGAAATCCTGGCGAACCTGCAAAGTTATTTTACCGACGGGGTGCGCCGCTTGTTTACATGGGTGGAGGGTTTCTTCCGTTTTGAAGCGGAGATGATGCCGCCGCCGGATCGCATCAACGTTCGGCTTGATTTGGAAAATATCATCATCGAAGGTTCGCGGCAGTTGCGCGAGTGGGAACAATTGAACGACGAGATTCCCAGCCTGGAGATGGCGTTGAAGTTTACGGATCGCCCGCTCAAGAACGTGAACCTGAGCGTGGAGGAATGGCGCGTGGTTTCATTCATCAACCCGAAGAACACGATGAAACAGATCGCGCAGACGAACAAGATGAACGACGTTGAGGTGCGGCGGGTTGTGTATGGCTTATTGCAGGCGGGTTTGGTGGAGATCGTTCGTCCTGAGGGCATGGTGATTCAACAGCATCCCAGCACGTTCCCAACCCAGGACAAGGAAGAACAAAAGTCACTGGTCAACAAACTCATTGGACGTATTCGTTCGTTGTAATCCGCGCTTCGCAAAAGCGCGTAATCGGTTGCGTCAGAGAGCGCAACCCACGCGGAACTTTGAGGCAGAAGGATAAGAATCTATGCAAACAGTAAAAATGGTCGTCACGGGTCCCTTTAGCGCCGGTAAAACGGAATTCATCCAGTCGGTCAGCGAGATTGACGTCGTCGCGACGGAGCGCAAGATTTCCAACGTGGCGGAGCGTTCCGTCAAGGAAGCCACCACGGTCGCGATGGATTTCGGCCGTATTACAGTGGATGAAGATCTCGTCCTGTATCTGTTCGGCACGCCTGGACAGAAACGCTTCGATTTCATGTGGGAGATTCTTTCGGAAGGGATGCTTGGTTTTGTCGTCATGGTGGATAGCACCCGCCCTGAAACTTTCCGCGAGGCGCGTTCGATCCTGGAAACCTTCCGCGCCTACGCGCCCACGCCTTACGTGGTCGCGGCGAACAAACAGGATATGAACGAAGCCTGGGACCTCGAAGATATGCGTCACGCCTTGCGGCTTGAAAACAAGGTCAAGTTCCTGCCGTGCGTCGCCACCGACAAGGATACCGTCAAAGCCATTCTGCTCGAATTGCTGTATGGCATCCTCGCCGCGATGGATACAAAATCTTAAGGGGAGAAAATTTTCGTGTGAGAAACTGTGTCGTCAATTACCACTGATCAAGGAATCATGCATTACGAAGTGTACGGGCGCGGGAGACCCGTCATTCTTCTGCATGGCTGGCTTGGCTCATGGGGTTTGTGGCAGGAGACCATGGGGATACTGGGTCGCCACTATCGCACCTACGCGTTGGACTTTTGGGGCTTCGGCGAATCCGGTAAAAAGCGCGAGACCTACGCAGTGCAGGATTTTGTCAGTCTTGTCAATCAGTTTATGGAGCAGCTCGGCATCGTGCACGCGCCGCTGGTGGGACACAGTATGGGCGGCACGGTCAGTCTTTCCGTCGCCATTCGTTATCCCGAACGCGTCAGTAAAGTGGTCGTGGTCGGTTCGCCGATGGTCGGATCGTCGCTTGCGCCGTTGCTCAAGATCGCCGGTTATCGCCCCAGCGCGTTTGTCATTTTCAATATGATGGGCCCCTTCCGCGCGTTCATGAAATATTACTACTCGCGCCTGATCTGCTCCGATCCGCGCTTCCCGGATATGATGGATCGCGATTTATCGAAGACGACGCTCGAATCATTCCTGCGTTCGATTGCTTCGCTGCGACGCACCGATCTGCGCCCGATGCTGGATCAGATCAAAGTCCCGGCGCTGGGCATGTACGGCGAACACGACAAGATTGTCCACCCGAAGCAATGGCAGCCCATGCAACAAGGGATCAAGCACGCGTACATCGAACATTTTCCGCAGGCGGGACATTTCCCCATGCTGGAGGAGCCGCAAGTCTTCTCTGAAAAACTCAAGGCGTTTCTGGATAAGGATTACGGCTCGACGGCGACCCAGGCGCAATCCTCCCCAATCCCGGCGCCGTCGGTGACGCTGGCTCCATGATTATTTCTGAAACGTTTTATTACCCCAACCGCATGGGCAGGATTATCCTCCTCTCCATGGAAGAAGTGATGGGCAAAACCGGGGTGAACGCAGTCCTCAACCTCGCGGCGCTTCCGCATTTGATCGAAGCTTATCCCTCCGACGATACGGAACTCGCGTTCCCCTTCCAGACTTTAAGTAATATCACTGAGACTCTCGAACAGGCTTACGGTCCGCACGGCGGGCGCGGACTTGCCTTGCGGATTGGGCGCGCCTGTTTCAATTACGGCGTTCGTCAATACAGTAAACAATTGGGGCTCACCGAAATGGCGTTCCGGCTTTTGCCGCTCTCCGCGAAAGTGAGCGCGGGCGCCAGGGTCTTTGCCGAACTGTTCAACAACTTTACCGATCAGCGCGTGCGCGTGGAGGAAGAGGACGGGAAACTTCTCTGGCACATCGAGCGCTGTCCGTTATGTTGGGATCGTACCGCGCATGATCCTGTCTGTCATCTGGCGGTGGGACTGTTGCAGGAGGCGTTGTATTGGTTGAGCGGGGGCAGGGTCTTCAATGTGGAGGAAAAGACTTGCATCGCGGCGGGGGATGAAACGTGTACGATCGTGATTGATCAGACTCCCATCAATTAGTAGCCATGCAAGAATAACCTCCTTACTTCAGCAAATCCCATTATGTCTTTGCGAGGAGGGCTCTTGCTCTTTCCGACGAAGCGTCGCGTGGCGCCGTGGCGACACAATCCCCCCTGTAATTAGGAGACTGCTTCGGCAAAACCACACCTGCCTAATTTGCCAAGCAAATCACGGGCGGCGCCAGGGAGAGCGCCTCGCAGCGACATGGGAAGTTGTTTTTACACAAGTCCTTAGTGAATCTGCCAGTTATGGAGTGGGGAGGTTGGCGCACAGGGGCCTGAACTCCTCGGCGTCGAACAGCGCGCTCCACTGATCGCGGGACAGGTTTTCGATCAGGCGCTGGCAGGCGATTTCGACAATTCGTTCCTTTCTGACCTCCTGTATTTTCGCGAGTTCCCAGAATTGAAGCGTCTTCAAGGAGGAGGTCATGATCGTTTGCCCGTCCGGCGAGAACGTGACGCTGTTGACCGATCCGGCGTGCGGGATGCGCGCGAATTCCTCAAAAGTCGAGAGATTGATCAGGAAGGCATGATCCGTTGTTCCGACGGCAAGCAGGGTATTGTCGGGATTGAACGCCAGTGAGGATGCGCTCTCTTTGACAAGAACCTTCTGAAGAATAAATTTTTCACCTTCCCGTTTCCAAATGTGGATCTGGCCTGTTGAATTCCCCGAAGCCAGCATGGAGCCGTCCGGGCTGAACGCCAGTAGATCATGCTCGCCCTGCGACTCGGGGCGATCCAATTCATCGAACGTGTCAATATCGAGAATACGAATCTCATCCTCGATGCCGACGGCTAACAAGGCGGATGCGGCCGCCAGCGCGGTGATCTGTTTGCCCGTTTCGAGCCGTTTGCTGATATTCAACCTGCCGGTTAGGATATCGCGGTTTTGAATCTCGCCGTTTGAAGCGCCGACGATCAGGAGTTTTTCATCGGTCGAAAAAGCGAAGCCGCGCGCGGGGTTATCGAGGGGAATCGTCCGGCCGCCGCGATTTTGCATGTTGTAAACGACAATATTGTTCCCAGCCAGGAAACCGATCCATTTTTCTTTTGGACTGAAAACGATCTCTTCGATGTTGGAAAGGAGCTCCGCAAACGGACTGCCCGACGGACGCGTTGTCAGTGTGGGTAAAGTTTTGGGGTTCAGCAACCAGGCGCGTTTGTCGTCTGAGGCGGCGATCCAATTTCCAGATGGGCTGTAGAGCGCGCTGTCCGTCACGCCGTTGAATTGAAGTTGTTGGGCGGGCGCGGGGATCGCGGAAATGTCCCAGACGTTGATGTATCCGTTTTGGTTTCCGGCGATTAAATATTTTCCGTCGGCGCTGAAGCCCAGCGCGGTCCCGCCGCCCTTGATGGGGATTTGGAAAAGTTCCGCGCCGGTGGACGCGCTCCACACGCGCACGGTATTATCGCCGCCCGCGGTCGCGAGCCAGAGATCATTCGCGCTGACTTTCACCTTGTTCACGAATCCATTTTGCGCCATGCCCAGGATTTGATCGCCCGTATCGGTCTCCCAGACTCTGATACTGCCGTCGTTCGATGCGGTGACAAACCAACTGCCGTCCTTGTTGAAGGCGATATCCTTCACTTGATCGTTGTGCTGGCGGCGATAGACTTCCTTACGCGTGGTCAGATCAATCGCCACCGCCGCGCCGTCCGCGCCGCCGGTAATGATGTATCTGCCGTTCGGGCTGAACGCGAGCGCGGTGATTTCGCCCCGGTGCTTGCGCGTTTCAAACGGCTCGGCGTTTGTCGTCAGATCCCATATAGAGATCACGCCGTCTCTTGAACCGATGGCGATCTGCGTCCCTTTGGCGTTGAACGCCGCGAAGTCCGCGCGCCCCTGCGCTTCGAGATCGATTCCGGCTTTGGCGCGCGTCCGCATGTCAACCAGCGTAATTTTTCCATCGGCGCGGGTCACGGCGAAAAAAGCGCCGTCGGGTCGAAACGCCACATCCTGAACGGGCGCGCTGAACTCGATTTTATTTTCAACCTCTCCGTTATCGGCGTTGATGATCAGGACGCCGCCGTCGCTATCGCCCGCCACGAGGATATTTTGCTTTGGATGAAACGCCGCGTCGTTCATGGACCCGGAGCCTTCGCGGCAAAACAAATTTTTTCCATCTGAAACCTGCCACGCGCAAACCGCGCCGTCCGCGCCCGCGCTGGCGAATATATTTCCCTGCGCGTTGAATTCGATGGAGTTGATTTTCCCCACGTGCGTCATCTGCCGGACGGGGATGGGAAGCAGGCTAACGTTCTCGCGCAGAATCTCCTCCGCCTCGTCCGAGGGAGCGATCTGCCAGGACGCGATGGCAAGCAGGGAACTGGTATATAACTCGCCGGGCCTGAACTGATAGATTTGGGCGCGCGCCGCGCTTCTTTGAGCCGAAGCCAGGTCCTTGCTTTCCTCCGCGCGTTTTCTCGCTTTGTCCGCGGCCTGCCTTTCGCGGACGGCTTTTTTGGCGTTTGCCTGGGCTTTCCTCTCGTTTGCTTGAGCCTCTCTCGCGTTTGCATCCGCCTGCGCCGCGTAGCCTTCGGCGACCTTCTGGTTTTTCAGCGCTTCTTCCGCGTTCCTGCTCGCCCGATTCCATTGATACACCGCGATGTACGAAAGCGTCGCCAGCGCGAGGATCGCAATGGAAGCAATGGCTGTAATAACGAGATTGCGCCTCTCATTGCGGGCGCTGTGATCGGCGTAGGTTTTTTGCAACTGGCTTGGCTGCGGATCTTTCTTTTCCGCCTCGGATTTCGCGATGGCGCTTCTGGCCTCGCGCAAATCCCTGCCGCGCAGGAGCAGGCTGTTTTCCTTTTTGCGGTGCCATTCGAGCGCGCGCGATTGCAGGCGGCTGTGTTCCTCCAGCCAGGCAATATCGAGTTCGATGGCGGTCTGGATTTTATCGATCCCGTCTTTGAATTTGTCCTCGGCGCGCAGGAAGATGAAATTCAAATTGCGGATGATATCAATGGCGTCGTTTGGATTCACCTGCCGCACTACCACTGGGATGATACGCTTGTTATTTTTCGCCGCGTGTGTGACCTCCACCTTGCACACCTCGGATTTGATCGAGTCAGGGCTGGTGAGAAAGATGAACGCGTCCACGCCCTCGATGCCGCGCAGTATGCGATCCATCCAGTCTGCGGCAGGGGAGATGTCCTCCCAATCCACCCAGATATCATGGTTCAAACCCTGCAACGCCTCCACGATTTTTTTGGCGGCGTCGGTATCTTTTCTGGAATACGAGACGAATAACTTTGCCATGTGTCACCTGCTGTGATTGCGCGTTTCCAGCGTTGATTATATGGTAAAACTTCATCCATGAATACCACATCCGACCCCAACCAAATCTCGCAGGAAGCCTGGGACGCCAACGCCGAACACTGGGACGCGCGCATGGGCGACGACGGCAATGATTTCTTCAACGTCCTCTGCTGGCCCGTTCTCGCCTCTTTTCTCGACGTTCAACCTGATCAGCGCATCCTCGACATCGCCTGCGGCAACGGCCTCGCCTCGCGCCGCCTCGCCGCGCTCGGCGCACACGTGACCGCCTTCGACTTCTCCGCCAACCTCATAGAAAAAGCCCAGGCGCGTTCCACCAACCCTTCGACCGAGCTCAGGGCAAGTCTCCAGTCTCCAATCTCTAATCTCTGATTCTCCAATTCTCTCTTTACCAATTACCAAGCCCAATTACCATTTTCCCATGCCCAATCTCCAGCCTCCAATCTCCCTCTACCTCCACATTCCCTTCTGCGCGCATCGCTGCGCCTACTGCGACTTCAACACCTACGCCGGGCAGGAAGCCATGATCCCCGCGTATGTGGATGCCCTCACTCGTGAAATTGATTTTGTCGGTGGGCGACTCCCCTCTCCTGAAAGGAGAGGGGCCGGGGGTGAGGTCCATACCATCTTCTTCGGCGGCGGCACACCCTCATTATTAGCTCCTCAACAATTTACCTCCATCCTCAACTCCATCCGCGCCAACTTCACATTGACCGACGACGTTGAAATCACCATCGAAGCGAATCCCGGCACGGTCACGTATGCCAATTTGCTTGATTTGCGCTCCATCGGAATCAACCGCATCAGTTTCGGAGTCCAATCTGCAAACTTGGAAGAACTCCGCATGTTGGAACGCACGCACGATTTCTTCACCGTCATCGAAGCCGTGACGTCTGCGCGCAAAGCGGGATTCCATAACCTCAATCTCGATTTGATCTACGGCTTGCCCGAGCAGACTCTCCAAACATGGCAAACGACCGTCAAGCGGATCCTCGATCTGCATCCTGAACACATCTCCGCCTACGCCTTGACCCTCGAACACGGCACGCCGTTTGGCAGATGGGCGTCCAAAGGATTACTGCCTCTCCCCGATCCCGATCTCGCCGCGGACATGTATGAATGGGCGAGCGAAATATTGGAGGCGGATGGGTATGAGCAATATGAAATTAGTAATTGGGCGAAACAAAATTCAGAATTCAAAATTCAGAATTCTGAATTTGCCTGCCGCCACAACCTCCAATACTGGCGCGGACTCCCCTACCTCGCCTTCGGCGCCGGCGCGCACGGATACGCCGACGGCTATCGCTACTCCAATGTGTTGAGAATCAAAACCTATATTGACCGAATTACCAATTATCGCGAAGCATCCCTGTGGGACCAATCTCCAGTCTCCAATCTCCAATTCTCCAATCCTCAATCTCCAATCACCACTTACCAATTTCCCCTCACCCCCGCCACTGTCAATCAACATCGCCAATCTCTCACCGACGACATGTCCGAATTCATGATGACCGGCTTGCGGCTGACACAAGAGGGCGTATCTGCCTCCGAATTTGAAAAACGCTTCAACCGCAAACTCGATGATGTGTTTGGAAAAGAGATAAATGAATTGCTGAGGTTGGGGTTGGTTGAAAGCAAGACCTCCGAGTTCTCAAAGAACTCGGAGGTCTTAAGGCTCACCAAACGCGGACGTTTGCTCGGCAATCAAGTCTTCATGCGGTTTGTGTAAATTCAGTAAATCACGATTTCAATGTCACTCTGAGCGAGCACTCATTGCGAGCGAAGAGTCTCGGCTGAAATTGTGAGAGATTCTTCGTCGCCAGACGAACGCTGGCTCCTCAGAATGACAACCTGTGATTTACTGAAATTAGATTATTCGATCAATTCAACTCCTTATTTTCAAAAGGGAAAAAATATCTTCGACAACGATGGTATAAAAATTGCAAAGACAGCGAATATTGCTACGGCAAGCAGAATTGCTCCATATATTAAAGCCTGTTTATCCCTTGAAGGTTCTAACCGCCCTCTTGTCCTAAGAATAGAGATACGATTTGCCATTGAACTGATGCTAATATAGACCAATGCCACTATGGGTGCAAACATGCCGTATTTTGGCGTATGAAAGATGCCCCCAGAGATTAAGGTTATTGGTATAAAAAGTATCATGCCGATAAAGAATGCTATGTACTGTCGCTTGATAATTATCTTTTCGTTTGGCTGTAACTTGTTATCTGGTTTCATATTTTTATTCCCTTTTGTCCAAAATTGTATTTTTTTGGTTATCACGAATCTCCCAACTCTGTATTAGATGAAAACTTCCCTTGCTATAGGCGCAAGCTCAGATATTGTCTAGAATCAATCATGAATCAATCATCGTCCTCCAAATCGCCGGGGCGATGTGGGTCAAATCCGACATCTCGCGCGTAAACTCCTCGCGCGCGGCTTTATTTCCAATCACCAGCGCGGGAACATCCGCATCCGTGTGCTTCCGCGTGGACATATCCTCCATATTCCCATGATCCGAAGTCACCACAATCAACAGCTCTTCTTTCGTCGCTTGCCCTGAGGCGTGTCGAAGGGTTCGTCTTTCTTCCTGAATTCCTCCCAACACCCCATCAAACGTCTCCATCAATCCCACTGCCGTTTCCATCTGCTGTTTATGACCCGCGTAATCGCTTGCCCAATATTCAAACAAAGAGAAATCATACCCCATCGCCAGCGAAGCGAGTTTGCGACCTGCCTCATGCGCGGACATCACGGGCGCGTCGGGGAATCCCAACATCGTCCGCCAGCCGTTGCCTGTGAAATCCGCTGATAGCGCGCGCCCCTCGAAAAAGTCCTTGTCGGTAAACAAAGCCAGACCCGCATTTGTCACCGCCATTGGAATGGACGAGTATATACGCTTGCCCGAATCGATCCCATCGAAATAACGCGGCGGATATGCGTTCAACAACGCGGCTTTTTTTCCCGCCTCGGCGCAACGTGAAAATAGAGTTCCATTTTTCAGGTACGAGGCGACCGCAGGATTTGGTTTCGGTCCGTAGTGATAGCCCAACTCCATCGGTATATTTTTGCCCGTCACCAAAACCGCCTGCCCCGTCGCGGATTGCGGCAGACCCACCACGCCCACATGCGGATCAATCGCGAGCAATGTCGCGTCAGCGCCGATGAACGGCGCGCTTGCTGCAACTAACGATCTGCCCTCAAGTATTCGATTCAAGTTTGGCATGCGCGCGTTCGCAAATGGATTGATCGCCGGATCGTTACCACCCAAACCGATTCCATCCAGAAAGATAAACAAGACTCGCATAGTGCGGGATTATAATGCAGACATGTCCCCCATTTCTTTGGATAAACTGAATACGCACCGCGCGCGGACCTTTCGACACGCTCAAGGCGACGCCTTCAACCTGCCTCCCGCCAAAAGGCTTTCGACTCCGGCCCAAGCCTTGAACTTCGTCAACAAGCGCGGCTTTGTGTTCTTCTGGCCCATCTCAGGGATCGTCATGCCGAGTTTGTGGACAGCCGTCGCGGGCGATAGACCCGTTGCCGACAAGCACGATGACCCGGGCCACATCACATGGAGGTGGAAGGACGGCGCGCTCGATAAGAAGATTTGGTATTACGCCAAGATCCTCCGCAAGAAAGCGACGATGATCTCGCTGGAGGTCGCTCCATATTTTTATGCCCTCTCCGAAAATTACGGCTCGCCCGAAGAGGATTATCTGGCGGCTTATGAAGAGGGACGTTTATCGCAAGCCGCGAAACAAATCTATGAAGCCGTGTTGAACGAAGGCGCGCTCAACACAATTGACTTGCGTCGTGTTGCAAAATTGACGAACGCCAAAGATTCTGAATTCAACAAAGCGCTTGAAATACTACAGTCCGATTTCAAGATATTGCCCATCGGCGTCTCGGATGCGGGCGCGTGGAAATATTCCTTTATCTATGAGATCGTGACGCGGCATTTTCCCGATCTCGCCGAAAAGGCGCGGCGTATCAGCGAGAAGGACGCGCGCGCGAAACTCGTCGAACTCTATTTTGAATCGGTCGGCGCGGCGCAGGAGGGCGATGTGAATAAACTCTTCGGCTGGAAAAAAGAATTGACGGCGCGCGCAATCTCCGGCTTGATTGAAAAGAGGAGTTTGGTGGAAACAGAACATCCCAAACAAAAAGGGAAGTGGCTGGCGCTGCCGAAGTTGAGTAAATAGAGGTTGTGTCATTGCGAGGAGCGTTCCTTGCGACGAAGCAATCTCCTGTCACGAGGGGATTGCTTCGTGGCGCGAGGCGCCACTCGCAATGACAAAAGGAGTCGTCATGCTCGAAATCGCAATCATGATCGAAGGTCAGAATGGGTTGACGTGGCCGCGCTGGCAGAAAATCGCGCGGCTCGTGGAGGAACTCGGCTTCGTCGGGCTTTTCCGTTCGGATCATTTCACCAACGGCAACGCGCCCGATATCGATTCGCTCGAATTATGGACATCGCTCACATGGCTGGCTTGCAACACGACGCGTATCGAGTTCGGATCGCTGGTGACGCCGTTCTCGTTTCGGCATCCGGCTTTTACAGCGCGCATGGCTTCGGCGGTGGACGATTTATCAGGCGGACGATTAACGCTGGGTCTGGGCGCGGGTTGGAACGAACGCGAACATCAGCTTTTCGGTTTCGATTTGCTGGAACCCGCAACGCGTTATGACCGTTTTGAGGAAGGCATGGAAGTCGTCACGCGTCTCCTGCAAAGCGATGAGCCGGTTACTTTCGATGGAAAGTATTATCAGATACGCGGCGCGACTCTGCTGCCGCGTCCACAGCGCAAAGGCGGACCGCGTATTTTGGTCGGAGGCGATGGCGGCAAACGGTTGAGGTCGCTCGCAGCGCGGTATGCCGTTGAATGGAATTGCGTGATGGCGCTTCCGCATGATTTGGCTGAAAGGAATAGACGCCTGGATGACGCGTTGATCGCGGCGGGACGCAAGCCCGAATCCGTGCGGCGTTCGATGATGACCAATTGCGTCTTTGGAAAGGACGACGCGGCGTTGAAAGAAAAACTCGCGGCGCGCAAACGGACTGTGGACGAGTTGCAGGCGCGCGGAGTCGTGGCGGGGAGTCCGCGTCAGGTTGTGGATCAACTTCAAACGTTGGAAGAGGCGGGCGTGCAACGCGTCATGTTGCAATGGCTCGATCTGGACGATCTCGCCGGTTTGGAAGCCTTAGCCAGATCGGTGTTATAAGATCGTCGCATCCCGCTTGAAATTAAACTGAAAATCGTCCATAATAGCAAGGCGCGTACAATGAGAGGAGGTACACCCGATGACTGCGTTGGTTTTTGTTGACAGGAAAAATGCCCGGCTGTTTATATTACTCGCTCTCCTGATCGTGACGGGGAGCGTCCTCGCATCCTGTTCGTTCTCCCTGCCGAGCAGAACCGAGCCGACGCCGGTCCCCACGCCGCGCGATACGGGCGAAGTCACGGTCATCGTCGTGGATCCCGGACTCGTCACCATCGTGGTCAGCGTGCTGAATGCCGATCTGACAATACAAGCGGCTGATAACCTCGCGGATGACGGGATTCTGTTGCTTCCATCCTGCGGCGATGGTCAGTTTATTACCGCGTGGTCTCCCGGCTATACCATGAAAACGCAGCCCTGCGCAAATGGCTCGAAGGAGTATTCGTTCGATCTTGATCCATACAATCCAAACGATAATCCATTTTATGCGTGGGCTGAAGCGCGTAACGCCGGTCAGCCGCGCAATTGTGAGCCGTGTCATTCCCAAACGAGCGGACCGTCGGGCGAATATCCCGAATGGCAAAAGGACGGTCACGCGACCGTGTTCAAGGATCAATATTTCTGGACGGTGTATCTGGGCGCGGATGTCTCGCGCAATCGCAACCCCGAGCCCGTGCGCAAGATTGACGATAGCGGCCGACGCGTTCGATTACCTGTGGATCTTTCCAGGGCTTATTTTGGTCCCGGCTTCCGATCGGACAACCCTGCCGATAATGGGAACTGCGCCTATTGCCACGCGCCGGCTTCGGTCTCCGGCGCGCAAACGGAGGTTGATCTGTCGCCGGTGATCACGGCGGCGATCAACGGACAATCGAGCGCGGCGGCGGAGGGCGTTACCTGCGACGTGTGCCACAAAGTCTTGAGCGTAAACCTCGCGCAGGATAACAAACCGTTCCCGGATAGACCCGGCGTTTTATCGTTTGATTTCGCGCGTGAAGCGCCGAACGATCCCTCGTTGTACTTTGGACCTTCGGTGGGCATGCGCACGGATAACATCAGCGTCAAATTGACCTGCGCGCCCGTGTTCAGCCGCAGTCAGTTTTGCGCGCCGTGCCATTACGCAAAGTTCGGCGATACGCAGATCTATAACTCGTATGGCGAATGGCTGGATAGCCCATACTCCAACCAGGACAATGAAGGCGATTACAAAACCTGCCAGGCTTGTCACATGCCCGTCAATGCCCTGACGCCGGAGGACCAGCAAAAGGTCAGGACGGCGGGACGGAGGGCGTGCGTGCAAGGCAATACCAAATATAAGGATTTTAACCACAACATGATGGCGCGCTTCGAGGGCAATACCCCGGCGCTGATCAAAGACGCGGCGTCGCTCAAGGTGGAAGCGGACGCGAAGGGCGGGAATATCAACGTCAAGGTGCGCGTGGTGAACGAGCGCGCCGGGCATAAGTTCCCGACCGATTCGCCGCTGCGTCATCTGATTCTGTTGGTGGAAGCCAAAGATAAAAACGGAACCATATTGCCGCAGGTGGACGGTCCGACGATTCCGCTATGGGGCGGAACGGGCAATAACCCGGCGGCTGATTTTGCCGGCCGCCCGGGCGTCATCTACGCCAATATCCTGATGGACAAGGACACGAACAACGCGCCCACCATCGCCTACTGGAATTTCACGCAGCCCGCCTGGGAAAATTCGGACACGCGCCTGGCGCCGCGCAAGGCGGTGGATACCGAATACGTTTTTACCGTTCCGTCCAACGGCGCGGCCAAGATCATCGTCAAGTTAATCTATCGGTATGCGTTCATTGATATCGCCCGTCAAAAGGGCTGGAGTCCGGGAGATATCCTTGTGACGGAAGCGACGGTGGATGTGCCGTGATGGAAAACTTTTTGGCGCGTACATCGTATAATGATTTGTAAACGTCAATAATGAGGAGAATTGATATGAGACAAAATCGTTCCACCCTGTTTCTTGGTTTGTTGTTGATCGTGGTCGGCGGCTGGCTGATCGCCACGCGCCAGGTTCCATCGTTGCGCGAGTTCACTGAAAACATGAGCGGCGCCATGTGGACCGTCGGCGCGGGGCTGTTGATCCTGTTGCTGGGCCTGCTCACCGGCAATCCGGGTCTGGCGGTCCCGGCGTCCATTGTCGCGGGCATCGGCGGCATATTGTATTATCAGGATGTCAATAACGATTACGCCTCCTGGTATTTCTGGATGCTCATTCCCAGTTTTGTAGGCGTCGGCATGATCCTCGCCGGACTTTTGGGAGAACGCACCAGCCGTAACCTGGGGCGCGGCTTGCGAAGCGTCGCCACAGGCATCGTGCTTTTTCTGGTCTTCGGCACGCTCTTTGGAAACTTGACCATCCTTGGCGCCTACGGCGTGCCGATCCTGATCATCCTGTTGGGCTTATACATTCTGGCGCGCGGGTTCCTGCGCGGAAGCGGAGCGCAAAATGAGACGCGATAACGTTTTTTGGGGCGGCGCGCTGATTCTGTTTGGTTTCCTCTTCCTGCTTCAAGCGCAGGGCGTCATCAACAACGTCTTCAATTTTTTCTGGCCCCTGATCCTTATGCTGGTCGGCGGCTGGATCATTGCGAGCGTGTATTGGCAGCCCTCGCCAGGTTCGGGCGATTCGTTTAGCGTCAATTTGCGCGAGGCGAAGAGCGTCCGCTATAAGTTCAGTCACGGCGCGGCGCAGGTGAAGATTCGCGGCGGAGCGCCGGCGGGCAAGGCCATCGTCGGTTCGTCCGCGGTGGCGATGAGTCACAGCGATCGTTTGGACGGGGACAGGCTTGAAGTCAAGGTGGATACGGGTCCGTCGCTGATCCCGATCATCGGTCCGGCGGGCGGCGCGTGGCAATATCAAATCACGCAGGAGGTCCCGGTCGCGTTGACGATTGAGGCGGGCGCGTCCACGTTTGATATTGACCTCAAAGATGTAACCGCCTCGCGCGTCGAATTGAAAGTGGGCGCCAGTTCAGTGGACATAATCCTGCCGGCGCGCGGCGCGTCCCTGCTGGATATTGAAGGCGGCGCGGCTTCGTTCAACCTGCGCGTCCCCGAAGGCGCCGCGGCGCGCATCCGCGCGCTGGAAGGCGTCGGCTCGCTCAATGTGGATACGAACCGTTTCCCACAATTGGACTCAGGCGTTTACCAATCGCCGGACTTCGACTCAGCGCCCAATCGCGCGGAGATCACCGCGCGGGCTGGGCTGGGTTCGATCACTGTGAAATAGACATCGTGCAAATGTCTTCCAGCCACAGAGTTCACAGAGAAAAAAGAGAGTTTCTCAAAGGCCCCAGTGAACTCTATGGCTAAACAAACAGGCGTTTATGCAAGAGATCACGTAAACGTGAAAAAGGAAAAATCTATGAAACGTTATGACCCTCGATTATGGATCGGCGGATTGCTGATCTTCGGCGGCTTGCTGGCAATGCTTCAAAACCTGGATATCATTTCAAGCGTCGGCGGGATTTTCTGGGGCGTGATCTGGGGCGCTGTGGGTTTGTATTTCCTTCAACGCCTCATCATACAGCGCGAGTGGTGGGCGGTCTTTCCGGCCTTTGTATTTCTGAGTTGGGCTGTATCGTCATTCCTCCCCGATCCCCTGGATGCGTTTGGCGGACTGGTCTTCTTCGCGGGGCTGTCGCTCGCCTTCCTATGGCTCTACTTCACGGACAGGTCGCGCTGGTGGGCGATCATCCCCGCCGGCGTAATGCTGACGATTGGAACAGTCTCCGTCGTTGACAGGGTCGGCGATGCCAACGGCGGCGGGTTGTTCTTCCTCGGGCTGGGACTCACTTTCATCCTCGTCGCCATCCTCCCCGGCGGAGGTTCGCGTTCGTGGGCGTTGATCCCCGGTACAATCCTGCTCCTTTTCGGCGCGGCGCTCGGTACGCCGTTGCGCGGCTTTACGCAATATTTTACGCCCGCCGCGCTGATCCTCGTTGGCGGATACCTCCTCTTCCGCTTTTTCAGGGGTCAGTCGTCAATGTAGTATCTCAATACCAAAACGGGACGCTAAAACCAGCGTCCCGTTTTTATGTATCCTGCCCTCCCAGGCAAGTCGTTCACTTATTCATGCCTTGCGTCAAAATGGATTTCACCTGATCGTTCGCGTCCTTCCATCTGGAGGAAACCGATTTTGCGAGATTCTCCAAAATCTCCCGGCCCGCTTCGGGGCGCTCCGCGCAGAATTTTCTCAATTCGCTCCCGCGCACGCGCACAGCCTTTAGCGCTTCAACTGCAATCGCGGACGATGTATACGTTTCACTGCCCACCACAGCCGACCAGCCAAACAGCCCGCCCTTTTCCACGCGCGTCACGGTCATTGGCTGTCCGTCATACGGCTTGTATGAAATTTCCACCCTGCCGTTAATGATCAGGTAGAGATACTCAGCAGGCTTTCCCTGTTGAAGGACGACGTTGCCCGCGGCGCAGGAGAAGGGTTCGAATAAAAGCGTCAGCATATCCATATACTTTTTATCGAGTTGTTTGAAAACGGAGAAACGATATAAGCGAACGGCCATTGAGGAATATTACCCAACCGTCGAACGTTATTCCAGTAACAAATATCACGATTTCCATGACATTCGTCCCGAATTAACCAAGCCGCGCGGCGCAACGGGTATACTTGCCCGCAATGACCGAATCCCGACCATCCCTCCCTTTGATTTTGCTCGGATTGGGACTCGCGCTGATCACGATCTCCGGCTTTTACCTGGCGCGTGACGTTTCGCTTCAATCCGACTTTTCAACTGTTCCTGTTCAAGTAAACTATCCCGCCCCCGATCTGACTCTGACCGATCTTCAAGGCGCGTCGCGTTCATTGGCGCAGTATCGCGGACAAGTGATCCTGATCAATCTGTGGGCGACATGGTGCGCGCCCTGCAAGGAGGAGATGCCCACTTTGCAGGCTTACTACAATAGGCATGTGAACGAGGGCTTCATCATCATTGCCATCAATGACGGCGACCCAACGCCCGACGTTTTGCAATTCGTAAAAGATTTTCAAATAACTTTCCCCGTCTGGCTCGACCCAACCTACATCGCCACCGAACAGGCATTCAAAACCCTGAACCTGCCCACATCGTTTGTGATTGACCGCAAAGGCGCGGTCCGCTTGATATGGGTGGGGGCAATCAGCCGCAGGACGCTGGATAAACACGTCACGCCGATTATCAAAGAAAAGTAGCGCAAGACGCCGTCTTGCGCTACACGGAGAACTCATGAAAGCAAACGTAACCTGGAAACAAAATATGATCTTTACCGGCGTCGCTGATTCCGGCTTCCCCCTGCAAATGGACGCGGGCGAATCGGTGGGCGGAGGCAATAACGGCGCGCGACCGATGGAGTTGCTGGCGCTCGGTCTCGCGGGTTGCGTGGCGATGGACGTGATTTCCATCCTGCAAAAAAAGCGTCAGCATGTGACTCAGTTCGACGTACGCGTGAACGCGCCGCGCGCCAGGGAGTATCCACAGGTGTTTACCAGCGCGGTCATCACTTACATTGTAGTTGGCAAAGGCGTGGAGGAAAACGCGCTCCTGCGCGCCATTGAACTCGCCGCCACCAAGTATTGCCCTGCGCTATTCATGTTTGAGCAGGTGATTCCGATTGATATGCAGTATGAGATTTATGAAGACGAGGGGGATGGGAATAAACGATTGACCTATCACGGCGTTTGGCAGGAATTATCAGTGGATTGAAATTTATGTTATTTGCATCCGCAACTCTTGCGAACGATCAATTCAGTCGGCATCACGATTCGCTTTTTGTCCAATCGTTTCCCGGCGATCAAACGAATGAGCATGTTCATCGCTTCCACGCCCATTT
>Ga0247727_10005821_pt1 | contig 24634 bp, 26 predicted proteins | sample WisWelCaveWW1625_FD_202498 | JGI IMG/M metagenome (GOLD analysis project Ga0247727, IMG submission 202498) | Biofilm microbial communities from Wishing Well Cave, Virginia, United States - WW16-25 | ecosystem: Environmental > Aquatic > Deep subsurface > Groundwater > Cave microbial mat | place... | reverse complement strand
GATGCATCGCCTCCAGCTGCGTTGCGCTCCTTGCGCCGTAGCTTCAGCTACGGCTCAGTCGCGACGCCTTGCTGGCGGCGCGCCTCGACGCCCGTGCTCGACCGCCCATCTTGGGTCAGGCTCCTAGCGCCGCGCTCCGCGATAGCCGCGGCGCGGGCCGCCGCGCTGATAGGGGCGGCGGCTGGCCCCGCCCAGAGCGGCTGCCGCTGGCTGGGCCGGCACGTCGAAGCCCGGCTGGGTCACACGCGGCAGGCGCTTGCCGATCGCGTGCTCGATGCGGCGCAGGTCGCTCTCTTCCTGCGGCGATACGAAGGTGAAGGCGTCGCCGGTAGCCTCGGCGCGCCCCGTGCGGCCCACGCGGTGCACGTAGTCCTCGGGCACGGCCGGCACGTCGAAGTTCACCACGTGGCCGAGCTCTTCCACGTCGATGCCGCGCGCCGCGATGTCGGTCGCGACCAGCACGCGGTAGAAACCCGAGCGGAAGCGCTCGAGCGCCTCGGTGCGCTGGCGCTGCGAGCGGTTGCCATGGATCCGGCCTACGCGCACGCGGCGCTCGCTCAGATACTGCGTCAGCCGGTCGGCGCGGTGCTTGGTGCGGGTGAAGACGAGCGCGTCCTGCATCTCGCCCTTTTCGAGCAGCTCGGCGAGCAGCTCGGCCTTGCGGTCCTGCGCGACGGGATAGACCGCCTGCGCGATGCCCTCGGCGGGGGCGGTCTTGCTCGCCAGCTGGATCTGGGCCGGATCGTTCAGCATGTCGCGCGCGAGCTTCGCGATCGCCGCCGGCATCGTCGCGCTGAAGAACAGCGTCTGCCGCTTCTTCGGCAGCTCGCCGAGGATGCGATGGATGTCGGGCAGGAAGCCCATGTCGAGCATGCGGTCCGCCTCGTCGAGCACGAGTACCCGCAGGCCGCTGAGCCTTGCGCGACGTGAGAGCAGGTGATCGAGCAGGCGACCGGGCGTGGCGACGATCAGATCGACGCCGTCGCGGAAGGCACGGTCCTGCGGGCCCATCGCGACGCCGCCGTACACCGCGGCGACCGTGAGGCGCGTGTGGCGCGCCAGGTCGTGCGCGTCTTCCGCGATCTGCGCGGCCAGCTCGCGGGTCGGCGTCAGCACCAACGCGCGTGTCGTGCCGCGCGGCTCGGCGAGCAGGCGCTCGAGGATGGGAAGCAGGAAGGCGGCGGTCTTGCCGCTACCGGTCTTGGCCGAAGCCAACACGTCGCGGCCTGTGAGGCCGGCGGGAATCGCTTCGGCCTGGATCGGCGTGGGCTTTTCGAAGCCGAGATCGCCGAGCGCCCGCGACAGGCTCGCGGACAGGTTCAAAGAGGAAAAAGACAAGAGGAATCCTTTGCAAAATCGGCCCCATGCGTACCGGAGCTTCCGGTACACGAGGGCACTCAGGGATGAAACATTTGCCGGCGCGGAGGGCAGACCGGCAGGCGCTGCACAGCGCAGGAACCGCCGGACTCTAGCGGGCGACGCGCCAGAAGAGAAGGGCGGGGGTGATAGAGTCGCCGAGGAGCTGCAAGCGTTGTCGGCCGTCGCACTCGATCACTTGATCCTGCCGGTGAACGATCGCGAGGCGAGCCTCGCCTTCTATACGCAGACGCTGGGCTTCGCCTACGCGGGTGAACGCCCGCCCTTCGCGGTCGTGCGCGTGAACGAGAGCACGACGCTTCAGCTCGCACCGTGGGGCACGGAGGGCAACCAGCACCTCGCATTCGCGATGTCCCGCGCGGAGTTCGACGCCACCTTCGCGCGCGTGCGTGCGGCGGGCGTCGCCTACGGCGACTCCTTCCACACCGTGGGCAATGGGAAGGGACCCGGCGACGAGGACGGCGCACGCGGGCCCGGCAAGGCGCTCTATCTGCTCGACCCGAGCCGGCATCTGATCGAGATCCGGTACTACGAATAGGCGGTTCGGAAACCTCATTGATCGAGATCTTCGTGGACGGCGACGGCTGTCCGGTCAAGGACGAGACCTACGTCGTTGCCACCCGCTACGGCGTGCCGGTCGCGCTGGTGGCGAACTCGCGCATGTACGTGCCCCCGGGCTTCGGCGTCGAGCTGATCCTCGTCGAAGCGGGGCCGGACGCGGCGGACGACTGGATCGCCGAGCACGTGCGCGCCTTCGACGTGGTGGTGACGGCCGACCTGCCGCTCGCGGCGCGTTGCCTCGCCGCCGGTGCGCACGTGCTCGGCGCGAACGGGCGCGAGTTCAGCACCGACTCGATGGGCGACCTGCTCGCCACGCGGGAGCTGAAGTCGCAGCTGCGCGGCGCAGGCGTGATGTCGGGCGGCCCGCCGCCGCTCGCCGCGAAGGACCGCTCGCGCTTCCAGTCCAAGCTCGACGAGCTGGTGCAGCGTGGGCTGCGGGAGACGCGCTCCTAGTGATGGAACAGCCGCAGCTTCGTGTGCACGAGCGCGATTCCGTACTCGCGGCAGGCGGCCTCGATCTCGTCGTCGCGGGTCGAGCCGCCGGGCTGCGCGATGAACGAGACGCCGTGCCTTTGCGCGTGCTCGATGTTGTCGCGGAAGGGGATGAAGCCGTCGGAGACGAGCGAGACGCCTTTCATCCGGCCGATCCACTCCCGCCGCTCGTCGTCGCACAGCGGCTCGGGCGGACCGGCCAGCGCCGAGCGCAGCTCGCGCTCCTCGCTCGGCGTGAGGTCTCCCTCGATGTAGCGCACGCGCCAGTTGACGCGGTCCTGTCGCTTCACGCCCTTCGCGAAGCTGAGGCCGAGCACCTTCGGATGCGTGCGTAGCCACCAGAGATCCGCCTTGCCGCCCGCGAGCTTGGTGCAGTCCACGCGGCTCTGCTGGCCGGCGCCGATGCCGATCATCTGCCCGCCGAGCGCGTAGCCCACCGAGTTGCTCTGCGTGTACTTGAGCGTGACCAGGCCGAGCAGCAGGTCGCGCTTCGCCTCGGGCGTGAGCTGGCCGCACACGACGGTCTCGAGGTCCGCCGCCGTCACGGGGTGGGCGTTGCGGTCCTGGCTGAGGCGCAGCCCGAACAGCTCACGCGACTCGCGTGCGGGCGGCACGAAGCCGGCGTCCGCACGCAGCACGATGAAGCCGCCGCCCTTCTTGGCGCGCAGCTTGTCGAGCGCGCTCGCCGCGAAGCCCGGCGCGATCACACCGTCGGACACCACACCGGCGAGGAAGCTCGCGGTGGCGTCGTCCACCGGCTCGGAGAGCGCCGCGAAGTCGCCGAAGGAGCACTTCGGGTCGGCGCCGCGTGCGCGCACGTAGGCGAGCGCCGCGGGCGTGAGCTCCACTCCCTCCACCTCGTAGGCGCGCGCCAGCTCGGGCGTGAGCGGCACTGCCAGCGCCGCGCCCGCCGGCGAGACGTGCTTGAACGAGGCCGCGGCCGCGAGGCCGGTGGCCAGCTTCGCTTCGCGCACGAGCTGCCAGGCATTCACGGCGTCGAGCAGGTTGATGTAGGACGGGTTGCCGTTCAGCAGCTCGAGCGGCTGGGTCGCCGGATCGAGCGGCGCGAACTCCGCGAAGCTCTGGTGGGGGTTGATGCCGTACTTGAGCTTCATTGCGACTCCGCGGGCGTCACCTTCGTCAGCCAGACCGCCAGGTTGCCGTCGTAGCCGACGGCGCGTTGCCGCTCGTGCACGCGCGTGAGGATGGCGCTTGCCACCTCGGGCGTCGGCGGCTCGACCTGTGCGAGGTGCGCGGCGACCTGGCCCGCCATCTGCGCCGCGTCCGCCTCGGCGCGGCTCGGCAGCGCGGCCTCGGCTGCGTGCCCGTCTTCCTCGAGCCCGAGGAAGGAGGCGAGCGCGTCCTCGTACACCTGCGCGGCGTGCTTACGCGACGCCACGATGTTGCCCTTGCCCGTGACCACGTTGCCCACCGAGAACAGGTTCGGGTAGCCGGCGAGGCGGCCGACCTCCCAGTCCGTGAACGCAAACAGCTCACCCTTCATGGGGATGCCGGCGATCGCCTCGGGGATGCTGCCGATCGAGCTGATCACGCACGCGCCGCGGCGCTCGAAGGTCTCGTCGGTGGTGACGAGCTTGCCATTCTCCATCTTCGTGCGGCGCAGCCGCAGGCCTACGACGCGGTCGTTCTCGATCAGCAGCGCCTCGGGGGCGGAGAGCGGTTCGACCTGGAAGCGGTACTTCTCCTGCGCCTTCCCGAGCAGGCGCGCGCGCGCGTTCATGGCCTTCTCGCGGCGCCTCTCGTCGGCGTCCTCGGGGATCTCGACGAGCGGCATGTCCTCGATGCGGCGGCGATAGAGGAGCGTGCAGCCCGCAAGGCCGAGGTCTTCGAAGCGCAGCCCGTGCTTCTCGAGCTGCTTCTGGATGCCCTTCACCTCGAGCTCGACCAGGTCCAGCTCGATGCCGCGCTCGCGCAGCTTCGCGCGCGTCGTCTCGAGCATCAGCACCTTGGCCACGTCGATCGAGGCGAGGCCGCCGCCCACCACGAGTGCGCCGTCCATGGGCGTGAAGCGCTCGCCCTCGTAGCCGGGCTCGTTCGAGTGATTGAACCAGATGATGAACGGATTCTGGTAGACGAGGCCGCGGCCGAGGTATGCGCCGGCGCCTTCCACCGGCAGCGGCCGGTCGCGCCAGGCGCCGTTCGCGAGGACGACCGCGGAGAAACCCCACTCGCGCGCGATCGTCTCGAAGGGGATGTCACGCCCGATCTTGGTGCAGGGCACGAACTCGACGCCCGGCCGCGAGAGCTTCTCGGTGATCGTCTCGTACTCCTTCTGCCGAAGGCCCACGTGCCAGCGCGGCAGCCCGTCTTCGATCTTCCCGAACGGGCGCGGGTTCATCTCGAACACGACCACGCGGGCGCCGTGTTCGGCCAGCCGGCCTGCGACCTCGGCACCCGCCGTGGCGCCGCCGATCACCGCCACGAGGTGGGGCCGCTTGGGACTCGCAGCGTCGGGCATGGCGCGGATTCTGGCAGGCGGGGCGGGGGGATGCCACGCGCCGAGCGCGGCGCGGCAGCGCGCTCGCCACGGAGAGCGGGCCCTCAACTTTTCGTGACGTCGTCCGATCTGAGTGCTCGGGAGGATCATGCTCGGCGCCTCGCTTGCACTGGCTGTCGCGGCGGGGCTGCTGCTCTGGCTCGGCGCCCGCCTCTGGCGCTCGGGGGCACCGGGCTCCGCGGAGCGCTGGCTCGCGCTCACCTTCGGAGCGCTCGGCTGCGGCGTTCTGCCGCGGCTCGCGGCCGCGCGGATGCTCAGCAACTACGACACGGGCCTGCTCGCGCTCTCACTCAACGCTGCGTCACACTTCGCCATCGAGGCTGCGATCATCGGCCTCTCGCTGTTCACCCGCCGCGTATTTCGCCCCACCGGCCGTGTCGCCTGGGCCTTCGTCGCCTGCGTCGCGGGCGTGAGCGGCGCGCTCACGCTCTGGCTCGTTGCCACGACCGACTCCGACCAGGAGGCGAGCGCGCTCGCCCTGGCCGTGAACCTCACCCGCGCGATCCCGGTGCTCTGGGCCTTCGCGGAGTGCGCACGTTATGCGCGACTGATGCGGCGGCGGGTCGCGCTCGGTCTCGCCGACCCGCTGGTCGCGAACCGCTTCGTGCTCTGGAGCATCTGGACGGGAGCGCTCGGCTTCGCGGCGATCCTGCTCTTCGCCGTACGCAGCCGCGCCTTCTGGCTCCAGCTCCACGGCGTAGATCCGCGCGTCGCCATGCCAGCCGCCATCCCGATCACCGGCGCGCTCGCTGGCATCGCCGTCGTCTCGGCCGGCGTCGCGGTGTGGCTGGCCTTCTTCCCGCCGGCATCCTATCGGCGCTGGGTGCGAGCCGGGGCTGCCTGACATTGTCACTACATCTGTATTGACACATTCACGATCCCAGCTAGCCTCGACTGCGTGTCGGAATCAGCGCGCAATGCCCAGCTTCAGATCCGGGTCTCGGAGGCCCAGAAGCAGGCCATCCGGCGCCAAGCCCGCCGTGCGGGCATGGGCATGTCCGAGTGGGTGTTGCGCCAGGTCCTGCCGCCGGCGCTCGAGGCGTTCCAGAGGCTGCTCGGCGAGCTCGCGCGGGCGGAGCGGCCCGGCCTCGTCCACGCCGAGATCGATGACCTGCTGGCGCCGCTCGCCGCCGCCGAGTTCGAGCGGGCGGTCGCGGAGCCGCCGCGCGTGAAGCTCACGCCGTACTGGGAGAACTACGTGGCGGCGACCCTCGAGCTGGCCGCAGCCCGGAAGCAGGCGCGGGCGCCGGCCTGGACCGAAGCTGTGCGCCCACTCGAAGCGCCCGTCTTCGGCTCCTCGCTCGAGAGCCTGCGGCTACACCTGCTCCGCCACGCTCCGCCGCCCTTCCGCCGGAGAAACATCTTCGTCGACTCCAGCGTCGGCGATCGGGTGTAAGTTGGCGGCGCTCTCGAGCCGGGAGATCGAGCGTCTGCTCCGGCTGCTCGACGAGGAGCTCGGTAGCGAGGGCGTGACGGGAGAGCTGTATCTCGTTGGGGGAGCCGCCATGTGCCTGGCCTTCGGCGCGCGCGACTCCACGCGCGACGTCGACGGATACTTCCGCCCGACCCGCAGCATCCGGGAGGCGGCAGCGCGCGTGGGAGTCCGCGCCGGCGTGGGCGAGGCCTGGCTGAACGACGCGGTCAAGGCGTATCTGAGCGAGAAGGGATCGTTCTCACGCTTTCTCGAGCTGAGCCAGCTGACCGTCTTCTGCGCCAACGCGGACTACCTGCTGGCCATGAAGTGTCTTGCCATGCGGATCGGCGAAGAATTCCAGGACCTCGATGACGTGCGGTACCTGCTGCGCCATCTCGACCTGCGTAGCTACGCGGACGCGATCGCTCGGATCACCCGCTACTACCCGCTCGCGCGCTTCCCGCAGAAGACCCTCTACGCGCTCGAGGAGCTGCTCGCGCCGGCTCGATAACGCAGCCTCGCGAGCAGCCACAGCAGCGGCACGCACTCGAAGCCGCTGAGGCCGCAGCTCGGCGCCACCGGCGCCACGATGCCGAACGTCGCGAGCGCGTTCGGAATGTCGGGCAGCGGTCCGATCTGCTGCGTCCCGCTCTGCGGCGTTCCCGTGCTCGCGAGCAGAGTCCGCATCTCGAGCGGAGTGAGCGGCTCTTCTCCTCGTGCTCGCAGGGCTCCCTGGATCGAGGCGACCGAGCCCGCCACGATCGCCGCGGCGCTCGAGGTTCCGGAGAAGCCGGACGTGTAGCGCTGGCGAACGTCGCCGGGATCGAAGCGATCGCCGTAGCCGGTGCTCGTCACGCCCGAGCCCCAGCCCTGCACGTCGATGCGACTTCCATAGGACGAGAACGAGAGCCGGGCGTGACTCGACGGATGGCCCGGCTGGGCGGTCATATCCTTATCGGATCCACGGGCGGGGGAAAGAGCTTCAGCGACCCATTCCTCTTCGCAGCTCGCGCGCTGCCCGGCTCGGAGGGGCTGCTGGTCGACGCGTGCGCTCGGCGTATCCTGGGGAGCGCCGCGTCCGTCCTGACTTCCACCACAGGGGGAACACCATGGTGTCCGCCACCGGCCCGCTCGTCCTCTTCGTCGCCACACGCAAGGGCCTCTGGCTCGCGCACGCAGAACGCGAGCGCCGCGCGTGGCGGCTCGATGGCCCCCACTTTCTCGGGCATGAGATCCACCACGCCGTGCTCGACCCGCGCGACCGGCGCACGCTGCTCGTGGCCGCGAAGACGGGGCACCTCGGGCCGACGCTGTTCCGCTCGCTCGATCTCGGCCGCAGCTGGACGGAGGCCACGCAGCCGCCCGCGTTTCGCAAGGCGACGGAGGGCGAGGCCGGCTACGTGGTGAATCACGTCTTCTGGCTCACGCCCGGGCACGCGAGCGAGCCCGGCGTCTGGTACGCGGGCAGCTCGCCCGAAGGTCTGTTCCGCACGACCGACGCTGGTGTCACGTGGCAGCCGGTCGCCGGCTTCAACGACCATGCGCGTTACGTCGAGTGGACGCAGGGCCCCGGCGGCACACCCGACGGCCCGAAGCTCCACTCGATCCTGGTCGATCCGCGCGACGCGCAGCACCTGTATCTCTCGTTCTCTGGCGCCGGCGGCGGCACCTTCGAGAGCACGGACGGTGGGCGCGACTGGCGCCCCCTCAACGCGAACGTGCGCTGCGACTTCATGCCCGAGCCCTATCCAGAGTTCGGCCAGGATCCGCACTGCGTGCAGCTGCATCCGCTCGCGCCCGACGTCCTGTATCAGCAGAACCACTGCGGCATCTACCGGATCGAGCGGCCGAGCGAACGCTGGGAGCGCATCGGCGACAACATGCCGCGCGAGGTCGGTGACATCGGCTTCCCGATCCAATTGCACCCGCGCGACCCGAACACGGCGTGGGTGTTCCCGATGGACGGCAGCCAGGTGTGGCCGCGCACCAGCCCCGGCGGCAAGCCGGCGGTCTACATGACGCGCGACGCGGGCAAGAGCTGGGAGCGCCAGGATGCCGGCTTCCCGCGCGAGCAGGCCTGGCTCACCGTGCGGCGCCAGGCGCTGACGGCCGACGCGCACGACCCCGTGGGCCTGTACCTCGGCACCACCGGCGGTGAGCTGTGGGCGAGCCGCGACGAGGGCGCGCGCTGGGACTGCATCGCGCGCAACCTGCCGCAGATCCACGCCGTCGAGGCCGGAGAGCCCCCCGCGTGAAGGTCGTGATCCCGTCGCCGCTACGCTCCTACACCGGCCAGCGTCACGAGGTCGAGGCCGCGGGCGCGAGCGTGACCGAGCTGCTCGCCGATCTCGAGCGTCAGTTCCTCGGGATTCGCTTTCGCATGATCGACGAGCAGGACCAGCTGCGGCCGCACATGCGCATCTTCGTGAACCGGAGAGAGACGCGTCGGCTCGATACAAAGCTCGCGAGCGGCGACGAGGTCCACATCTTCCAGGCGCTCTCCGGCGGCTGAGCCCGGCGGGAAGCACTGAAACCGAGGTCTGTCATGGCTCGCTCGATTCTCCTGCCGGTCCATCTCCTCGCCGCGCTCGCCCTCGCCTGCGGCACTGCCTCCACGCAGGGCGCGGGCGAGTCGGCCGCCGCACCCGCCACGAAGCCGCCCGAGCTGCTCGCCGGCCTCGGCAGCCACCAGCGCCCGGTCACCACCACGTCGCCCGAAGCGCAGCGCTACTTCGACCAGGGGCTCGCGTTGATCTACGGCTTCAACCACGACGCTGCGATCAAGAGCTTCGATCGAGCGCTCACGCTCGACCCCGCCTGCGCGATGTGCGCGTGGGGCAAGGCGACGGCGCTTGGCCCGAACATCAACCTGCCACTCGGGCCGGCCGCTGCCGAGGACGCCTACGCCGCCGGCCAACTGGCGCTCTCGCTCTCGAAGAACGGGACACTCGTCGAGCAGGAGCTGATCGCAGCCGTCGCGGCACGTTACGTGCCCACCTACTCGGCCGAGCGCGCCGCGCTCGATCTCTCGTACGCGAATGCGATGCGCGAGGTGCGCAGGCACTTCCCCGAAGACGTGGACGTTGCGGTGCTCACGGCCGAGGCGCTGATGAACCTCTACCCGTGGAGCTACTGGACGAAGGGCGCCGAGCCCAAGGCGCACACGCTCGAATTGCTCGCGCTGCTCGAGTGGGCGATGCAGCAGGAGCCGTCGCACATCGGCGCCAACCACTACTACATCCACGCCGTCGAGGAACACTTTCCCGAGCGGGCCGAGCCGGTGGCCGATCGGCTGAGAGCGCTCGCGCCCGACGCGGGCCACCTCGTGCACATGCCGGGGCACATCTACTACCGCGTCGGCCGCTACCAGGACGCCGCGCGCGTGAACGTCGCCGCCATCGCGAGCGACGAGGCCTACTTTGCGCGCTGCCGGCCGGGCGACTTCTATCGAGCAGCCTACTACCCGCACAACATCCACTTCCTGTGGGCCGCCGCGGCCACCGAAGGCCAGAGCAGTGAAGCGCTCTCGACGGCGCGCAGCCTGGCCGCCAAGGTGGAGCCCTTCCATGCCGAGCTGCCGCTGGTGGAGGAGTTCACGGCGATTCCGGTGGTCACGCTGGTGCGCTTCGGCCGGTGGGACGCCGTGCTCGGCGAGCCGGCGCCGCCCGCTGGACGCCCGTATCAGGCCGCCATCTGGCACTACGCGCGTGGCGTCGCCTTCGTGCGCACGGGGCGCACGGCGGAAGCCGAGACCGAACTCACTGCTGTGCGCGCCGCCGTGATGGACAAGGCGAACGAAGAGCTTCTGCTCGCCGGCAACACCGCGACGGCCGCCGCGCTGCTAGCGATCGCGGAGGCGCACCTCGAAGGCGAGCTGGCCGCGGCGCAGGGCGACACGAAGGCCGCAGTCACCGCGCTCGAAGACGCCGTGGCCAAGCAAGCCGCGCTCACCTACATGGAGCCGCCTCCCTTCTACTTCCCGACGCGCCAGGCACTCGGCGCGGTACTGCTCCAGGCCGGCCGTGCCAAGGAAGCCGAGGCCGTCTACCGCGCCGACCTCGACGAGTGGTCGAAGAACGGCTGGTCGCTGTTCGGGCTGTCGCAGGCGCTGCTCGCGCAAAAGAGGACGGACGAAGCGACCTGGACCCAGCAGGGCTTCGCGCGCGCGTGGGCAAGAGCGGACGTAACGCTCGAGGCATCGCGGTTCTGAGGTGATGATCCGTTCCTACCGCGCCGAGGACCGCGAGCGGGTGCGCGAGATCACGTGCGCGACGGGCTACATGGGCGAGCCGGCCGCGTGGTACTGGCGGGACGCGGTCAGCTTCGCCGACGTCTGGAGCGGCTACTACACGGATCACGAGCCCGAGTCGGCCTTCGTCGCGGTCGAAGGCGACGAGGTCGTCGGCTACCTGCTCGGTTGTGTCGATACCGCCCGCGCTCCGAGTCCGCGGGCTGCCATCACGCGCCAGCTGATCCGCCGGCAGCTCCTGCTGCGACCGGGCACCGCGGGCTTCTTCTGGCGCTCGATCTGGGACACGCTCCGGGAGGGGAGCGTGCCGAGCGGAGAGCTCTCCGATCCGCGTTGGCCGTCGCACCTGCACATCAATCTGCTGCGCGCGGCGCGCGGCCACGGGGCGGGCCGGGATCTCGTTGCGGCCTGGCTCGAGCGGCTGCGGCAGCTCGGCTCGCCGGGCTGTCACCTCGGCACGCTGGCGGAGAACACCAACGCGATCCGCTTCTTCCGCAGCATGGGCTTCGAGCCCTTCGGTGGGCCGCTGCTCGTGCCCGGCATGCGCCTTCGCGCGGGGGGCCGCATGCACGAGCAGCTCATGGTCCACGGCCTCGAAGCACGCTGATGCATGAGATCTCCACCCGCACGCTCGCGCACTACGACGAGGGCGCCGAAGACTTCCGCGCCGGCACGCGCGATCACGACGTCAGCCAGAACATCGCCGCGCTGCTGCGGCACATCGCGGGCGAGCCGCCCTTCCGGATCCTCGACTTCGGCTGCGGGCCGGGGCGCGACCTCGCGGCCTTCACCCGGCTCGGGTACACCGCCATCGGCCTCGAAGGCGCGCCGCAGCTCGCCGCGATGGCGCGCGCCGAGAGCGGCTGCACGGTCTGGCAGCAGGACTTCCTCGCGCTCGAGCTGCCGGATGCGCACTTCGACGGCATCTTCGCCAACGCCTCGCTCTTCCACGTCCCGTCGCAGGAGCTGCCGCGGGTGCTCGGGCAGCTGTTCGCCACGCTCGTGCCCGGCGGCGTGCTGTTCAGCTCCAACCCGCGCGGCGCGGGCGAGGAGGGCTGGAGCCGCGGGCGCTACGGCGTGTACCACGACCTCGAGGGCTGGCGCCGCTTCCTCTCGGCCGCGGGCTTCTCCGAGCTGGAGCACTACTACCGCCCCGCCGGCCTGCCGCGCGAGCAGCAGCCGTGGCTGGCGAGCGTGTGGCGGAGGCCGGCAACAAAAAGCGGCGGATAACTGTTATTCTCCAAGCCCTCATGACGGACAATCCCAGCCTCAACGAACGTTTGATCTCAGCCCTCCAGGCGCTCGCCGCTCTGCCCGTCACCAACCGGAAGCAGCTCGCGGCCTGGAAGCTCGAAGCGGACCAGCTCGAGCAGAGCCTCACGGAAGACGAAGCCGACTTCGTGCCCCAGTTCGTCTGGCACTACCTCGCCGACGCGGACATCCGGCTGCGCAATCCAGGCTACCGCGCCGACCAGGAGCGCCAGCTCGAGCAGGCGCTCCGCGAGCTCGGCCCGAGAGCGCACAAGCCCGTCCCGCGCCGGCGCTGATCGCGTTCGAAGACGGGCGGCGTGCCCACCCCGGCGACGCGACGGTTTGCGCTGGTCGATGCGCTGCGCGGCTTCGCCATCGTGCAGATGATCCTCTTCCACTTCGTCCACAACCTGAGCCAGTTCGGCTGGGTCGAGGTCGCGGTGAATCGCGATCAGCCGTGGGCAGCCTGGCGCATCGCGATCGTCACGCAGTTCTTGCTGCTCGTCGGCGTGAGCCAGATGCTCCGCTCGAAGTTCAATCCGGCGCAGGGCGCCTTCTGGCGTCGCTGGGCGCAGGTCGCGACGGCCGCGGCCGTGGTTTCGTTCGGGAGCTGGCTCGTCTTCGGACCGCGCATGATCGCGTTCGGGATCCTTCACTTCATCGCCGTGGCGCTGCTCTTGGCAGGGCCGTTGATGCGACTCGGGCTCTGGAATCTTCTACTCGGACCGACCGCGCTCGCGTTCGGCCTGCTCGTCAGCGATCCGCGCTTCGACGCCTGGCCCGCCAACATGCTCGGCTTCGTGACAGAGCTTCCGTCGACCGAGGACTACGTGCCGCTCTTCCCGTGGATCAGCGCCGTGCTGATCGGCCTGGGTCTCGGCGCCGCATGGAGGCAGAGGGGCTTCTCGGTTCCTGCGCAGCTCGACGCATCGGCCCCTCGGCTCCTGACCTGGCTGGGTACGTGGCCGCTGACCGTGTACCTGGCCCACGAGCCGGTCCTGGCGGGCGCGATCTGGAGCTTCGGCAAGCTGGTCGGCCGCGGCTGAGCTGCCTTGCCACGAGCCTCGGCTCGCTACTCCACCCGCAAGATCTCCGTCGTCGCCAGCGCCAGCACGACCACTGCGAGCATCGCCGCGCTCGCCGCGAAGCAGGTGGCGAGCGGGCCGAGCCAGCCGACCAGCAGGCCCGAGAGGGGCGCGCCGACGAGGCCCGAGGCGCCCATGAAGCCGAGCATGTGCACCGAGAGCACCTTGCCGCGCACCGCGGGCGGAGCCTGCTCCTGGAACACCGTGCGCCCGGCGTTCATGAACACCGCGGCGCCGCTGCCCCAGAGCACCACCGCGAAGAGCGTCCCCCAGAGCGGGAGCCCGAAGCCCACCGCGCCGAGGCACGCGGCGCCGAGCACCAGCGAGACGATCTGCGCGAGGCCCTTCCTGCGGACGCCGCCCCGCGCGAGCAGCGCGAGCGAGCCGAGGATGGTGCCGATCGGCAGGCACATCTGGAGCAGGCTGAGCTGCGCGATGTCGCCGCCGTAGTAGTCCCGGATCATCAGCGGGAACACCACCAGCATCGGCCCCATGAAGAGCGCGCCCACGGCCGCGCCCAGCAGCGCCACCGGGCGCAGCTGCGGCGAGCGCAGCACCTCGCGCACGCCGACCCCGAGGTCCGAGAGGCGCATGCGCGCGTGCGGCACGCTGGCGAGCGGCGCCTGCGCGAGGCGCGCGAGCGTCGGCGCGCCGGCCAGGTAGGTTGCCACCAGCAGGCCGAGCGCGGGCACGGTGCCGATCCAGCGCGCGCTGCCACCGACGAACGAGCCGGCCGCCTGCGCCCCCCACTGCACCAGCGTCATCGTGGTGACGGCGCGCATCATGTCCGCACCCGCCACCTCCGAGAGCAGCGCATCGCGCGCGGGCATCACGAAGGCGCTCACGCTGCCGATCGCGAGCGCGTAGCCGATCAGCAGCCCGAGCGAGAGCGCGCCGCCCGCCACGGCGGCCACCAGGCCGAGCGCGAGCGCGCCCGCGAGCAGGTGGAGCCGGATCAAGAGCCGGCGCCGATCGACGCGGTCGGCCAACGCGCCGCCGAGCAGGATCAGCAGGAAGCTCGGGATCATCGACGCGCTCTGCGCCACGCCCACCCAGCGCGCCTCGGCCTGCAGCTCGCCCACCACCAGCCACGAGAACAGCACCTGCTGCATGCCGAAGCCGCCGAACCAGGTGCCGACGCCCGCCACGTACCAAGGGAAGCCGCGCGCGGGCGTCGTCATGCGGGCATTCTGGCACGGCGGGGCTGCGCTGGCCCCGCCTACCTATAGTGGCCGCCGTGGACCCCGACTCGCTCGCCGCACTCGACGCGAACTTCCTCGACTCGAACCGCGTGTTCGTGAGCGGCTCCGACACCGGCGAATACATCGAGCGGAAAGACGTCGCCATCGTCTGCTGCGGCCTGCCCGCGCAGAGCCTCAACTTCGGCTTCCTGAAGCCGCCCTACGACGACCTCGCCGCTACGGCCGACGCCGTGCGCGCGTACTTCGGGGCCCGCAAACTGCCCCACCAGCTGAGCTTTCGCGACGAAAAGCGCGCGCCGGCACGGCAGCTCGAAGCGCGCGGCTGGCGGCGGCGGGCGGATCCCTCGCCGCGCATGACGCTGCCGCTGCCGTCCGCGGCGCCGAAGCCGCCGGCCGGCCTCGAGATCGAACAGGTCCGCACCGCCGAGCGGCTCGTCGCGTTTCGCGAGACGGCCTTCCGCGGCTTCGGCTACCCGGTGGCTGCGGCGCGCCTGTTCCTGAACGAGCGCCTGCTCGCGCTCCCGAACGCGCGCCTCTACGCCGGGCTCGCCGACGGCGCGGTGGTGGCGACCTCGATCCTGTTCACCACGGGCGACGTCGCCGGCATCTACTGGGTCGCGACGCTCGAAGAGGCGCGCGGCCGCGGCTACGGCGCCGCGCTCACCTGGGCCGCCGTCGCCGGCGGCCAACGGGCCGGCTGCCGCGTCGCGAGCCTCCAGGCTTCGCAGCTGGGCCGCCCTGTCTACGCGCGCATGGGCTTCGCCCACGTGCTCGACTACGAGCACCCGCTTCCACCTGAGGTGTGAGCTCCATGAAGACGATCGACCCGCGCGCCGCAAAGACGAGGGCCCGCGGCCGCCTGCTGCCCTTCAACCAGTGCACCATAGGCGTCGCCCGCAAGTGGCCGCCGCCCTGGGAGATGCACCCGACCGGCGACGAGCTGCTGCACATGCTCGAGGGCGAGGTGGAGGTGGGCTGCTCCAGAAGAGCGGCCGGCGAGGTGCACGACCGTGCGCGCCGGCTCCGCGGCGGCGGCCGGCAACCTGAGCCGGGCCACCGTGCCTCGGCCCGGCGCCGACATCCTCAAACGAGGGGAAGCACCAGATCGTCTATTCGCAGCTCAAGCGTGGAGAGAGTAGGTATGTCACCGGCCTTCGCTGCGTTTGCTGCCAGCTCCGAATACTCGGCTAGCTTAGAATGACCAGCGTTCGACTCGTCAAAGCGAGGAATGGGCAGTCTTGAGAGTGCCTTGGGGGTGATTCCAGTGGATGCGGCGAACCTTCCGAGGGCCCGCTGGGCAGGCCTACTGTTGATCCAACCAGCAAGGTAGTGAGCCTCACGTGGTTTCTTGGTGAACAAGATGTTCGACTTGTTGTTTGGAAACGGGACGGTCTCGCGGCCAATCCTAGGGTCGTGCGTGGGCCCAACTACGGCGGCGCCTGGCATCCCGCCCTTTTGGATGTATCGGACTAGGACGAGATGGGCCGCAGCATCGAGGTGCTCGAATGGACCGGAGAGCGCCCAGGGGCGATCTGAGTCGGGATTCGCTTGGTAGAGACTCCGCCCTGCGAGCCGTGGGATCCAAGGCTCGAGGTAGTCAAAGAGCAACGGTGACAAATCCGCCATCTCGTCTTTGCTCAGGACCAGCCTTAGATCATCGACGCCATGGGGCACGATGCAATACAAATCGCTCTTCTCGACAAGCCAACGCGATACGTGCTCGCCCTTCACCAGTGGCCACAAGTACCTCGATTCAACAACTGCAGTCTTCGGCTTCTCAGTCTTCGTATTCTTGCCTGCTTGCGGGACGTTCACGATTCGGACGTGACCCTGCGGTCCGAACGGCGCATCCGACAGAACCCGACAGAAGAAGAGTCCATCGAGGCCGCGGGTCTCGTAGCCGCGTCCCCACGCGTAAGTCGCTTCCTTGACTGCGCCGAGCTTTAGGTCGCCAGCAGCCCAGATCTCCGCCCACGGACTCTCACGATCGCCGCACTCGACCGGTTCAAGCTTAACTGGTTGCCTGGTTAGCTGAGCCAGGGTCGCCGACCAGCCCTTGCTTGGGTCGAGCCGTGCTCTCGGCACCGCCCTTTTCCATCGCGCGCCTTCGATCGGGAACGTAGGCTCAACACCCGGCCGAATATGCACTGCAACTGGGAGGTTCTGAGCGTCCGGAGAGAAAGGCTTGATCTCCGAGAAATCGTCTACGAACAACGGGCCGTAGACAACATCCGCATCAAACTGATCACCCAGTGCAGCGAGCGAGTCACCCTGCTTAGGGCGCAGGTGACAGCGGCGAAGAGAGCGCCCAGAGGGGTCCGCAAGCAAGACACTCTGTGGCAGTAGCATCGTCACCACCCCGCTTGGGCAGTACGATGCAATACTGCGGGCAGTAAGTAGCGTCGAGATATCGGAGAGCGGGATCGCTGAGCCGCGTTGATTCGTCTGCCAAAGGCCCCACTGTCGCCAAACGCTCTCCGAGCGCTTCTTCCATGCTTCGGGGAGATCCTTCCAAGAGATCCAAGGTGGGTTGCCGATCACTAAGTCCACCGGCTGAAGTAGCGCCGGAGCCATCGACTGCTCGATGACACGGGCCCAGACGCCGTTGCGATCCTCCGCATTCAGCGTGCGAATCCTGTCATAGATAGCCTCCGCGCCGTCCAACGCACGCGAGCGAGAGCCTGGATCCAGAATGAGGTCGCGCAGATCACGCTCAAGACGCTTCCTAAACATCTCCGACGATCTGCCGGCCTTGATCGAAGTCTCGATATGGTCGCGAAGGGCTCGCAGTCCAGGCATCGTTGCCAACGCTTTTGGCAATTCGAATGTCCCAACCTCGAGTGACACCTTCAAGGCATCCGCTTGGCCGCCAAGCTGAATCTGACCAGTTATCGGCTCAGGGTGGAGTATCGAATCCGTCTGAAACACCCGAAACGAGATCTGAGGTAGAAGCTTTGCTCTATCGCCAAGGGTGAGCAGGAGATTCACGCGAGTCATGATCGGACTTACCGGATTGATGTCGAATCCGATCACGTTCTCGAGGAGAGCAGATATCGCGGTGGGATCGTCCGCTTTCCCCTGAGAGGCAAGCTGCTGAATCCCGAGCCTCAGCGCGGCTACGAGAAACGTCCCTGAGCCGCAAGACGGGTCCAGCACTCGTCGCTTCACCGGATCGATGACCGTATTCCCGTGCTCCTCGCTAGCAGCGAGCAGCGTCACCGCTTGCTCCAGCATTCGTTCGGCGATATATCGTGGCGTGAAAAACTCCCCGAGAGCCTTGCGAACAGAGCGCGGCACCACCGCCTGATACAACTCGCGAAGTAGGTCGACCGCAATGTTCCCGGCGTTCGCGACGCGCGCCCATGCCAACTCAGCCATGGCTTTGAGGACACCGCGAAAGGCACGAACCAAGTTCGGGGAGGCTGAGAGCTGCCCTACATACCAGCCGAAGAGGTCGCCGCCAAGCATCGCCGGCGCACCTAGTTCAGCTGTCGTTTCGCCCGCCTCTAATGCCGTCAGCCTGAGAGACAGGTCCGCATCCGAGAGGTTTTGCCACTGCGTGGGGCGAAGATCTTGTTTGTTGCTGATCAAAGAAAGGACTTCTGCCGCGAGGAGCTTCGAGGCAATGCTGACGTAGGTATGTAGAACGAATAGGCCCTCTCCGTCAGTCAGTTCAGTGAATCTCTTCAGCTTGAAGAGGGCAGCCATGTCGTCCTTCCAGACTGACTTCTCAGGACCGAGTCCGTAGGCAACCCCTGCAAGCTGCACCCACTGTCGATAGAGCGTGTCAGCACGGTCCTTGTTGGCCCGCCCGCGGATGGCAATCGCGAGCTGATCTACAAGGGATGAAACGTCCTTCCTCGCTGGCCCCAATCTGTCGATGACTGAACGGCTGGAGACCGGAGCGGTTCGAAGCGTTGAAAGTTGCTCGAGCACCGCCGATGAAGTTGCGGACGATGTCTTCCGCCATGCGAATCTCTCGGTAGCGGTTAGTGCCAGATTCGGAATGTCGAAATTGAACCATGCCTGCTCACCCTGCTCAGGGCCAGCTTCGGCATCTCGTAGAAACGCCCAGGTTTCACCGTCTGTGATTAAGACTACCTGCGCGCCGAGACTGTCATCTTTCAAGTAGCCTAGGCCTTGTAAGGCAGCAGCTTCGCGCTCGGCGGCGGAGCGCAGCAAGCGTGGGCGTTTATACTCCACCACCGCACGGCCAAACATTGAGTCGAATCGGCCAGACTTCCCGGTGCCTTCCTGCCGAATAGAAGCTGCCGGAAGTCCCAGGACGTCAAGCGCGAAACGACCTAGGACCAAATAGAGGTCACTGCGAAGGTCAGCCTCACTATCCCGAATCGCCAGGCTACTCTCGGCTGCCGTGGCTAGCCGATCTGCCCACCGCACGAGCGTGTCTTGGTCAAGTACCAATGTAGGATCTCCAAGTGAACGAATGGCGCTGGACGGACTCTTGTGTGTTAGCAGCCCAAGGTGCTTGTCTCCAGCGACAGTAAGGCCGAGCGCGCGAGACAGCGGCGGAAGGCCGGCCGAGTTCCGGTAGCGGCCCAAGCGATCGTTCCAGCTTCGCTCGGGTGATGGAGCGGTGACCTGGGGGGATGGGCTTTCTGCCATTCGCAGCCGGGGTTCCCGTCGGCCTTGGCGACCTCGAGCACACCAGCCTCGCGGACAAGCGGTTCAAAGGGCGAATCGGGGACCGACAACCCTCCAAGTGACAGGTCTTGAACGAGCGGCAACCCCGCCCTATGCGGAAGTTGGATGACTTCTTCGGCTCGGCTTCGGCGTATAATAGCTGCATGCGAATCGCAAGACTGACGATCAAGAACTTCCGCGGCATCCTCAACGGGGAGCTGCTCCTTCCAGATCACGCAGTCCTCGTGGGCGACAACAACTCTGGAAAGTCATCGGTCCTTGAAGCAATCGACCTCGTGCTCGGGCCCGAGCGTCTGTCTCGACGACCGGTCATCGATGAGCATGATTTCTACGCTGGCGGCTACCTAGATGCCAAAGGCGAAGCGGTACCGATCGAGATCGAGGTCGTCGTCGTCGGTCTGACCGATGAGCAGCAATCACATTTCCGAGATCACAACGAGTGGTGGGATTCGAATCAATACAGGCTTCTTGATGGACCACCGGCTGCTCGGACTGATGTTGCGAGCGTCACCCCAGCTCTCCGCGTCGGCTTCCGTGGCGAATACGACAAGGAGGAGGACGATTTCATCGGGAAGACGTTCTACGCGTCACCCGAAGGGGATGATGGCGAGTACGGGACCTTCAGGACGGCAGACAAGCGCAAGTGCGGGTTCCTCTTCCTGCGTGCGCTGCGCACGGGCTCGCGCGCGCTGAGCCTCGAACGCGGATCGCTCCTCGACATCATTCTGAAGCTCCAGGACAAGCGCCTCCAGATGTGGGAGGAGGTGCTCGTCGAACTCCGGAGACTCCCCGTCGCAGAACAGAAGGAGATCGGACTTTCCGAAATGCTCTCCAAGGTCGAGGAATCGGTCAAGACCTTTGTCCCTGCGGACTGGGGTGTCAGTCCGCACATGCGCGTTTCCGACCTCACGAGGGAAGGACTGCGAAAAACTCTCACCGTATTCCTCGGAACGGGGGCCGTGACGCCCGGTGGCACCCCGCACTCGGCTCCGTTTCAGCATCAGGGAACAGGAACGATCAACGCGCTCGTGCTCGCGCTCCTCTCCATGATCGCTGACCTTAGACAGAACGTGATCTTTGCGATGGAGGAGCCCGAGATAGCGATTCCCCCACACACCCAGCGGAGAATTGTCGAAACCGTCAGAGCGAGATCCGCCCAGGCGATCTTCACTTCCCATTCGCCCTACGTCCTTGAGGAATTCGACCCTTCTCAAATTCTCAGCATTCGACGCGAGGGCGGCGAACTCCGGGGCGTTCAAGCCACCTACCCGCCCGGTGTCAAGCCCAAGCGCTACCGAGAGGAGATGCGGCGGCGATTCTGCGAGGCACTTCTGGCTAAGCGCGTGCTCATCGCGGAAGGCCGGACGGAGTATGACGCGATTCCTGCTGCAGCACGGCGTCTCCAGTCCCTCGATTCGAAATCGTTCGCGACGCTGGAGTCGCTCGGTATCGCGATCGTCAACGCCGAGACAGATTCGCAGATTGCTCCTTTGGCGCAGTACTTCTGCGGCCTCGGAAAGGAAGTATTCTCCGTTTTCGACAAGCAGAACGCGGCTGACAAAGCGGCGATTGAGGCGACGGCCCACCATCCGTTCGAGTCGCCTGAGGCCGCGTTCGAGACGCTCTTGGTGAACCACTCTGCTGTCGCTGCGCTCCGCCGCTTCGGCACAGAACTCGTGGCTGCTGGGGAGTGGCCGACGCACCTGCCGCAACCTGGGCAGTCTGACGATGAGATCCGGCTCGCCCTTCGAGCACTCTTCGAGAGCAGGAAGGGCGACGGGGGAGCTGCGGACTTTCTCAGTCAATGTGCCCGCGAGGAGATGCCGCCCTTCGTGGTGGACGTCGCACTGCGGATTCGGGACTTGGTCGGATTGACCGAGCCTGCGCAAGCAACGGTGGCTCCCGAGCCGATCGACGGCCACGACGGCGGCTCAACAGCGGCGGCAACATGATCGCGCTCGACCGTCAGCGCGAAGATCTGATGAAGGCCGAGGGTCACCTACTGATTCGTGGGGGCCCTGGCTCCGGTAAGACGACCATCGCGCTGCTGAAGGCCGACGAAGAGGCCAGGGTGGGCCGCCTCAAGGATTACCAGCGCGTTCTCTTCCTGAGCTTCGCGAGAGCTACGGTCGCGCGAGTACAGGAACGGGCCGCTGAGATCGTCTCCGAGCGAGGATGGACGTCCCTCGAGGTCGGCACCTACCACGGGTTCTGCTGGAGTCTCTTGCGCAGCCACTGCTACTTGTTGAACGGGCGAAAGCGCGTCGAACTTCTTCCACCTCCGGAAGCAGCGGCACGATTCGCCGGGATTCCGGACGGCGCGCCTCTCACGGAGGAACTGCGGCGAGTCTTCCGTGACGAAGGCGTTGTCCACTTTGATCTGTTTGCGGAACTCGCTGGCGATCTCTTGTACCAGAGCGCGTCGATCCGGCGGATTTTCAGCAGTACCTATCCGACGATTGTGCTTGATGAGTTCCAGGACACGAATGCGGCCGAGTGGCGCCTGATCCAGGCTCTGGGAGCAACCAGCCGGCTGGTCGCGCTAGCTGATGCAGACCAACGCATCTACGAGTTCCGCGGCGCAAGCCCTCAACGCATCGGCGAATTTGAAGATGCATACCATCCGCGCGTCTTCGACTTCGGACTGGAGAACAACAGGAGCACTGGAACCGACATTGTCGCGTTTGGAAATGACTTGCTCACCGGTCGAAACCATCGGGTCAGCTACTCGGATGTGGAGTGCGTTGGATATAGGATCTTAAAGGGCGCGCTAATTCACCTCGACCTCAAGCTCCAGCTGTATCGCGCGCTCAAACGGCTGCAAGCGCGCAGCGTGCGCGACTGGTCGCTGGCGGTGCTTGTACCGACTAATCAACTCATGTCTGATGTCTCTGACTATTTGAGCATTGAGCACTTGCTCAAGGAGGGTGGATCCCTCGGCGCTGTCCCTCATGACGTTGCATTTGATGCTTCAGGGCCTGCGCTGGCCGCGGCGGTCATTGCCAGTGCTCTAGAGGGCGGCACCAGAGACGAGATCCAGGTGCGCCTCCTTCCCCTTCTGCGTGATCACATTCGCGGACGGAAGGGCGCACGAGGACCGGGTGCCCAACAGATCACTCTCGCGCGCTTCGTTGATCAGTATCGACTGGGCGATTCCGTTCGCGGATCTGCGAGGAAGGTCTTGATTGAGCAGTGCCGCCGAATCTCGAACGCGCTCGCCGTATGCCAGTTCTCAGGAAACGTGGAACACGATTGGCTGGTGGTGCGCCGCTTCTTCGAGGATTGCTCCTCCGCGCCGCTCTTGGCAGTCGCGACCGATGCGAAGTACCTCAGGCTTCTGCACAAAGGCTCTGTCCTGCGTTCGCGTCTTGGGGAGCGATGGAGGTCCGGCGGAAACTATCGCGGTGCAGGGGCAGCGGTGAAGGACGCGCTCATCCAAGAGCACTTCTCTGCGGGTCTCAAGACCTGGAAAGGTGTCCACGTGATGACTATCCACAAGTCCAAGGGGAAGGAGTTCGACGAGGTGATCATCTACGAGGGACTGCACCGGCATAGGCTCGCGAGTCGCGGATCCTCGAGCAACCGCATCGCGGAGGCTAGGCGCAACCTTCGGGTGGCAGTCACGCGAGCTAGGTATAGGGCGACGATCCTAACACCCGGACGCGATCGAAGTATCCTGCTGTAACCCACGCCCGGAGGCGCTTGTTCGCCAAGCAAACCACGAACCCCAGCCTAGCAGTGAGCGCGGACGACCAGGATCGCGGGACCTAGCGTTCGTCGTCTAACGAGGCGATGCAGTTGTCGCCAAACAGCTTGCGATCAGCATGGGATGGCCACCGCCGAAGCACGCGAGAAAGCCGTTGAACTGCCGCACAACGAGGTGATCGGCGCCGAGTAGCCGCCGGCGCCGAGTAGAGCGAGCGCAGCCAGCACAATCAGCCGGCGATGGCGAACGCTGAGCGCTGTGAGGCGGTGCCTACTCGGTGCCTATGGAGCAAAGAGCGCCGAATCGCGCGAGAAGTCGGCGGAGACCCGGTACTGTTCGCGCCTGTTTCCGAGGAAGAGGGAATCCCATGCAAGACAGCAACGCGATCCGCTGGCCCGACCACTACGCCCCGGCGCGCTGTCCCATCCACGTGAGCAACGAGCTGGGGATGGCCGTTCCGATCGAAGCCGTCTGGGCCTGGCTGATCCGCGCGCCGCTCTGGCCGAGCTGGTACCCGAACTCGGCCAACGTGCGCTTTCTCGAAGGCACCCCGCCCGACCTCGCGCTCGGGACGCGCTTTCGCTGGAAGACCTTCGGCGTGACGATCGAGTCCACAGTGCGCGAATTCGTGCCCGGCGAGCGCATCGCGTGGGACGCGCACGCGCTCGGGCTCGACGTCTATCACGCCTGGCTGTTGATGAAGACGCCCGAGGGCTGCCACGTGCTCACCGAGGAGACGCAGCACGGCTTCGTCGCGCGCGCGGGCGCGCTGCTCATGCCCGGGCGCATGCACCGCCACCACCAGATCTGGCTGGAAGGGCTGCGCGAGAAGGCGGGCAGCGGCATGCCGCCGCTGGCCTGAGCCGAGCCGGTACGGCGCCCGCGTCTTGTCGGGGCGGCTACGCCGCCATGACTGGGATCGCGCGGCTACGCCGCGCTCAGCGCCCGCTCGATCAGCTCCGTGAACGCCTTCTGCGGCCGCGCGCCGACGAGCTGGCCGACCACTTTGCCGTTCTTGAAGGCCAGAATGGTCGGCATCGCCCGCACGCCGAGCTTCGAGGCGGTGCTCGGGTTCTCGGCGGCGTGCATCTTCACGATCGCGAGGCGCCCCGCGTACTCGCCCGCGAGCTGTTGGAGAATGGGCGAGATCTGCCGGCAGGCGGGGCAGTGGTCGCCCCAGAAGTCCACCAGCACGGGCGTCGTGGACGCGAGCACGTCCTGCGAGAAGGTCTGGTCGGTCACGTCGCGTAGCTCAGCCATGGGTTCTCACGCTATCACCGCAGAATCAAGCCGCCCGCCGCCGCGAGCGGGTCGTCACGGCCACGCGGACCCCGCCTCTCGCCAGCATGTTCACGAGCATGTCGATGCTGAATAGCTCGATCCGCCCGCGCACGAGGTCGCTTACCCGTGGCTGGCTCACACGGAGCAGGCGCGCCGCCGCTGTCTGCGTCAGGCCTTCGCGCTCGATCAGCGTTGCAACGTGAGCCATCAGCTCCGATCGAATTCTCAGGTTCTCCGCCTCCACCCGCGAAAAGCCCAGATCGCGAAAGACGTTGCCGCTCGAACGGCGCACCTTGACCGACATTCATTCCCCTATTCCGCCCGACGTCTCAGGCATGCCGCCAGGTTTCTCCTGGCGATCTCGATGTCCGTTCTTCGGGTCTGTCGAGTCCGCTTCTCGAAGGCATGCAGCACGTAGATCCCCTCGACGAGCTTGGCCACACACATCACGCGGTACTCGCCTCCGGCATGTACCCGGATCTCGACGACGCCGGGTCCGACCGCAGGCATCGGCTTCCAATCGCCTGGCTCGAGCCCGAGCTACACCAGGTACAGCTGTTGGCCGGCCTCGCGACGGGCTCCGGCCGGGAAGACCCGCAGACGGGCAAGCGAACTCCCGACCCAGAGCAAGCGTTTCTCGGCACGCGGAGAGTATATCGAAATTTGTATAGGGCGCCCGCGGCGCGTCGACGGTGTCACGCGCCCAGCCTACGGGCCGCGCCCGTCGATGGATTCGTCAAAGGCCCCGAAAGGCGAGAGAAGGTGCCCCGGTCTTGGGTCTCCGCCGGCTTCTCGCGCGCTCACCCCGGCGCGGCTTGCCGGTCGAGGGGCTT
>Ga0247727_10005820_pt1 | contig 24636 bp, 23 predicted proteins | sample WisWelCaveWW1625_FD_202498 | JGI IMG/M metagenome (GOLD analysis project Ga0247727, IMG submission 202498) | Biofilm microbial communities from Wishing Well Cave, Virginia, United States - WW16-25 | ecosystem: Environmental > Aquatic > Deep subsurface > Groundwater > Cave microbial mat | place... | reverse complement strand
TTGCCTGCGTGGGCCGAGGAGATGCGCCAGGTTTTCAAGGCCGGCGCCACGAGCCAGTTCGTGCTCCACGGCAACGTCTTTGACCTGGTCCCCGCGCCGGACGGGAAGGGCGGCAGCGACTTCGTCGCGCTCAGCGAGTTCCTGACCGGCACGATGTTCCAGCCCTTCGACGTGGTCGTGCGCTACGACCGCGGCCGGGGCGTCCGGATCGAGCCGCCCGATCCGTCGCGCACGGACGCGTACAAGGGCGTCGAGGAGGTGTTCCGCTTCCTGCGCGGCGTCGACGCCTTCCGCGGCGCGCCTGCGGCGCTCGACGCGGTGGCCGAGAAGCTCGAGAAGCTGGATCTCCGCGACCAGCTCCCGCGCGATCCGAAGCGCGCGCTCGAGATCGTCGACCGGGTGTTGGCCTTCGCGCGCCGGCGCACGAAGCTCTCGGACGGCAAGTCGGTGGCGAGCCCGCTCAAGGTCGCCGTGATCCTCGACTACGCGCACTTCATCGCCCCCCAGGGCGACCCGATCTACGTGGCCGACCTCAGCCAGACGCTGATCCAGATCCAGGAGTGGGCCGCCAACCCCGAGGTGACGAGCTCCTTCGTCGCGACGGTCCTGATCACCGAGAACCTGGCGGACCTCAACCGCAGCCTGGTCGAGAGCCCGTACAGCGCCAAGATCCGCGTGCTGCTGCCGGGCGCCGACGACATCCGCGCGTTCGTCGTCGATCTCGTTCCCGACGCGGCCGAGTTCGCGAAAGCCTCCGAGGTGACGCGCGAGGTGCTGGCCGAGAAGCTGGTCGGCCTCTCGCGAGTCTCCGTGCGCACGCTGGTGAAGCGCGCGCTCACGAGCGGCGAGCGCATCACGGGCGCGTACCTCACGCGCATGAAGAAGGAGCTGATCGAGAAGGAGGCCGCCGGACGGCTCGAGTTCCTCGAGTCGACGCGCACGCTCGACGACGTGGCGGGCCACGACGAGGCCAAGGCCTGGCTGCGCGAGGACGCGGTTCTGCTCAAGCGAGGCCGCACGATGGCGATCCCGATGGGATACCTGCTCACCGGCCGCATCGGCACCGGCAAGACCTACCTCGTCGAGTGCCTGGCCGGCGACATCGGCATCCCGTGCGTCGAGATGAAGAACTTCCGCGAGAAGTGGGTCGGCGCCACCGAGGGCAACCTCGAGAAGGTGTTCTCGATCCTGCACGCGCTCGGGCAGGTGATCGTGTTCGTCGACGAAGCCGACCAGATGACCGGCAAGCGCGGCGGGAGAGACTCGGACTCGGGCCTATCGGGGCGCGTCTACGGGATGCTCGCGAAGGAGATGTCGGACACCCGGAACCGCGGCAAGATCGTGTGGATCTTCGCCACCTCGCGCCCGGACCTGGTCGAGGTGGACCTGAAGCGCCAGGGCCGGCTCGACGTCCACATCCCGCTCTTCCCCCCGGGCGACGCCGCGGGCCGCGCGACCCTCTTCGCGGCCATGGCGCGCAAACTCAAGCTGCCGATCAAGCCCGAGGAGCTGCCGCCCCTGCCCGACAACGACCAGCTCGGCGGCAACGAAATGGAGGGCCTGCTGGTCCGGGCGCTGCGTGTCTTCGAGTCAGGGAAAGACGCGGAGGAGCGCGGGAAGGGCAAGGCGGGGCCGCTGCGCGCCTCCATCGAGACCGCGATCGCCGATTTCCGGCCCTCGGCCCACGTCGAGCGCCTCGAGCTGATGGACCTCCTCGCGGTGAAGGAGTGCACCGACACGCGCTTCCTGCCGGAGCGCTTCCGTAAGCTGAGCCTCGCCGAGGTCAACGCGCGGATCGAGCAGCTCAAGGCTGCGATCGGGGAGTAGCGAAACGAGAGTCTGAGGCCGCGTCCGCTACTCCCGCTCTGGTGCCTGGGCGGCGTCCCAGAGCTCTTCGTACTTTCCGCGGACGGAAGCGTCGAGGGATGCGCCCAGGTCCCGCGGAAGTGCCAGCGCGCGCACCAGCTCGAGAACATCTGCGAGATCCTTCAAACGGTGAGGCGCGCTCATGCCGGAGGCGAGCTTCAGCTCGATGAGGGTGGGCAGCGGGAGGAGCGCGACGCGCCGGCCCCGCACGGCTGCGCGTGCCGGGTCGGGGAAAGCGACCGGCTTCGGCTTGCCGTCACCCGGGTACTCGCCGGCGAGAATGACGTCGACGTTGACCCCGGCGACCGTGTCCCGCAGGCCGCGGCTTCCCGGAAACTTCTCGACGTAGCCAAGTCCGAGGACCTCCGCCTTGAACGCCTTCAGGCCCTCCGCCGTCAGGAGCACGTCGACGTCCACCGTGACGCGCCTGTATCCCCACTCGTTGAGGGCCATGGCGCCGATCACCGCGTAGGGGATCCCCTTTTGGTCGAGCAGGCGAGCGAGCCGCTCGAGCGCCTGGTGAACGTCGGCTTCGCCCATGAAGAACCTCCTGGCGTACAGGACGCCCGACCAGAACGCTTCTTCGTGCTCGACCGGCAGAGGCTGCGACATTGCTCCAGGCGATTCTAACGCGCCTCGTGAGGTGTGTTCAGGCGTCGGCTCGAGATGAGAAGCGCAGGATCAGGCCGGCCGCGGCGAGTGGGTTATGATTCCGCCCCCGAGGCAACGGCCATGGCCAAGAAGAATCCCCCGCTCGAGAAGCTGTCGGCGAAGCAGCGCCAGAAGCGTGTCGCCGAGCTGATCGAGCCGTTCCGGGTCACGAACGGGAAGCGTTTCCGCCTGCGCGACTACGATCCGGGAGACACCCGGGGCGTCGCCTCGAAGGAAGACGCCCAGGAATACCTGAAGCGCGGCGTCGAGCTCCTGGCCGGGATGCAGGACAAGCTCTATGCGCAGGACCAGTGGGGGGTGCTGCTCATCTTCCAGGCGATGGACGCCGCCGGCAAGGACGGTGCCATCAAGCACGTCATGTCAGGCGTCAACCCCCAGGGCTGCCAGGTGTTCTCCTTCAAGGCGCCGACCACGGAGGAGCTCGACCACGACTTCCTCTGGCGCACATCGAAGTCGCTGCCCGAACGCGGCCGCATCGGCATCTTCAACCGCTCGTACTACGAGGAAGTCCTGGTGGTGCGCGTGCACCCGCAGATCCTAGAGAAGCAGAAGCTGCCGCGCTCGCGCGCGACGAAGCGCATCTGGGACGAGCGCTACGAGGACATCCGGGCGTTCGAGCGCTATCTCGCCCGCCAGGGCTTCGTGATCCTCAAGTTCTTCCTGAACGTGTCGAAGAAGGCGCAAGAGGAGCGCTTCCTCGAGCGGCTCGAGAGGCCGGAGAAGAACTGGAAGTTCGCGCTGGCCGACGCCCAGGAGCGCAAGCACTGGAAGGCGTACATGCAGGCGTACGAGGACGCGGTGCGCGCGACGGCCGCGAAAGACGCACCGTGGTACGTGGTGCCGGCGGACAAGAAGTGGTTCGCCCGACTGGTGGTGGCGGGCGCCATCTACGACGCGCTCGCGAAGCTCCGGCTGCGCTACCCCGAGGTCGGCCCGGAGAAGAAGAAGGAGCTCGCCGCCGCCCGGGCCGAGCTCATGAGTGAAGGGAAGTCTCGGCCGACGCGGCAGACGAGCCGCGACAAGGTCAGAGCGCGGCCGAGGGCGCGACAGCTACCGACAGCACCAGACCGGCCAGCAGCGTCTGCGCCAGAGGCCGGAGCGACTGCGCCCGGAGCGTAGGTCGCGCGCCGGCCCCGCGGCCGGCGAACCGCCAGGCTACGCCGCGACGGCCGCCGCCGCTTCGCGCTCCTCGCGACGGATCCGGAAGCGCTCGGCGTTCTTCGGCAGCAGGTGGATCTCGCGCGCCAGGCCGAGCGCTTCGAGGCCGCGGATCGCGATCCAGGTCATGTCGAGCTCCCAGCCGAAGCCGTGGCGTGCCGAACGCTGGAAGGCGTGGTGCGTGTTGTGCCAGCCCTCGCCCCAGGCGACGAGACCCACCCACCAGAGGTTGCGCGAGTCCTCTTTCGTCTCCCAGGTGCGGTAGCCCCAGGTGTGGGTCGCGGAGTTCACGAACCAGGTGCCGTGGAGCGTGAGCACGAGGCGGACCGAGATGCCCCAGACGACGAGCGGCAAGCCGCCCCACGCGTAGAACGCCAGGCCCAGCACGACGTTCGGGACCCAGTGCAGGCGGTTGAGAACGCGGTGAATCGGATCGGCCACGAGCTCCGGCGCCCAGCGCTGTTCCATCTCGCGGTAGTCGCCGCCGAGCCGGGTGAGGATCCAGCCGATGTGGCTCCAGAGGAAGCCGTCCTTCGGCGTGTGCGGGTCGGCACCGGCCTGGTCGGAGCTGGCGTGGTGCATCCGGTGCATCGCCACCCACGAGATCGCCCCGCCCTCGCTCGCCAGCATGCCGGCCACGGTGCCGAGATACTCGAGCGGCTTCCACAGCGTGAAGCCGCGGTGCGTCAGCAGGCGGTGGAAGGTGAGGCAGATCCCGATCGAGCCCACCAACCACCAGAGCACCAGAGCCACGGCGAGGCCGGTCCAGGTGAACGTCCAGGGGGCGAGCAGCGCGCCCGCGTGAATCGCCGCGAACCAGCCGACGTTGACCCAGTCGAACCGCTTGCCGTTCCAGGTGAGAGTCACTCTTCGCCTCCGCTTCGGCCCTTCGGGCCGCAACCGAAGCTCAGGCTAGCAAAGCGAACGCGGGGCGATTGTCAGACTTGCGTCACCGTCTTGGCGGCCCGTAAGTCTCTGACTCAAAACAGGAAGGCGTCAGACGGGACGCGGCACCGGGCTGAACGCCTTGAGGGCCAGCCAGACGAGGCCCCCCAGGAGAAGGAGCGGAGCGAGTGGAAGCACGACGAGCACGAGCAGGAGCACCAGCAGGCCCATGACGAGCCCCACTCCACCCGCGACCAGGCCGAAGAGGCCACCCACGAGCCCGCCGACCAGGCCCACCACGCCTTTGAACAGGGCGGCCACGATCTTGAGCGGCAGCAGCACCAGGGCGAACAGCAGCTTCAGCGCCACCGCCAGCAGCACGAACGGCAGGGCCGCCAGGACGCACAGCGCGAACAGCACCCCCAGCACTTCCATGGCTCGTCCGTCCTTTCAGAAGCTCTTTACGCAGGACGGGGGAGCCGGGTTCCGGCGCGCACCGGCTCGATCTCCCGGGCCGGCACGCCGCCGTCGATCGGCAGCCGGCTCCGCCTCAGTGAGGGCGTCGGAGCACGTGACGCAGCGCGCCCTCGAGATCAGGGAAGCGGAACGAAAAGCCCGCGGCCAGGAGCCGCTCCGGCCGCAGGCGCGTGCTCGCGAGAACCGCGTCGGCCATCTCGCCGAGCGCCAGGCGCAGGGCGAACGCAGGCACCGGCATGATCGTGGGCCGGCCGAGGACTCGGCCGAGCGTCTTCGTGAGCTCGGCGTTGGTCACGGGCGATGGCGCGGCGGCATTGAAGGCGCCAGCGAGGTCCGCGCGCTCGATCGCGTGGAGGAACGCGCGCACGAGGTCGTCGATCGCGATCCAGCTGAAGTACTGGCTGCCAGCCCCGACGACCCCACCCAGCCCGAGGCGGAACGGAAGCAGCATCCTAGCGAGCGCGCCCCCGCTCGCGCTCAGCACGATGCCGATCCGGGGATGCACGACACGGATCCCGGCCTGCGCGGCGGGCGCCGCCGCCGCCTCCCACTCGACCGAGAGACGACCCAGGAAGTCATCGGCCGGCGATTCGTTCTCGGTCAGCCAGGCATCGCCGCGGTTCCCGTAGTAGCCGACGGCCGAGGCCGAGACGAGCACCTTCGGCTTGCGCTTCAGGCCGGCGAGGGCCGCGGCCAGCAGACGCGTCGGCCCCACGCGGCTCGAGCGCAGCCGCGCCTTTTTCGCGTCGGTCCATCGCCCCTCGGCGATGCTCTCGCCGGCGAGATGCACCACAGCGTCCACGCCTTCGAACGCCGCCGCGTCGATCGCTCCCGTTTCCGGGTCCCAGCGGGCCTCGTCCTTCGCCTTCCGTGCCCGGCGCACGAGGCGCAGGACCTCGTGGCCGCGCCCCGTCAGGAACGGCGCGAGCGCGCTGCCAATGACGCCGCTGGCGCCGGTGACCGCTACCCTCATCGCTTGCCTCCGCGCCACGGCGCGCGCGCTACCCGGGGCGCTGCGAGCGCTCGTGCCGAGTTTGTTGCCCTTGTGCCGAGTCTAGCCCCAGCCCAACACCCGTGTCAGAATGCTTGGCCCGCGAGCTCAGGCGGCCCCTACAAGGAGACACCCACCAGCATGCCCCAGTTCATCTTCACCATGAAAGACCTGCGCAAGGTCACCCCCCAGGGCAAGGAGATCCTGAAGGGCATCTGGCTCTCGTTCTACGGCGACGCCAAGATCGGCGTGCTGGGCGCGAACGGAGCCGGCAAGTCGACGCTGCTTCGGATCATGGCCGGCGTCGACAAGGACTTCGCCGGCGAGGCGTTCCAGGCCGAGGGCACGCGCATCGGTTACCTGCCGCAGGAGCCGGTGCTCGACTCGAAGAAGAACGTGCTGCAGCACGTCGAGGAGGCGGTCGCCGAGAAGCGCAAGATCCTGCAGCGCTACGAGGAGATCTCGGCCAACTACTCGGACGACACCGCAGACGAGTTCGCGCGCCTGCAGGACCAGATCGACGCGCAGAACCTCTGGGACCTCGACCGCCAGGTCGAGATCGCGATGGACGCGCTGCGGGTGGCGCCGGGCGACGCCGACGTGACGACGCTCTCGGGCGGGGAGAAGCGGCGCGTGGCGCTCTGCCGCCTGCTGCTGCAGCCCGCCGACATGCTGCTGCTCGACGAGCCCACGAACCACCTCGACGCCGAGTCGGTCGCCTGGCTCGAGCGCTTCCTGAAGGAGTTCAAGGGCTGCGTGGTCGCGATCACGCACGACCGCTACTTCCTCGACAACGTGGCGGGCTGGATCCTCGAGCTGGATCGCGGAGCCGGCATTCCCTGGGAGGGCAACTACTCGTCCTGGCTCGAGCAGAAGGACCTGCGCCTGACGCAGGAGGAGAAGGAAGCCTCCTCCCGCCGCCGCACGCTGGAGCGCGAGCTCGAGTGGATAAGGCTCGCCCCACGCGCGCGCCAGGCCAAGGGCAAGGCGCGCATCACGCGCTACGAGGAGATGTTCGCGGAGGAGCAATCCGCCGAGAAGCGCGACGACAAGCGCGAGATAAGGGTCCCGCCGGGACCGCGGCTCGGCGACGTCGTGATCAACGCCAAGGGCGTGGGCAAGGGCTACGGCGACAACCTGCTGATGGACGACGTCAACTTCATCCTGCCGCGCGGCGGCATCGTCGGCGTGATCGGGCCGAACGGTGCGGGCAAGACGACGCTGTTCCGCATGATCCTGGCCCAGGAGAAGCCCGACGCGGGCGAGCTCAAGCTGGGCGAGACGGTGGCGCTCTCGTACGTCGACCAGTCGCGCGAGAAGCTCGCGGGCGAGCGCACGGCCTGGGAAGAGATCTCGGACGGCGGCAAGGACATCGTGATGGTGGGCAAGCGCGAGGTGAACTCGCGCGCCTACGCGGCTTCTTTCGGCTTCCGCGGGCCGGACCAGCAGAAGAAGGTGAAGGAGCTCTCGGGCGGCGAGCGGAACCGGCTTCAGCTCGCCACGCTGCTGAAGAGCGGCGGCAACGTGCTGCTGCTCGACGAGCCCACGAACGACCTCGACGTCGACACGCTGCGCGCGCTCGAGGAGGCGCTGATCTCGTTCGCCGGCTGCGCGGTCGTGATCAGCCACGACCGCTGGTTCCTCGACCGTATCGCGACCCACATCCTGGCCTTCGAGGGCGACAGCCAGGTGGTCTGGTTCGAGGGCAACTACCAGGACTACGAGGCCGACCGCAAGCGCAGGCTCGGCGCCGACGCCGACCAGCCGCACCGCATCAAGTATCGGCCGCTCGTGCGGTAGCGCTACTTATCGGGCGCGGCCGCGTCCTTCCGGACCTTCAGCGTCAGCGTGAGAGCGCCGATGCGCTTTCCTCCGTCGGTGACCGGCACGCTCAACTGGATCGCGTATGTCGCCGAGCTGGCGTCGAGGGCCGGCTCGTCGACGAAGGCGGCCCGCCCTTCCAGGAACGGCTTCTTCCACTTGTCTTCGTCGCCCTGGAAGTAGTCGCTGGTCTCGCGCGAGACGCACACGTTGGCGCCTTGCGCGTCCATCAGGATGGCCTCGACCACGAGCGGGTCGGCAGCGGTCAACTGGCGCAGCTTCTGCGCGCAGGGACTGCCCGTCAGGGCCTTGCGCAACGGATAGGCCAGGTTTGCGCTCCACTCCCGGTCCTTGCGCTCGATCGCCGGGCGGGGCTCGCTCTCGGCGTTCTTGGCGGTCACCGCCTTGCGTATCTCGGCGTCGGCAGCGACCTGTTCGGCGAGCTTCACCCGCGCGTGCGCCATCTGCTTCACGGCCGCGCTGGCCTGCGCGCGGAGGACGGCGGGAGGGAAGGCCAGAAGCGCGACCAAGACGACCGGGACGAGACGCATCCGGAGTGTCCTCCCTCAGCTGAGCGCGATCGTACCGCGGCCGGCGCCCGCTGTCTCAGCGCGATCGGCTGGCCGCATGGACGTGCTCGACGACGGCCCTCACGGCATCGGGCGGCGTCCCCGGCAGGATGCCGTGGCCGACGTTGAAGACGTGCCCGGGCCGCCCGCCCGCGCGCCGCAACACGTCGTCGACGCGCCCCAGCAGGCGCTCGCGCGGGGCGAACAGAAGCGTCGGGTCGAGATTGCCCTGGACGGCGACGCCGTCCCCGGCGCGCCTCCAGCCCTCGTCGAGGGGCGTACGCCAGTCGAGGCCGATCACCGTTCCTCCCGCCTCGCGCTGCGCCGCGAGCAAGTGGAAGGTCCCGGTCCCGAAGTGGATCTTCGGCACGTCGAGATCCGCGAGCGAGTCGAAGATGCGCTCGACATGCGGCAGCACCAGCTCCCTATAGTCGACCTCGTCGAGGGCCCCCACCCACGAGTCGAAGAGCTGCACGGCCTGGGCTCCGGCCTCGACCTGCGCGCGCAGGTAGGCGGCCACGACCTCCGCGAGCAGCGCGGCCAGCCGATGCCAGGTCGCGGGATCGCCGTACATGAGCCCCTTGGTCTTCACGAAGTGGGTCGAGCGGCCACCCTCGATGGCGTACGAGGCGAGAGTGAACGGAGCGCCCGCGAACCCGATCAGGGGCACGTGCAGCTCGCGGCGAAGCAAGCGGATCGTCTCGAGCACCATGCCGAGCTCCTCGCGCGGCTCGAAGCGCCGGAGCGCCGCCACGTCCGCGGCCGATGCGATCGGCTTCTCGATCACGGGGCCTTCGCCCGCCTGGAAGTCGAACGGCAGCCCCAGCGGCGCGAGCGGAACCAGCAGGTCGGAAAACAGGATCGCGGCGTCGAGCGGGAAGGCGCGGATCGGCTGCAGCGTCACCTCGACCGCCAGCTCCGGGGTGCGCACGAGCTCGAGCAGCGAGTGCTTCTCCCGTAGCGCCCGATACTCCGCCAGGTACCGCCCCGCCTGCCGCATGAACCACACCGGCGTGCTGTCCACGGCTTCACGACGACAGGCCCTGAGAAACCGATCAATCATACTCACAGGGTACACGGGGGAGTTTGAGGGGGTGGGCTGCGTTGACGAGCCGCGTCCGGGCCCTACAATGAAGCCTGTCGAAGAGAGCCTGGCCGGCTGCGCCGGCACGGGGGAGAGGGCGAGTGAATAAGAGGACACGCGGGGGCGGCCTCGTCGCCCTGTTGATCGCGATCGCAGCCCCGGCCGCAGCCCAGTCGATCCAGAACGTGGTGCTGCGCAACTCCTTCAACCCGACCGGGGCAGGCGCGCGCGGCCTCGGGATGGGCGGCGCCTTCATCGCCGTGGCCGACGACGGCACCGCGGCCTCGTTCAACCCGGCCGGCCTCGCCCAGCTCCGCCGGACCGAGATCGCCTTCGTGGGCTTCTCCGACCGGCTCCAGTCGAGTGTCACCGTCCCGGGCCTTCCGAGCTTCACCGACGAAACGAAACACGGCGCCCTCGACTTCGCGGGGATCGGCGTCCCGTTCCAGGTGGCCGGGCGCAACTTCACGCTGCAGCTCTCCTACCAGCGCTCCGTCGATCTCTTCGGCCGGGGCCGCGCGACCGTGATCGACACGATCGACCTCTCGGACATCGACCCCGACCTGAGCGGCGTGGGCGAGGTGATCGCGAACGTCGAGCCCGAGCAGAAGGGAGCCTTCCGCACGGCGAGCGTCTCGGCCGGGTGGCAGCTCACCACCAAGCTCGCGCTCGGGCTCGGGATCAACTACTGGTTCGCCGACTGGAACGCCCGGGGTACGAGCGATTTCCGGCTGCGCGCGCGGCTGCCGAACCTGCCGCAGCCGCTCGAGGTGCCGCTCTTCAGCACCGAGTTCAACCAGGACCAGAAGATGCGCGGCGTCAACGCGAACCTGGGGCTGCTCGTCCGCTACCCCTGGCTCAGCATCGGCGCCGTGGCGCGCACGCCGTTCGACGGCTCGTACGACCTCGACGAGAACAACGTCGAGACGGTCTATGAGACCGGCCGGCCGCTCGGCTCACGCAAGGTGAGCTACACCGCGAGGAGCCAGATGCACGTCTCGTGGGGCGTCGGCGCCGGGATCGCGATCCGGCCGTTTCGCGGCCTCACGCTGGCGGCTGACTACACGCGGGCCGAGTGGTCGAGGACCACGCTCGCGAACGTCCCGAACGGCGCGCTGCTCACCCCGGAACAGCGCGACGCGAACGACGACCCGCTGCCGGTCTTCACCGACCGCAACTTCTTCGACCTGCTGCCCGCCCCTCAGACCTCGACCGAGAACACCAGCCAGTGGCGCGCGGGCGCCGAGTACCTCGTGTCCTTCTCGAAGCTGATCGTGCCGCTGCGCGCCGGGCTCTTCCGCGACCGCTCTCCGATCGTCGACCTCGGGGCGAGCGAAGGCCGGCTGATCGAGGGCTGGACGCTCGGCGCCGGGCTCAACTTCAGCAAGCTGGTGCTCGACGTGGCGTTCGAGCGGCGTGAGAGCGAAGGCCCGCTGCTGCTGCGGCTGCGCGGCGGCAATCCCGTTCCCGCGGCGAACCCCGTCACGGAGAAGGTCAAGCAGGACCGGATCGTGGCGTCGCTGATCTTCCGCTTCGGGAGCGGCAGCGACCCGATCAAGGGCCTCTTCGGGTCGCTCTTCGGCGACCCGAAGGACGACGGCCAGTAGTGCCCGCGGTGCGCGTGTCCGCAGGTCGGCTCGCGACCGGCCTCGGCCTGGCGGTCGCCCTGTTGCTCACGGCCCCTGACGCCCGCGCGCAGGAGTGGTACGACTCCTACGAGCGCGGCGTGGACGCGCTCGCGAAGAAGCAGGCCGCACGCGCGATCGAGCACTTCGAGCGCGCGATCCGCAAGGGCCCTGAGCCGGGGACGAACGTCCTCACCTACGGCACCAATCGGCTCGCGGTCTACCACCCGTACCTGCGGCTGGCCGCGGCGCAGCTTCTCGCCGGCAACCCACAGGCGGCGCGCGCGGCCCTCCAGCAGTCCGAGGCCCGCGGCCGGGAGCCGGCTGCCGAGCGCGGGCGCCTCCTGGCCGAGGCCGAGGCTCTCGAACGATCCCGCGCCGCAAGCGCCCCGCCGCCGACACTCCCCCCGGCTCCGGCTGCCGCGGCGGTGCCCGCGCCCGCGCCCGTGCCGACGCCGATGCCCGCCGCGCCGGCCGCCGCCGCCACGTCCACTCCCGCCCCTGTAGCGACACCCACGCCGGTGGCCGTCACGGCTGTCGCTGTCCGTGATGCCACCGCGGGAACCCTCGACGTCCGCTCCGACCCCGCCGGAGCGACGGTCCTGCTCGACGGACGCATGCTCGGCACGACGCCTTTGCGCGTCGAGGTGCTCGCGGGTGCGCACTCGCTGACGCTGCGCAAGGAGGGCACCGCAGACCAGACGTTCCCGGTGAGGGTCGTGGCGGGCCGCACCGCGACCGAGACCCGCACGCTGGTTCCCGTGGCGGCCGCGACGCCGATCCCGGCCGCGACGCCGATCCCGGCCGCGACGCCCGAGCCCATCGCTTCGCTCGTCGTGTACTCCGAGCCGCCGGGCGCGGCCGTCTATCTCGACGACGAGCCAATCGGCATGACCGATCCCTTCAGCGGACGGCTCGTGAAGAGTGGCGTCGCGCCGGGTCCGCACCGCGTGCGCGTCGCGCTGACGGGCCGGCCCGAGGCCGCGGCGGACACGGTCGTCGGCGCCTCGGGGACGACGACGCTGAGGCTCGCGCTTCCGCAGGCCTCGGGCAGGCTCCCGTGGCCGCTGGCGACGGGGGCCGTCGGGCTCGCGATCGTCGTGGCGAGCGTCTTCTTCTGGCGCCGCCGCTCCGCCCCAGCCGGCGATCGAACCGCGACGGCCCCGACGCGCCTCGCACGCCGGCCGGCGACGGGCTCCGGCCCGCGGCCCACGCTGGCGACCGATCCGACGCTGCGCACTCCGCCGCCGACCGCCGCCGCGGCGCACACGACGGTCGACGCAACGGGCGAGGACATCGAGACGCGCGCCCTGTCCACACCGCCGCGAACCCCCACCGTGGGCGAGCGCTTCGGCGAGTACATGCTGCTCGAGCAGCTCGGCAAGGGCGGCATGGCGCACGTCTTCCGCGCCGAGCGCGGCGGCGACCATTTCGCGCTCAAGCGCCCGCTGCCCGCCTTCCTCGACGAGGAGGAGTTCCGGGAACGCTTCCTGCGCGAGGCCGAGATCGGGCGTACGCTCCACCACCCGAACATCATCCGCATCTTCGAGCGTGGCGACGTGGCCGGCGTTCCCTATTTCACGATGGAGCTCGTCGAGGGCGAGACGCTCCAGGCGCGGCTGCGGCGCAGCGGCGCGCTCAAGCCGCGCGCGGCGGCCCAGGTCGTGGCCCAGGTGGCCGAGGCGCTCGACTACGCGCACCTCAAGGGGGTCGTTCACCGCGACCTCAAGCCCTCGAACATCATGATTCTCGGGGACGGCATGGTGAAGGTGATGGACTACGGCATCGCGCGCGCGCGCCGCTTCGACGGGCTGACCGTGACCGGGGCGTTTCTCGGCACGCCCGACTACGTGGCCCCGGAGACCGCGGAGGGCAAGGCGGCCGACGCCCGCAGCGATCTCTATTCGCTCGGCGTCGTGTTCTACGAGATCGTCACGGCGCGCAAGCCCTTCGTCGGGGACACACCCTTCGCGACGATCCGCAAGCACTGCAGCGAGGCGCCCACGCCGCCCTCGGCGATCACGACGGGCATCCCGCCCGTGGTCGAAGCGATCGTGCTGCGCCTGCTCGCCAAGCAGCCCGACGACCGCTTCCCCGGCGCCGAGGAGCTGCTGATCGAGCTGCGGGACTTCATCAACCGCGCGGCCTGAACCCCAGGGCGACATGGACCCGCTGACCCACGGGTTGCTCGGGGCGTCCATCGGCCAGGCGCTCTGCGGCAAAGCGCTCGGCCGCCGCGCGCTCGTCTGGGGCGCCGTCCTCGGCATGGCTCCCGACCTGGACGTCCTCGCGAGCCCGACGGGCCCGCTCGCCGAGTGGATCTGGCACCGCGGGCCGACACATGGGCTGTGGGTCGGGCCCGTCGTCGGACCGCTGCTCGGCTACGCTTTGTGGAGGCGCAAGGGGGGAGCGCTGCGGGCCTGGCTCGGGCTCGCGGTGGTGTCGCTGCTGTCGCACCCGTTGCTGGATCTGTGTACCACCTACGGCACCCAGTTCCTCGCGCCGTTCTCGGATCGGCGCTTCGCTCTCGACGCGGTCGCGATCATCGACCCTGCCTACAGTTTGGTACTCGTGGCCGGCCTCGCGGTCGGCCTGGGCGCGGGCCTCGCCACCTCGCGCTCGCGCCGCACCGGCTGGACCGCGCTCACGGTCTCGTCGCTCTATCTCGCGCTCGGCCTCTGGGTGAACGGCCGCGCGGAGGCGATCGCGCGGACCGAGCTCGCGGCAAAAGGGATCGAGGTCTCGCATGTCGCCGCCTACCCGACGCTGCTCCAGCTTCCGTTCCGGCGCATCGTCGCCCGTAACGGCGACGACGTGCGCGTCGGCTGGCTGAGCGTGATGCGCCCGCGCCCGATCGAGTGGGAGGGCTTCACGCAGGCGCGTGGCCCGCTCGTGGACGCGGCCCGCGCCACGCCCGAGGCGCGCCTCTTCGAGTGGTTCGCCATGGGGGAGGCCACACCTCGCGTCGATCAGACACGAGACGGCAGCGTCGTCGAGCTGGACGACCTGCGCTACGGTTTACCGGGGGCACCGCGCGAGGGGTTCTGGGGCGTGCGCGTGAGGCTCGACGCCTCGGGTCGGCCGCTCGGGCCGGGCGAGCGCTTCGACCGGGACCTGCCCGCGCCCGTCTCAAAGCTCCTGCTCACGATCTGGCAGAAGACGCTCGGCTTGAGCTAGATGACCAAGGTCGCGATCACCGGCGCGAGCGGCTTCGTCGGCCGGCACCTGGTGCGGGCCGCTGCCCTTGCCGGACATCCGGTGACCGGCCTCGTGCGCTCCGAGCGGGCGGCGAGCGTGGTACGTGAGGCCGGGGGTCTACCGGCGGCGTTCGCTGACGATGTCCTGACGCTCGCTTCAGCTTTCGCCGGTTGTGGGGCCGTCGTCCACCTGGCGCAGATCGGCGCCGAGCGGGACGGGCAGACGTTCGAGGCCATCAACGTCGGCCTGACCGGCCGCGTGGTCGAGGCCGCGCAAAGCACCTCGGTCCCGCGCATCGTCGCCTTCTCGGGCCTCGGCGTCGCACGCTACGGCCTCGCACCACGCGTCACCAGCCGCTATTTCCTCTCGAAGCTCACGGCCGAGACGCTCGTCTTCGGCTCCGGCCTCGACGCCGTCGTGTTCCGGCCCTCGTACGTGGTCGGGCCGGGCGACGCTTTCGTTCCCGGCGTGCTCCGAGCCATCGAGGCGGGCGCAGTGGAGCGGCCCGGCGACGGCGCATACCGCCTGCAGCCGATCGCCGTGGCCGACGCCACCGCGCTGGCCCTGGCCGCGATCGCGCGTCCCGCCCGCGGATTCCCGACGGTCTTCGACCTGGTCGGTCCCGAGAAGGTCAGCTACGCCGCCCTTCTCGAGCGGCTCGCAACGGTCGCACGCGGACTCGGGCGGCCCGCCAGCCTGCGGGTGCGCGAGATTGCGATCGAAGAGGCCGAGCGCCGCGCGCGCAGTCCCGCGGGATACCAGGGGATGGGGCCCGACGAGCTCGACTGCCTGCTGTGCGACGAGGTGTCCGATCCCGCCCCGCTTTTGGCGCTGCTCGGCCGCCCGCTCATCCCTCTCGACGACGCGCTCGCCGCAGCCGTGCGGGCTGTGCGCGTGGGCGCGTGAGACTCTTCGGCTCGACGCGCCGGCGCGCCGCGGCCGAAGCCGACGTGGCGGTGGTGGGCTCCGGGCTGCCGTCGCGCCTCACCGCGCTGGAGCTCGGCCGGCGCGGCGCGAGCGTCGTCGTGTTGGGCCACGCTGCGGAGCGCCCGGCGCGAGGCCTCGGGCTCGTGCTGCTCGGGCCCGGGCGACCGTACCTGAGCGTCGCGAACGCCATCGGGCGCGGGGCCGCTCAGATCGTCTGGGCCGCGGGCTGCGAGAACCACCTGCGCGCCAAGGCGTTCATGGGCCAGGCGGCGCGCGACATCGGCTACGAGGCGCGCGGCAGCTTCCTGCTGGCGCGGGACCGTGCACAGGCGGAAGCCCTTGCCGAGAGCGAGGACATGCTGCGCGACGACGGCTTCCCGGGCGAGTTCCTCGACCACTACATGCTCGAGACCCGCTTCGACCTCTCGGGCTTCCCCGGGGCCTACTGGGCGGCCGAGGACGCGGACCTCGACGCGCAGAGGCTGCTCGCGGCGGTCGAGCAGGCGGCCCGGGCCGCGGGCGTCGTGTTCCGGCCCGGCCGCGCCCGTGCGCTGCGCGCGGACGCGTCGGGTGTGAAGGTCGAGCTCGAGAAGGGATCGCTGCGCGCCGCCGCCGCCGTCGTGGCCACGGACGCTCCGGCCGCCGGGCTGGTTCCGGAGCTCGCGCCACTGCTGCGTCCGTCGGGCTCGGCGCGAATGTCGCTCTCCACGCTCGCCGGAGCCACGCTGCCGAGCGTCATGCGCACGGCGGACGGACGCATCGCATGCCAGACGAACGCCTCGACCGTCGGGCTCGCCGAGATCGGCCCCCGCACCAGCGACGAAAGCGCCGACCGACTGACGGACTTCGCCACACGCCTCCCGCTCGACCTCGGCTCCGCGCGCCACCTCCAGGAGGCGGGGGAGGTCGGGGTCGACGGCCTGCCGGTCGTCGGGCGTCTGCCCGGTCGTCCGCTTGGAGTGGCCTGCGGCTTCGGGCCCCTCGCTCCCGGGTTCGCCTTCGCTGCCGCGCGCTGGGTAGCGGACGCGCTTCTCAGGGGCACCGATCCCACGCCCGAGGCGCTCCGCGCGACGCGCGCGCCGTCGACGTTTGAGCCACCCGGCGGTTCGCAGTAGGCTCTTCGGGCCATGCGGCTCGGCGTCACCGATTACATCGATTGCGCGCATCTGCTGCCGGGCCACCCGAAGTGCGGCCAGCTCCACGGCCACACCTATCGCGTCGAGGTGACGGTCGAGGGGGAAGCGAAGGGCGGCATGCTGCTCGACTTCGCCGACCTCAAGACGCAGCTGCGGGGCGTTCTCGCGCGCTACGACCACCGCCACTGGAACGAGTTCATGGACTACCCGACGGTCGAGAACATCTGCGAGCGGCTGGCCGGCGAGATCGCCGCGGTGCTCGCCTTCCCGTTCACGGTGCGGGTCTACGAGGGCCACGCCAAGTGGGCGGAGACCGAGCGCAGGCCCGCGCGATGATCCGCGTCGACGAGGGGCTGCGGCCCGCCGATCTCGAAACCGTGATCGCGCGGATGTGGGCGCTCTCCGCGCCGAAGATCCTCGCGCTCGAGGCGAGCTGGAACCCCAAAGACGGCTCGCCGGTCTTCACGCTGCGCGGCCGCTACACCGCGCGCGGCTGGACCGACTGGACCCAGGGCTTCCAGTTCGGCTCCGCGCTGCTGCAGTTCGACGCCACGGACGAGCGCGCCTTCCTCGAGCTCGGGCGCGAGCGCACCTACGGGCGCATGGCCCCTCACGTGACGCACATGGGGGTGCACGACCACGGCTTCAACAACGTGAGCACGTGGGGCGCGCTGCGGCGACTCGCGCTCGAAGGCCGCTACGTGGCGGAAGGACGCGAGCTCGAGCTGTGTGAGCTGGCGCTCAAGGCCAGCGGCGCGGTGCAGGCACGGCGCTGGACGCGCACGGCCGACGGCGGCGGCTACATCTACTCGTTCAACGGCCCTCACTCGCTCTTCGCCGACACGATGCGCTCGCTGCGTTCGTTGGCGCTCGCGCACCGGCTGGGGCAGGCCCTGCTCGAGGAGGGCGACCGGCCGGTATCGCTGCTCGAGCGGCTGCTGCTCCACGCCCGCACCACCGGGCGTTTCGCGGTCTACAAGGGCCGCGGGCGCGACAGCTGGGACGAGCGCGGCCGCGTCGCGCACGAGAGCCTGTTCGACGTGATCGACGGCAGCTACCGCTGCCCGTCGACGCAGCAGGGCTACTCGCCCTTCACCACCTGGACACGTGGACAGGCTTGGGTGCTGCTCGGCTTTGCCGAGGAGCTCGAGTTCCTCGAGACGCTGAAGGACGCCGAGCTCGTGCCTTTCGGCGGCCGGGCCGAGCTCGAGCGCGACATGCTGGACTCGGCTCTAGCCGTCGCCGCGCACTACCTGGAGACCACACCGTCGGACGGCGTTCCCTACTGGGACACCGGCGCGCCCGGCCTCTCGCAGCTCGCGGGCCACCGCGACCGGCCGGCCGATCCCGACAACGACAAGGAGCCCGTCGACTCGTCCGCGGCGGCGATCGCGGCGCAGGGCATGCTGCGTCTCGGCCGGCTGCTCGAACGCCGGCAGGATCCCGATCAGGGACGGCGCTGCTTCCAGGCGGGCCTCACGATCGCGCGGACGCTGCTCTCGGCTCCCTACCTGAGCGAGGACACCTCTCACCAGGGCCTGCTGCTACACTCCGTCTACCATCGGCCCAACGGCTGGGACTACGTCCCGCCGGGCCGCAAGGTGCCGTGCGGCGAGTCGAGCCAGTGGGGTGACTACCACCTGCGCGAGCTGGCGCTTCACGTGCAGCGCCTGGCGCGAGGGGCGCCATACTACCTTTTCCACGGCCCCGAGGCCGCGGCGTGAAGCGCGTCGCCCTCGTCACGGGCGGCACGCGCGGCATCGGCCTCGGCGTCGCCCGCGCGCTCGCGGCGGAAGGCTTCGAGCTGGCCCTCTGCGGCGTGCGAGCGGAAGAGCAGGTGAGCGACGTGCTCGCCGAGCTGCGAGCTTCGGGCGAGGTCCGCTACTTCCGGGCCGACATTTCGTCGCACGAAGATCGCGAGAGGCTCGTCGCCGGCGTGCGCGACGCATTCGGCCGCCTGCACCTGCTCGTCAACAACGCCGGTGTCGCGCCCGCGGTGCGCGCCGACCTACTCGACGGGGGCGAGGAGAGCTTCGACCGCCTGATCGGCATCAACCTGAAGGGCCCGTACTTCCTGACGCAGGCCGTTGCCCGCTGGATGAGCGAGCAGAAGCAGCAGCAGGCGGCGTATCAGGGCGCCATCGTCTTCGTGACCTCGATGTCGGCCGAGATGGCTTCCCCGAACCGCGGCGAGTACTGCGTGAGCAAGGCCGGCCTGGCGATGACGGCGCGCCTCTTCGCCGTGCGGCTGGCCGGTGCGGGCATCCAGGTCTACGAGGTGCGCCCCGGCATCGTCCGCACCGACATGACCGCGGCCGTTGCCGAGAAGTACGACCGCCTGATCGGCGAGGGCCTGATCCCGCAAGGGCGCTGGGGCGAGCCCGAGGACGTCGGCCGTGTGGTTGCAGCACTCGCCCGCGGCGACCTCGCCTATTCGACGGGTGCCGTCCTGATGGTCGACGGCGGCGTCACGATCCCGAGACTGTGAAGATTGCTACCCGATGCCTACCTGAGGTAGCATCTGAGTATGAAGGTCAGCGTGAGCCTGCCCGACGAGGATGTCGAGTTCCTGGACCAGTACGCCCGGAGCATCGGGGCAGGATCGAGGTCCGCGGTCATCCAGCGGGCGATTCGGCTCATGCGCGCCGCGGAGCTAGGGCCCGCCTACGCTCGGGCTTGGGAGGAGTGGGCGGCCGAAGGCGACGCGGCGGCGTGGGACGCCGTGGCCGGCGACGGAATCTAAGCCGGACGCTTGATGCTCCGCGGGGAGATCCGGGTTGTCGACCTCGAGCCCGTCCGTGGCTCCGAAGCGAGCAAGCGGCGGCCAGCGATCGTGGTGAGCAACGACGGAGCCAACACGACGGCCTTCCGGCTGAATCGTGGCGTCATCACGGTCGTGCCGGTCACTTCCAGCGTGACTCAGGTGCATCCGTTCCAGGTCTTTCTCCCGGCATCGGAGTGCGGCTTGCCGAGCGACTCCAAGGCCCAGGCGGAGCAGGTTCGGTCCGTTTCGATCGAACGAGTCGGCCGCCGCGTGGGTCAGCTCCCCGCTTCACTTCTCGCCGATCTCGAGGACGCGCTCCGGCTGCACCTCGCCCTGTAGGGGGCGCCTAGAGTGTCTCCCGCTCGCGCGCCAGGAGGGCGGCGAAGGCCTGCATGATGGCGCGTGTCATCGGGCCGACGCGGCCGTCGCCCACCGGCCGCTCGTCGATGCACACGACCGGCAGGACCTCGCGGGACACGCTCGTGATGAAGGCCTCGTCGACGAGCGGCAGCTCATCGCGCAGGACCGCCACGCGCCGCAGGGGCAACAGCGGCTCCGCGACCTCGATCGCCAACGACCGCGTGACGCCTGCGAGCACGCGCGCCTCTTCGGTCCGCAGCACGCCTTCGCGGATCGCGAAGAAGTTGCTCGAGAGCCCTTCGAGCACCGCCCCGTCCTCGGCCACCAGCAGCCCCTCCTCGACGCCCGGCGGCAGGCGGCCGTAGGCGGCCTGGGCGGTCGCGATGAAGCGCGTGTCCTTGGCGTGCGGGTTGTGGCGGTGAAGGTCCAGGGTCACGCAGGCGACGCCTTCCTGGTACAGCCGTGCCGGAAGCGGCGAGAACGGCTCGATGGCAATGAAGAGCCGGGGTGGCGCAAACGTGAAGCGGACGCGAGACTCGGCGTGCGCCTCCGTGGCGAGCGCCGCGCCGAGCGCCCGGCGCGCCGCGGCGGGATCGATCCGCCCCGGCTGCCGCTTGAGCTCCGCCGATTCTTCGAGCCGCCCGAGGTGCTGCCCCAGCCTGACGACGCCGCGCCCACCGTAGGTGCGGAGCGTCGTGTACGCGCCCTCCGGTAGCGCCGCCGAGGACGCCGCGAGCGTCTCGTGCCGTTCAAGGCGCGAAACGCTGGCCGGCATGGCTTCGAAGGTCGCGACGCGCGGCTCGCTCATGGGGCCCCATCTTCGCACTCGGCAAGCCGTTCCGGGGTGCGGGAGTGGGACGTCGACCCGGTGAATAGAGCACGGTTGTGGCTGGACGCGCGCGGGCGCTCCCGCTAGACTCCGCCCGGAGCTCGCCCGCATGAAGCGTTCACGAAGCACACCCGCCGTTCTGCTCCTCGCGCTCACGTCCTCCTTCAACCCGGGAGCCGTCATGGCCGACGACGCGAAGACCCACATCGGGCGACAGCCCTTTGGAAAGACCGCGGGCGGCGACGAGGTCGGGCTCTTCACGCTCTCGCGGCCGAGCGCACCCACGGTCAAGGTCACGAACCTGGGCGGCTACGTGATCTCGATCGTGGCGCCCGACCGCTCCGGCCGGCGCCAGGATGTGACGCTCGGCTACGCCGACCTCGCCGGTTACCTCACGGACCGTGCGTTCTTCGGCTGCCTCGTGGGCCGCTACGCGAACCGGATCGCCAAGGCGCGCTTCAGTCTCGACGGGAAGAGCTTCGCGCTCGCAGCCAACAACGGCCCGAACCACTTGCACGGGGGGCCGAAAGGCTTCCACCGGCACCTTTGGGCAGCGAACGTGGTGAACGGACCCGAAGGCGACGCGCTGGAGCTCAGCTACGTCAGCCGTGACGGCGAGGAAGGTTATCCGGGCACGCTGACGTCGAAGGTCGTCTATTCGCTCCGCGCGGACGGCCTCGTGATCGACTACACGGCCACCACCGACGCGCCCACGGTCGTCAATCTGACGAACCACGCCTACTTCAACCTGGCCGGCGAGGGCGACGTCCTCGGCCACGAGCTGCAGGTTGAGGCGGACGCCTACACGCCGGTCGACACCACGTTGATCCCGACCGGCGAACGGAGGCCCGTGGCCGGCACCCCGTTCGATTTCCGGAAGCCGGCGCCGATCGGCGGGCGCATCGACGCGGCCGACGATCAGCTGAAGGCCGGCGGAGGCTACGATCACAACTTCGTCCTGCGCGGCGCCGCCGGCGAGCTGCGCCTCGCGGCGCGGGTGGTGGAGCCGAAGAGCGGCCGTGTGCTCGAGATGCTCACGACCGAGCCGGGGGTCCAGTTCTACTCCGGCAACTTCCTCGACGGAACGATCGTGGGTCGCTCCGGCAAGGGGTACGCGAGGCGCTCGGGCTTCTGCCTCGAGGCCCAGCACTTTCCCGACTCCCCGAACCAGCCCGGCTTCCCGTCGGCGGTGCTGCGACCGGGACAGACCTACCGCCAGACGACCGTCTATCGGCTGAGCGTGATGCCGTAGCCTGCGCCGGCCCGGGGCTAGCCCTTCTTGACGTCGGCCTCGGGCGTCTCTTCGCCTGCGGGGGAATCCGCGTCCGGCAGAGTGTCGTCGGGATACTCGGGGCGCCGCGCTTCAGCCTTGCCTTCGACGATCACGTCGAGCGCACGTTGTTTGTCCTTGTTCTGCCACTCGTAGAGGGCGCCCACGACGCCGCCCCTGAGGGCCCCGCCGTGACGGCGCGCGCGCCGCGTGATCAGGATCAGCACGACGAGCACGAGCGCGCCGCCGGCCCAGACCAGCTCGACCAGCTGCGCGGCATCCATCCTGAGGGAATCCTACGCCGATCGCGCCGGCCTCGGTCGATCGGGGCAGCCTGGGATAGCATCGGGCGCGTGGATCTCGCCGCGGCCCTCCGTGCACGGCTCGGGCCGGAGCGCGTGCGCACGGACGCGCCGCTCGCGCCGCTGACCACCCTGCGCATCGGGGGACCGGCCGATGTCCTCGCCGAGGTGCGGTCCGCCGACGAGGCCCTGGCGGCGCTCCGGCTCGCGGCCGACGCCCGTGTCCCGCTTCTCTGGCTCGGGGGCGGCTCGAACGTCCTCGTCGGCGACCTTGGCGTGCGTGGGCTGGTCGTGCGCTGGCACGGCGGTCAGGTCGAGTCACTGATGCCCGACCGCATCCGGGCCGAGGCGGGCGTGACGATCAACGGCCTGGTGCGGCACACGATCGCCCACGGTCTCTCGGGGCTCGCCGAGTGGGCGGGCACGCCCGGCACGGTCGGCGGGGCCGTCCACGGCAACGCTCACTTCCAAGGCCGGATGATCTCGGAGACGATCGTGTCCGTTCGAGTGGCGGAGCCCGACGGAACCGTGCGCGAGCGGGCTGCTTCCGAGATGGAGTTCGGCTACGACAGAAGCCGCCTGCAGCGCAGGGGCGACGTGGCGCTCGCGGCCGACTTCCGCGTCGGGCCGGGCGAGCCCGCGGCGCTCCGCGACGAAGCCCGGCGCTCGCTCGCGTTTCGCAAGCGCACCCAGCCGCTCGCGCTCCCGAGCGCGGGCTGCGTGTTCCAGAACCCCGATCCATCACGGGTGCGGCTGCCCGAGGGGATGCCCGCCTCCGCCGGAGCGCTGGTCGACGCCGCCGGGCTCAAAGGCGCAGCATGTGGCGCGGCGCGTGTCTCGCCCGTGCACGCGAACTTCGTCGTGAACGTAGGCGGCGCGACGGCGCGTGACGTCGCGACGCTCGTGGACCGCATGCGCGAGGCGGTGGCCGCGCGGTTCGGCGTAGAGCTCGAGGAGGAGATCGTGCGCGTGGGAGAGTTCCGCTGATGGCCGCGCTCGTGGTGGAGGGCGGCCGCCCGCTGTCCGGCGTCGTGACGGTGGAAGGCAACAAGAACGCCGCGCTGCCGATCCTGGCCGCGTGCCTGCTGACCAAGGAGGAGTGCGTCCTCGAGAACGTCCCGCGCATCCGTGACGTCGAGGCGATGTGCCGGCTACTCGAAGGCCTGGGCGCCCAGGTCGAGGGCATCGGGACGAGCACCGTGCGGGTGAGTTGCCCCGAGATCCGGACCACGGACCCCGACCCCGCGCTCGTCTCGCGGATCCGCGGATCCGTGCTTCTCACAGCGCCGCTTCTCGCGCGCGCCCGGCGCGCGGGCCTGGGCGAGCCCGGCGGCGACTTCCCGGGCCGCCGACAGGTGACCACGCATCGGCGCGCCCTGGCGGCGCTCGGAGCCGTGCCCGAGTCCCCAGACGGTCGCGCGCTCGTGGCTCCCGGGGGGCTTCGGGCCGCCTCGCTCTTCCTCGACGAGGCGTCGGTCACGGCCACGGAAACGGCACTGATCGCCGCCGTCACAGCGCCCGGCGAGACGGAGATCCGCAACGCCGCAAGCGAGCCGCACGTGGGAGACCTCGCACGGTTCCTGCGGCGCATGGGCGCCATCGTCGCGGGAGAGGGAACGAGCACGTTGCGGATCACAGCAGTGAAGCAGCTCTCTGGAGCGCGGCACCGTATCGACGGCGATTTCATCGAGGCGGGAAGCTGGGCCGTCGCGGCCGCCGCGACGGGGGGTGAGGTCGAAGTGCGCGGCGCCGGCGCGACGGACATGGAGCCGATCGTGGCCGTGCTCTCCCGCTTCGGAGTGAGCAGCACGGTCGAAGACGGCCTGCTGCGTGTGCGCGCATCGAGCCTCGCGGGCGCCGGCCGCGTCACGACCGGGGTGTGGCCCGGCTTCCCGACCGACCTGGTGAGCCTCGTTACCGTGCTCGCGACCCAGGCCAGCGGCAGCACGCTGATGCACGACTGGCTCTACGAGCTGCGGCTTTTCGGCCTGGAGCAGCTCAGCGGAATGGGCGCCGACCTCTTCTTGTGCGATCCGCACCGGATCGTGGTGACCGGCCCACGCCGCCTGCGCGGCCGCTCGCTCGACAGCCGCGACCTGCGCTCGGGCATGGCCCTCGTCGTCGCCGCGCTCTGCGCCGAAGGGGAGAGCCGCGTCGAGCCCCTCGAGACGATCGAACGGGGCTACGCGCAGCTGGTGGAACGTCTGCAGAGCCTGGGGGCCAGGGTGAAACGAGAGGGTGGACCAAATTCGTAGGCGGCCGAGGACAAGGAATCGAGCGGGGTTACAGGTTCCTACAAGAGAGGCTCTCGATTTCCATGCTCCGACAGGACAACGTGCGACGCTGCGGCGCGCGTACCTGAAGCACGACGCCATCCAGAACTCCCCTAGCCTCGTTCGAGCATGCCGATCATCTCGCTCGGCCGCTTCCAGCGGCGTGTCTTGCTGCGGTAGGGATCTCCGGAACCAGTGTGTCAGAATCTCGGCGACCCGCGATAAGGGAGGCCTCGATGTTCAAGAGCGTCCGTGAATCGCTTCAGAACGTAGTCGTCGATCCTGAAAGGCGTCGGGCCCTCTTAAAGAGCGCTGTATAAAGAATACAACGGTCAGGGCAAAAAAGAGGGCAGGTCGGAGTGGGTGATGCAACCGCGGAGGTTCTTGCGGCTGTTCCGGATCGACCGGAGGGCGTTCAGCAGTGAGAGT
>Ga0247727_10005819_pt1 | contig 24643 bp, 15 predicted proteins | sample WisWelCaveWW1625_FD_202498 | JGI IMG/M metagenome (GOLD analysis project Ga0247727, IMG submission 202498) | Biofilm microbial communities from Wishing Well Cave, Virginia, United States - WW16-25 | ecosystem: Environmental > Aquatic > Deep subsurface > Groundwater > Cave microbial mat | place... | reverse complement strand
GGGGTTCTCGAGGTTCTTCCCAAGCTTCATGGCGGGGTCGACTGCCATGAACCGTCCCAGGCTAGAGGAGTAGTACCTCGCCATCATGTAATCGAGACCGTCGGGCGCGTCGAATCCGCCGAGGTCCATGTCGCGTTCATGGCCGGTGAAGTACGTCGTGTTGGTGCCGGCCCTAGCGGCGGGTGGCTTCTCCTCCCCGTACGGCATGAAGTGGTGTCGGCTCAAGACGTCGCCTGAAGAGTTTAGTATGACCCGGGGGCTGCCAAGGTGGTCGGTGTGGAAATACATCCATCTGACTACGGCAATCGGGGCGGGTCCTGCGGCCCCCCCTGATGCGTTGGGGACGGGGGCGCCGATCATCCTGTATGGAGCGTAGGAGACATCGACGGTTGAGAGGTGCGGCCTGCCGGGCGACCTAATACCTGGCGAATCAACATCCTCCGCGGCGACCATGCGGCCCACGCCTGCCTCGAGCAATGCAGTCCTCTCTGGCATCTCATGGGATGGCAGGATCTCCGTGACCTCGTCGTCACAGGCGATGTCGCCGCGGTTGTCGGGGTCGTATCGATCGGAATATGAGGCGTCGTCCATGAGATAGTTCGGCCAGGCGGAATTCTCATCCGAATACGACGATTCCTCCGCTCCCCGGAGAGCCGTAACCACATAGTAGTAGATGAAGTTACGCTGATCCGCCTCGTCCGTGTTTTCCGTGGGCTGACACACTGAAAGGTCCACGATCTTACACGTGCCGCCCGGGCCGGAAGTGCAGTCATGCCGCCGAACGATCTCGGCGCTCGGGGTCGTAGGACTGCAGGCGGCGGTGATCTCGCATCGGGTCGAGCCCATGAGACAGTTGTTGAGCATCCCTTCGGCGTCGGTCAGATTGTCGAGCTCAGCCAGTTGCGTATAGGGACCGCCTCGAACCATGCTGCGGTAGATACGGTATCCCGTCACGTCCTCCTCAGGGGGGTTGGGGCACCATCTCAGATAGACTCCCTTTCCTGCGTTCCAATCATGGAGGTCGTAAGACCCTTCCGACGATGTGTCGATCACCCCCCAGGCCTTGAAATGCCGGGGAGCCGAGAGCGGCTGGGGAGCATGCGCGAGCGCGGCCGCGGCAATGACGGCTGATGGTGCATCTTCGACGCCGCCGTTGTAGTTGGCGACACGGTAATAGTAGGTCACCCCGGGCACAACGTTGAGGTCCAGGAAGAACCTGGTGTTCTCGGTATCGCCTGTCGTGACCGTTTCCGAGGTCGCCGATTCGTCGAAGCACAACGGCATTCCTGTGGGGTTCTCCGGACCTGCCCGGACCACGAGACAGAACGGCCCCGCGGGGTTCGTCGCACGGTAGACCCGATTCCCGCTCTGGGACCATTGCAGCTTAATGCCGTCATAGAGTCGGGGGTTCTGTGTACCCCAAGGGTGGCCAGTGACACCGCCGTCACCGGACGCATCGTTGACCGTCCAGATGATCGACTTCAGTCCTGAAGGCATCGCCATAGGGTCAGGAATAATCGGCGCCGACGGTGGCGACGGCGCCCCTACCCTACCCTGCCTGTCGACGCGCGCTATCCGGAACCGATAGTGGACCGTCACCCCAAGCCGCCCTTTGTCGGGGAGTTTCTCGATTTCGTACTGTTGAACACCGGCATCAACAACGGCAAATGGAACCTGCGGCAGGAACCCATAGACATGCGGGTGGTGCACGAGGAAAATCGTCGTCTGCGGGATCTCCTCAACGAACACCTGGTAGGCGGCGATCGACTCATCTTCAGGGGGTCCAGCCCATGTGATACGCAACTTGCCCGGCCCGACGCGTGCCACATCGGGCGCCTGCATCACTTGCGCCGGCTCGTCGGTGTCCGCGCACAGCGGCCCACCAAAGCATTGGTGCGGTAACCACTCCCGGCACCGGTAGCTCGCGTTGGCCATGTCGGTGGAAATCGTCTCTTGGTCGAAATTCGCCGTCGGCTCGGAAATCACCGTCTGCCACGTGCCATTCACGTAGACCTTGTACACCGCCTCGACCGCGAGGCACACCGGCAGGCTGGCGCTGAGACTCATCGTCGGGTCGGGGAAATACTCCATCGGGACGGGTCCGGCGAGGAGATAGGGGTCTGTTGGGGTGCCTTCCAGCCCCTGGATCTGGAATCCCTCCCTGCGACAGGTTGCCGTGGCCGGGCAATCCGCGTCCTGGATGCACGGCTTATGCTGCCTAATCGACGCGTCCGTCAGGCCGCAGATCCGCGGGCCCGTGCAAGGGTAGAGTGGGCAGTCGTTCTCTGAGGCGCACTGAATCGTCGGATCGAGGTCGCACGTCCTCGTCGCTGAGTCGCAGCGTGAGCTATCACAGTCGGCAGCGTTAAGGCAAGTTGTCGTCAACCCAACCGGACCGGCACATGTTTCATGGCACTCGGTGCCTCCCGCACAGTCTTGCGTGGTGGCACATTCCTGGATGACATCGAGGACGCATGTACCCATCGCTACGCAGGCTTCGGGTGAGGTGCACTGCTCAAACAAGGTCCCGCACGGGTTGCCGGTGATCGAGCACCTTCGGTTCAGCGGATCCGTATACACGGATCCATATTCAACGTGAAGCGGGCTCTCGATGAACGTGCTATGGTCGAGCTGTGGCACGTTAAAGTAGCTCTCGAAGTCATGACGGTATCTGAACGCGTGGTAGCCCATGAGATAACCGAGGGTCCCCTGCGCGTTCGTTGAGGTGAGGGGATGATAGAAGCCGACCGGAGGATGATCCCATCGCACCACGGCCCTGCGCGCGTCGTTGCTGCCGCAGCTCATCCATCCTTCCCTTGGGGAAAGACTGGCGCCGGGGTCGACGCCCTTCTCGATGCACGCGCGGAGCCCGGTGGGCGGCGCGACTGGGATTGCGACGCTCGCGTCCGAAAAGCCTGACTCGCTTCCTGTTGCGTCGCGAGCGGCGATCGCATAGTCGAAGGCCACGGCGTTCTGGGCTGCGCCATCCTCGAAGATACCCTCACCCGACCAGATGAAAACGCACGATGTGCCTGTGCAGTCCGCGTTGGTCGAACAAGCAGGCCCGCCCAGCCCACCGCAGAATCCCGACCCGGACACTGAGCCAATCTCGCGGTACGCTGCACAGGACTGATCGGCATTCAATCGTCGATACACCACAAAGGTCGCAATCTCGGCGTGATTGACAGGGTACTGGAATTTGATCGTAACCCGACCATCAGCGGCCTTGAGGCGCGGCTTTCCCGGCGGAACAGGGAGGAGCGTCGACCGCGGAGACAACCCGACCTTGAGCGACGACTGCGAACGGTGCAGGTCCGCGTCCTCGGCCTGGACCCAGTAGTAGTACACGGCGTTCGACTGAAGTCCCGTGTCCTCATAATAGTTCTTGGGGAGCTCCGATTCGTCCAAGCCGACATTGATGGGCCCAGGGATGGGGAAGTCCGGACTCCTGAAGATCCAGTAGGTCGCGACACCGTCGGATGCCGCGTTCGGCTCCCAGGAGACCAACGCCGCACCCGCGCCACACTCGCCGCTAACACGTACGTCTGCCGGTGGGCCAGGGCGGAGGGTTGATTTCGGGACAGCCGTGAAAACTGATGGCAGGGCAGGGACGCAGTTACTGTTGCTTACGTTGTAAGACTCAAGACCCCCATGGTCAACGGCGCGCACGTAATACTTGTACGTTTGTCCGTTTAGGACGCCACCATCCATGTAACCCCAATAATCCCCGAGCGGAACGATGGGCGAGCCAGTTAGTTTCACCTCGGGATACCAATACCCGTCCAGCCTTCTTCTGACACGATAGACGTTGTAACCGATTACGTCTGTGGACAGGCTGTTCTTCCATCGCAGCCTCACCTCGCGATCGTAGGCGGACCCGGTGAGGCATGTCGGCGCGTCGGGAGGCACCGCGTCACCGGCGAAAATCCAGAGGATGTCCGAGCCGTAACCCTCACCCGCGCCGGATACTGCCGTAACCTGGTAGTCATACCTCGTGTCGGAGGCCTGACCGAAATCCTCGAAACACGAGAGTCCTGTCTGCCCCGTACATTCGGTCGATACGCTGTCCAGGTAGCCGAGACTGCCACCCCCGACTCCGCGATAGACGCGATAGGAGGCGACGGCTTCCTCCGTCGGGTTGTTTTTCCACTTGAGGACTGTGCTGCTGTCGGTCTGGTTTCGCACCGTCGCGATCGTCAAACCGCGTGGCGGGCTGGGAAGGCGTGTGTCACGCAGCGCCACCTCGCGACCCGCGAGGTGGACATGGTGCTTCACCCACTCCGGCTGGTACGAGCCCGACAGCGTGCGCTGGAACTCGCTCATGGGCTTGCCGGTGGGGTCCCGCACATAGAATACACGCAGATCCCGCTGCCGGTCCTTTTTCGAGACTCGATACCCGTCGGCGTCGTAGTCAAATCGGGCTAATTCGGTCAACTCGCCCGACCAGTTCCTGTCGGTCTTGAATCTCGAAATGACGTTAACGCGCCCTAAAGAATCATAGGCATAACCTCGCGACCAATCCGTGCGCAGGTTTCCCACGGGGTCGTACCCGAAGGTCGCGATGCCCACCGTCCCTATCTGCTGGGACTGGACTCTGTTGGTTGTCGCCCCCACTTCGGGTGACTCGTCCCCCATGGAATAGATGACATCGAGGTCCACGATGTCCCGACATGGCGTTGTACCAGTCCTGTCGACCTTCCCCACGAGGTTCCCGTAAGCGTCGTATCGGAAACACTGGACGTAGTTCGACCCTGCGTGCAGGACATGTGCTTCCGTGAGTCGGCCGGCCGAATCATACAAGTATGTAGCGTCCGCGTTCGCCTCATCCGAACTGCCGGGTCCGATGTGAGAGATGTTTCCGGCGCCATCGTAAGAGTAGGGGCCACTGTCGAAGTACTGCTCGGCAAGCGCTCCAGCTACATACTTCCCGGTCTGCATGGAAGCCACGAGGTTTTCATCATTGAAAGCGATGTTGCTTCGCCCGCCGCCCGGCGTTGTCAGCCCGGCCACTGCCCCCGCAGCGCTATAGTCGACCGCAGCGATGAGATTGCCGTTCTCACGCACTTCAAACGTATACCCATTCGCTTGAACATAGTCGACCGTGAGGGCGCCGCCCAGACCGACGGGCCCTTCCGGGTAGCCGATGCGGCTGATGTTCCCGTAGTCATCGTATTCGTACGAGATCGCCAGGTCAGGATAGGGTGATAAGGATGCGAACTTGTGGGCTACCCGCGCGAGTCGGCCGTTCAGGCTTGCTGCACCGGAATAGGTGTAGGTTCTCGTCAGGAACGGGAGAATCGAAAGTCCGTCGTAGTCCTTCACGACACTGACCTTGCCGCCGGCATTCTCGCCTTGGTCATACTGGATGAACTGGAGGAGCTTCGATATGGCCTCGGACTTCCAGATACGCGTCCGGCGTGCGGCAGCGTCGTAGTCGTACTTGAATGCGGTCCCATCAGCCCGAACCAGGGAGCGCAAGCTGCCAAACGCATCGTACCCCGTGTACACAGTCGTGCCGTTCTCGGGATGAACGGCACTGAAGAGTTGACCGAGAGCGTCGTATTCAAAGAATCTTGCCTGGACCTTCATGGTCGCCCGATCGAGAAGCTGCACTCCAATCAGGTGATCACGGAGGTCATACTCGTAAAGCGCCTGAGCCCCGCCACCGTTGACAGCGTCGTAGGGTGGTAAAACCCCGACAAGACGATTCCATCCGTCACGGATGTACTGCGTCGTGACCGGCCCAAGACCTCCGGCAGCGCCCGCACCAGCGACCCCTTCGACGGTCGTCGTGGAGTTGAGTCCCTGGTAAGTCCACGTTGTCACGCGGCCTGTGGCTGTGCTTTGCCGGTACACTCTCCCAAACGGGTCGATCGGCATCCCAGCAGGGGAATAGCTGTAAGTGGTGCCCTGTGTCCCGGGGCTGGCGCAGGAACCGGTCAGGGTCCATTCGCCCTTGAAGAGAACCCGCCCTTCCGCATCGTATCGGGTCTCCTTGTGAGGATAACCCTCACCCTCGGTGACCACGATCGCCGGTCGCTTCTCTTCACACACGAGGCGCCCGAGAGTGTCATAGTGGTACGCGGCGAACTCGTAGTCGCTCGCGCTGCCGCCCCCGCGCTTCACGTTCGTACGGAGTAGCGACACGTACTCGATGGTCGTCGGGTATTCGGGTGTCGGGGGAGTGACAGAACTGACACGACCGAGGAGGTCGTATCCGTAGGTGGTGATGAAAGTAGGATTCGAGGCATCCCGAGTCCGGAAGATCAGACCCGTATTGCCGTCCCGGTCTCGGTCGATGGCCTTCCATGCAAGGCGTTGACCAGTATTGCAGTCTTTGAAGACCTTGGTCTTCAGGTAGGCGCCTCCGACAGTCCAGTCGTATTCGATGCAGTACTCGTCGAGGAAACCGTCTCCACGCGTGCTGAGGCGCTTCTCGGTCAGGCTGCCCGTCTGCGGAGAGTAGGTGTATGCCGTCGTGACGTCGCCGCTCAGGGCGGCACTGCTCCTCGGACGGCCGATGCCGGCCGGCAATGTCTTCCGTGCAATCGTGCGATTGACTCTCCCGTCGTCGTTGAAGAATGCGTCGGTCCGGTCGAGAACCCTTTGTCCATCATGGGTTTCGCGCGAGACTGCGAGTCCCGCGACGTATACCGGCACATCCCGCACGGTATAGGTTGTCCGGGTAGTGCGGGCTCCGGACACGCCGTAGGCCGTTTCCGTTTTGTTTCGCCAATGTCCCAGAGCGTCCCAGTCTGCGTAAGCCGTCACCACCTCAGCGCCGTTCAGATCGTCGTAAATCGTCACCTCTTTGCTGACCCGTGTGTTGTACTTGAGATGACGACCAGATGTGTCCTGGTCGATATCCGCGCTGTACTCCCGTGTCTCCGTTTTCACACGCTGTCGGCTCGCACCTGTCCCCCAGTAATACTCGATCCGGCTGTTCAGGCCGTCATCCCACTCGGGAGCAAACCCGTCATCAGGGTGCTCTCCCCAACCGACGGTCGGGCCGTCCGTTGACGTCGGCGGAAACGAAGACAGGAAGTGGTACACTGTGTCGTTGCCTGCGGGGTCGGTCACCGTCACTTGTTCGGGATTGCTCGTCACCCCGCTGATACGTGTGTATGTCCAAACAGCCGACAGTCCAGATTGTGCCCACAGAGTCTTGCGTACAAGCTGACGCGTCTCACCAGCTTCCTCGAGAAGCCCACCCTGCGTGACGGTACTGTGGCCACTATAGAAATACCCACGCGGCGGGTCCTGGCGTCCGTCGACCACCTGCAGCGGCCCTGAACCGTCCTCGGTGTAGAAAAGCATCGCGCCCGCGCTCCGGCCACCGGCGAGAAATACACCCTGATAGTTGTAGTACTGATACTGGTACTCCAGCGCGGCAGGCGCGTTCGTCGTCTGGGCCGTCAGCGACTCGCATGTCGTTGTTTCGGCGCCCGCCGGCAGGAGGAGGGGCAAAGTTCTGCAGGTGAGTTCGCCGAGGTTGGCTGCGGTGGACGAGCCGTACCCGAAGTACATCCCGTATGTGTCACTCGGACCATTGTTGGGGTGAACATAGGGCGGGTAATCGATGCGGGTCAGTTGGGCGATATCGGTGAGCACATCGTTCGAGTAGATGTCCGCACGTGTGATCGAACCACGCTGGTAGTTGAAGGTGTAGGTGGCGGCGCCGGCAGACAGCGCTTCCATGCCGCCGAAGGCGGGAAATGCGATCCTGCAGGTGGCGACGTGGCGGCGCTCGTCGCCGGCGGCATTCTCAGCGCACGTACCGTTCGCTTGGAGGACACCATTAGTGAAGGTGATTGTCCGTCCAAGACTATCCGTGATCGACTTGATTACGTGGGTGTAGACCGGATGCGTGTCATCGTAGGTGATGGTCACGTGGGGGTATTCACCGGTCGCAGTATCAGGCTCAACAGACCGGTCCTCTATTCTGGTGACATACCACCCTCCGAAGCTCAGGTTGTCCATCCTCGAATCGTTATAGGTGTCGACCGAGTATGCAACCTGCTGGTCAGCCGTGTACTGGAGCCCGTCCGGCGTCCGGATGATGAAGCTACCGTTCGGCTGTAGAGTGACGATCGTGTAGGTGAGGTCGGTCGTCATCATTGTGGTGTCTGCGGCATCAGGTGAATCCTGGTCCTCCGACCACCAGATGTCATGAGTACCTCCATCCGGTGTGACCCAGCTCCAGGTCCGCGTCGCGATCCTGGTGTTGGTCTCGTCCACATGCCAGTACTTGTCCTGGATGACGCGTCCCAAGTGGAGCGAAAACCCAAGCCCGACCGGACTGAACCCGCGTAGACGTGCTTCGCGAGCTGGAATGCCACGAGAGGCTGTCCATTCGGCGTAATCCCAGACCTTGCTGTTGTAAGCGAGGAGCAGCTGGTAGCCAAGCCTATCGTTCACCTGGTAGCGTGGCCCCATGGGGATCGACAAGTTGACGTTTCCGCTCAGGATGTCGATGTTCTCGCCGAAGACTCCTTGCTCGAATATGTGATTCGTTCTGAATCCCACCGTCTCGTTCTCGTTCTGAGCCCAGGATGAGGTCCAAGGGCACAGCGCGACGCAGGCGGCAAGTGCTAGGATTCGCGGGAACTCACGGCAGGGACGACGTGGCCACATGGCTGGTTTCTCCTGTCGGAACACAGCGAGAGCAACGCTTACCCGAGTGGATACCTCAGGTTCGTGATGCTGTCAATGCCTGGATCGGACAGTGGCTTCGGGCGTCGGTCCCTCGCGACGCTCGTGGGTCTCGGGACGGCGATGGCGCTTCTCGCGCTTTCCCCCCGCGCCCTCGCTGCTCCATCAAACCTCATCGAAGAGCTCGAACGAGTCGAGGCTGGCGCCCTTCCCCTCTGCCCTCTTCCCCCTGACCGCCGGCCGCTCGGCCGGACGATCGGTGAACTGGCTGATCAACTTCGCGCGGCGATGGATGCCTCGGCCGGTGGCGACTCCCCGGTCCAGACACTTAACGACTTCGTATTCAAGATTCTCGCCATCCGGTCGTCACCGGATCTTCACGACCCGTGCAATCTCCTTCCCTCCGCGGTCCTCGATCGAAAGCAGGGCTACTGTGTCGGCATCGCCGCCGTCTATCTCGCTCTTGCCGAGAAACTTGGCCTCCCGATCCACGCCGTCGCCACGCCCTCGCATGTGTTCCTGCGCTACGACGGCGACGAGCGGGTCAACATCGAGACCTTCGAACGCGGGGCGTCGGTCCCCGACGCGCGGTACATCGCCGAGCAGAAGATTGCGCCGAGGTCGGTTCGCAAGGGTATTTTTCTGCGCGACCTCACGTCATCGGAGTTCCTCGCCCAGGTGCACAACAACCTCGGCGTCGTCTACTCGCATCAGCAGAACTACGTAGCCGCGGCTCGGGAGTACGACGAGGCGTTGCGCCTGTACCGGGACTTTCCAGCAGCCTCGTACAACTGGGGCAACGACCTCCTGCGTTCGGGTGAATATCCTAAGGCGACTCGGGCGTTCACCCGGTCCCTGAAGCTCCATCCCAACGACGCGTGGGCGCTCAACAACCGCGGGCTGGCGTACAGGAAACTCGGACAGAACGGGAAGGCGCGGCGGGATTTCGAAGCGGCGCTCCGGCTCGACCCCGCTTTCGCGCCCGCCAGGGCGAACCTCGACGCCTTGAACAGCGGCGCCCCGCCGGCCCTGCCGGATTCCCCCGGGCTGCACTAAAATCCGCCCGCGCGAGCCTGGCGATCCGGCGGAGACTCGTGCCCCCCCGGGGAGTCGCTTCTGCCGAAGGAGATCACCATCCTCCGGCGCGCCTCGGCGCTCAACTGGGGCCAGATCGAGCCCGCCATGTTCGGCACTCTGTTCGAACCCAGCCTCGATCCCTCGAAACGGATGCTCCGAAACTACTCGGGGGCGAGCCCGCCGCGATCTCCGCCGCTGGATTAGAATGCCGGTTCGCCTCGTCCGACGGGGCACCGAAAAGCGATGTCGAGCGCCCCGCCCCCCGCCGCCTCCGCCCCCCGCACCACCATCCTCAGGATGGCCGCGCCGGTCGTGGTGTCGTTCTGGATGCGCGCGGCGTTCACCTTCGTCGACACCGCCTACGCGGCGACGCTGGGGGACGCGGCGGTCGCGGCCGTCGGGCTGACGATCCCGCTCGAGTTCCTGATGATCGCCTGCTGGGTGGGGATGTCGACGGGCCTCACGTCGCACCTGTCGCAGGCGATGGGAGCGCGCCAGGGGGCGCGGATCGAGCAACTGCTGGCGGTGACCCGGCGGATCGTCTGGTCGCTCACGCCGATCTTCGTGCTCATCGCCGGGGCCGCGGTGCTGTGGGCGCCGCGCATGGGGCTCGAAGCGGAAGTGACGCGCCAGTTCTCGATCTACTGCGCGGTGCTCATCGGCGGGTCGGCGTTCAACGCCTTCTGGTCGATCATCCCGGACTCGATCGTCAAGGCGCACCACGACACCCGGTCGACGATGTGGGCCGGGATCTGGTCGAACCTGATCAATGTGGCGCTGAACACGGTCTTCACCTTCGCGTTCCACTGGGGGATCTTCGGCATCGCCCTGTCGACGGTGATCGGGCGCTTCGGCGGCCTGTGGTACGCCCTGCGGAAGGCGGCGGCCCACGAGGCGGCCCGCAAGGCCGCGGGGCGCGACACCGACCCGGCGCTCGACCCGGCGCCGTTCCGGTCGCTCATGATGCTGTCGGTGCCGGCGGCGCTGACCTACGCCCTCATGGCGCTCGAGGCCTCGGTCGTCAACCGCCTGCTGGCGGCGCAGCCGGACGCCACCGCGTCGATCGCCGCCTACGGCATCTACTACCGCGTCATGATGTTCGCCTTCATGCCGATCGTCGCCGCCTCGGTCGCGGTGCTGCCGTTCGTGGCGCGGCTGTCGGGCGGGCGCGACTACGCCGCCATCCGCCGCGAGCTGCGCACGACGATGCTGGCGGGCGCCGCCTATTGCGTCCTGCTCGTGGCACCGGCGCTGCTGCTGTGCGCCGGGACGCTGGCGTCGTGGCTGGCCGAGTCGGAGACCACCGCGCGCCTGACGCGCATGGCGCTGTCGCTCGCGCCCCTCGCGGTACTGGCGTCGATCCCGTTCCAGCTCTGCCGCCCGGCGTTCGAGGGCTTGCAGCGCGGCCGGCCCGGCCTCGTGATGGCGGCGGTGCGCTATGTCGGCCTGACGATCCCCCTGGGGCTCCTCGGCCTGAACATCTCCCGCGTGACCGGGATCGAGCCCCTTGCCGGGCTTCTCGGGGGTCTGATCGCGGCGGGCGCCGGCGCCTCGGCGATCTTCCTGGGCTGGATGCGGCGCGCCCTCGGGGCGCTCGAGCGCGGCGCCGCCGGCGCGCCGCTCAGACCTTCCAGTCTTCCAGGTTCTGCTCCAGCCCCCTGACCTCGTCCACCGGCAGCCCCGTCCGCCAGGCGGCGAAGAGTGCCGCCAGCATCGCCCCGAAGAAGGTCAGCCCCGAGAGCAGGACGACCCAGGGCGCCACCGGACCCACCGCCATGCGCTCGTAGACCTCGCGCGCGCCGATCGCCTGCGTCGGGTGCACGAAGAGCTTCACGAACCAGGACAGGAACAGCAGGACGAAGATCCACAGGTAGTTGCGCGACAGCCGGAAGCCGATCGCCTGGAAGAGCGAGGTCTTGAACTTCGGCTGGTCGAGGTCGCGGGCGACGCGCGCCCCCCACTCGCTCATCGGGCTCCTGAGGTCGCGCGTCAGGAGCGGCAGGAAGAAGTTCTCCTCGAGCATGCGCACGCGCGCCCGGTAGACCGCGAAGTAGCGGAAGCGGCGCGCCTCGTGGAACAGGAAGACGGTGATGATCAGGTTCGACAGCAGGAGGATGATGTGCGGGTGGCCCGGGTCCCCGAACGTGAAGCTGACGGTCGCCGCGGTCGTGAGCACCGCCCAGTTGGTGGTGGTGTCGAGGCGCATGCGCCAGATCTGGCTGCGGTACATCTCGCCGCGGTAGAAATGCACCATGGCGCTGATGTATTCCTGGCGGGTGAGCGGATAGTCCTCGAAGGCCGGTGTGGGACCGCGGTCCTGCTCCTGCATGCCGCCCGTGCCCGCCCCCGGGGCTACTTCACGACGACGAAAAGGACCTTCTGCCCCTTCATGGCGGCCTCGTCGAGGACCGTCACCTCGACCGTGCCGTCCTCGCCGAATTTCACGTCGAGCTCGCGCTTCTCGTGGAAGAACGACGGCACGATGCGGATGTCCTTGATCTTGTCGATGCCGAACTGGCTCGGCTTGAGGGTGATCGACTTGTTCTTCGCCAGGTCGATGCTCGAGGCGAACTTGACGTCGGCGATCTTCTCGACCTTGTTGAAGGTCGTCAGGATGCCGCGCGCCTTCAGCCGGTCGGCCAGGTCCGCCTCGTACCACATCGAGTTCTTCTGCACCGCCAGCTCGGTGCTGGTGCGCGTGACCTCGTTACGGGCGGCGTTGCGTTCGCCCTCGAGAGTGGCGACGTTCGACTCGAGCGCTGCCTTGCGGCTCTCGAGATCCTTGATCTCGGACTCGAGCCTCGCCAGGACCTCCTCGAGCTCGGCCTTCCTGGCCTCCAGATCGGTGGCCTTGGCGACCGCCACGTTGCGCTCGCCGATCAGGTGCATCTCGCGCGCCCTCACGATAGCCAGGGGCGAGCGTTTGGCGTCGGCCTGCGCCACCCAGGTGCCGAAGAAATCCTTCGCCGGGTCGTAGTAGAAGTGGACCTTCATCCCCCTCTCGAGACCGGTGTCCATGATGTTGAGCCGCTCGGCCAGCTCCCTGGCGCGCGCCTCCGGGAGGCGGTGCGCCTCCATGAGGTAGTTCTTCGCCAGCTTCATGTGGGTGTCGCCCGGATTCACGTCGACACCGTCACCCGGCAGCTTGGCCTCGAGCTCGGTGACCTTCGACTGTAGATCTCGGATGGTCTTCATGTCCTCGACGACCTGGCCGAGGACACCGCGGTAGGAGGGGTCCCTCTCCTCCTTGACGAGCTTGTCGAGGGCCTGCTCCTCCTCGGCGCTCAACCCCTGCAGGAACACCTGGGAGAAGGAGATCTGCTTGCGCCCGAGCATCTCCATGCGCGCGTTGAACTGCTGGATGCGCGCGTAGATGTCGCGGGTGTTGCTGTCGATCTCCTCGCGCGCCACCCTGAGCTCGGTGAGCAGCATGTCCGGCGACTGCGGGACCGGTTTCTCGGTGAGCTTGCGCGGCTTCAGGGTGTCGTAGGTGAACCAGCCACCGCCGATGAGCACCGCGGCGCCGACGACCATGCCGCCGATCTTGATGACTTTCTTCCAGTTCCGAGGCGGCCGCTGGTCCGGCAGCTGGATGTCCTCGACCGGGTCGAAAAGGCTTCCCATGTCGTACCCTCTCCCTTGGTGAAATTTCGGTCATTCTATGGGGAAAGGTGATCCCGGCGCAACCGGGCACCGGCGGGCGTTGCGCTTCCCGGGGGAAGGCCCCTAGACTGGCGGTCGCATGCCGCCGCGTCCCGCCCCCACCCTCCTGCTCGCATGGACCCTGCTCCTGCCCGCGACCGGGCCCGCGCCGGCGGCCGACCTCGAGCCCGCGGTCCCGGCCGCGCCCCCGGCCGGTGCGCCCGATCGGCCGCCGCGGGTCGTGCTCGACGCCGGGGTGCTGTACCTGTGGGACCACGCCTCGCCCGGCCTCGCCACCTTCCCGCCGGGCCTGCTCCCGGACGATGCTCCGCCGCTCGGCGTCGTCGATCCGGGCGATGGCCGGGGCGTCCTCATCCTGCGCGGCTCGCCCGACGTCGCCGACCGCGGCCGCCGGAAGCAGGAAGGCGAGGCGCTCCTGCTCGCCTGGTCCCCCGCCGCGGAAACCGCGCATGGATTCGCACTGGCATGGACCGCCCGGTTCGAGGGGTTGCCGCGGGCGGCGGCCGCTGCCGCCGGGCGCGCCTGGGTCCTGGCGCGCCGGGCGAACGGCGCCGATCCGGGGTCGGGGCGGCTCTACATCCACGAGATCGACCGGACCTCGGGTCGGATCGAGGACAGCACCGTGCTGTCGGCGCCGGCGGTTGCCCTGGCCGCCGAGCCGCTCGGCCGGCGCCTCTACGCGGCGCTCGACGACCGCATCCTGAGCCTCACGACCCGGCCGCTGGTCGCCTCGTGGCATTACCGCTCGCCGGGCGCGAACGGGACGCTGGCGGTGTCCCCCTCCGGGACCATTCTGGCGGCGGCACGCAGCCGCGAGGTGGCCCTCTTCGACACGGCCGCCATCGCGGCGCGCCCGGCCCCCGGGCGCCGCGATCGACCGGACGATGCCACCACTGTCACGCCCCTGCCCCTCGTGCCGGAACAGTTGGTCTTTTCGCGGGACGGCAGGCTCCTCGCCGCCTTCGGCGCCGGCGGTCTGGTCTTCATCGAGACCGCGACGGGCGCCGTGATCTTGCCGGAGACGGCCGCGCCCCTCCTCGGGGCGACCGCCTTGCAGCCGCTCTCGTTCCCGGGGGCGGGACGCGATCTCATCGTCGCGGCCTTCCCCGCCACGGCGGTCGCCGCCCTGCCGGCCCCCCAGGTCGCCGGCGGCGCGCCGGAGACGGCGCCGGCGGAGACGGCGTTGTCGGAGGCGGCGTGGGAGGCTGCGGAGCAGCCGGAGGCCGCAGCGCCCGCGGCCGCAGCGCCCGCAGCCGCGGCGCCTGAAGCCGCGGCCCCGGCAGCCGCGGCGCCCGCGGCCGCCACGCCGCCCGCCGCGGCCGCCGATGTCGCCCCGGCCACCGCGGAACCCGCCGGGGCGGCGCCCACGCCTGGGCCAGGACCGACCGCGGCACCGGTGGCGTTAGCGACCCCGCCGGGCGGGTCCGCGCCACCGGACCAGCCCGCGCCACCCACCCTCTCGGGGACGGTTGCGGGCGGGCGGGCGAGCGTCCGCGCCATCGTCCTCTACGGGCCCAACAGCATCATCAGGGAGTTCGCGCGGGTCACACCGGACGCGGCGGGGGTGTGGCAGGCGCCCATGCCGCCGCCGGGGGTCTACCGGGTCGTGGCGATCGGCGACGGCTCGACACCGATACCGGTGATGCCCGCCTTCATCACCGTGACGGTCGCCGCGGGGGAGGCGCGTGCCGGCCTCGATTTCGTGGTCGGCGCGGCGCCCTGACCGGGAGGCTTCCCGATCGAGGGGCGCTCCGTGGACCGCCCCGGACGGGCTTCTACCGGCCGACCGCCGTCCCGAACGCCCAGCCGATCACGCGAAACGGGATGAGCACGAGGAAGAGCGCCAGCTTCACGGCCGCCACGACCAGGGCGATGGCGAGGACGACGGGCAGCGCCAGGATCGCGAAGAACAGGCAGATGAGCAGGAAGAGCAGCAACGCTCCGAAGAACTCGACGATGAGCATGGTCGTGGCCCTCCCTTCATCCCGAGCCGATCATACGCGCCATCGGGCGGCGTGGTTTCAGCCGCCGGGCCCGCCGCTCAGCGGATGCGCGGGACGTACGGCAGCTCGAGGATGCCCTTCTCGGCCGCCGGCAACCGCCCCTCCTCGATGACGGCGCGGAGGTTCTCGCGGATCGCCGCCACGGCCGCCGCCGCATCGTCGTCGCGCGACATCAGCTCCTGGAAGAACGACTTCGGGGCCGGCATCTCGACCAGGTGCACCGGTTCGCCGGCGGGGATCTCGGCCAGCTCGGCGGCGCGGCGCACCGCGGTCTCGAGACCGCCCAGCTCGTCGATCAGGCCCAGCTTGAGGGCGTCCTCGCCGATCCAGACCCGCCCCTGGGCGATGGCGTGGATCTCGTCGAAGGTCTTGCCGCGCCCGTCGGCGACTTTGCCGACGAAGTCCTTGTAGATGCGGTCGAGCCACTCGCCGAAGCGCACCCGCTCGTCGTCGCTGTATTTCGTTTCGGCCGAAAAGTAGCTGGCGTTGTGGCCGCGCTGCACCGCGTCGGACGTGATCCCGAGCCACGTCCACAGCTCCTGGGTGACGAGCTTGCCGCTGAGCACGCCGATCGAGGCGGTGATCGTTCCGGGCTCGGCGACGATCCGGTCGGCCGCCATCGACACGAAGTAGCCGCCCGAGGCGGCGACGTCCGACATCGACACGACGAACGGCTTGACGCCCTTCGTCAGCTTGACCTCGCGCCAGATCACATCCGAGGCGACGTACGAGCCGCCCGGGCTGTCGACCCGCAGGATGATGGCGCGGACGGAGTCGTCCTCGCGCGCCTCGCGGATCGCCGCCGCCACGGTGTCCGACCCCATCAGCATCATCCCGGTGATCGGGTCGGCGGCGTTCTCGCCCCGCCCGACGGCGCCCACGCCGAAGATCAGCGCGATGCGCGCGCCGTGGTCCCAGTAGCGCCCGCTTTTCAGGTATTTGCGTGTCTTGATGATCGGCAGGCGCCCGCCGTTCTTCTCGCGCAGCCCGTCGATGAGCTCGTCGCGATACCCGAGGCGATCCACCAGCCGCGCCTCGAGCGCCTTCGGCCCGATGAACGGGCCCTGGTCGATGAGCGCCCCGACCTCGTCGTCGCTCATGTTGCGCGCCTCGGCGATCCCCTGGCGGATCTGCCGGTAGATCCCGTCGAGCAGCGCCTCCATCGACTCGCGGTGCGCCTCGGTCATCGCGGTGTGGGTATAGAAGTTCATGGCGTTCTTGTACTTGCCGCGCTGGTCGAAGTCCGGGTAGATCTTCAGCCTGTCGAGCGCCCCGCGGATGAAGGGGACCTCGGCGCGCAGCCCGGTCAGGTTGACGTCCCCCGGGGGGGCGAGCCAGATGGTCTCGCAGGCGGTCGCGAAGTAATAGAGACCGGTGCCCGGGCCGAACTCGCCGGCGGTCTCGGTCCACGCCACCGTCCACTTGCCGGCGTCGTGAAACTCCCTGATGGCCTGGCGGATTTCCTGCACCTTCGCGAACCCCGCGCCCGGGGTCTTGAGCGTGAGGAGCAGCCCGTTGATCCTCGGGTCGTCCTTGGCCCTCAGGATCGCCTCGACGTAGTCGCGCGTCGACAGCGGCCTGCCGCCGAGGATCGCCCCGAACGGGTTCGCCGGCGCCAGGTCCGCGATGCTGTCGTCGAGGACCACCTCGAGCACGCTGCCGCTCTGCGGCTGGCCGGCGCGCCGCGCCACCAGGCCGATTCCAAGGAGGCCGATCACCAGCACTCCCGCGATGATCAAGCCTCTTCTGCCACTCCTCGTCATGGTGCCTCCTGCGTCGTCAACGCCCGGCGCCTCAGGCGGGCGAGCACATAGAGCCCCAGCCCGGCGCCGATGCCGATCATACCGAAGATGGCCTCGCGGCGCTCCAGGTTCAGGAGGAGCACCCCGATCGCGGCCGCGGTCAGGAGCGGCACGAGCCACCTGCCGGCCGCCGCGACAGCCGGCCCCTCCGCGACCCCCGGCGCCGGCGGACCCGGATCGGCGGCGGTCACGGGGGCGCGGCGCATCGCCGCCAGGCAGCAGGCCAGGTAGATGAGCAACCGGCTCCCCGAGCTGACCGCCGCCAGGAAGGCATAGCCGCCGGCGATCGCGAAGAGCGCGCCCAGGGCGCCGACGAGCAGCGCGGCGCGCGCCGGTGTCCGCCGCCGCGGCTCGAGCGCGCCCAGGCCGGCGGGGATCCGGCCGGCCGCCGACAGGGCGTAGATCATCCGGCTGGCCCCGAGCAGGCTGGCGAGGCCGCAGCCGGCCATCGAAATCGTCGCGATCAGCGTCATGGCGATGCGCCCCGGCCCGCCGGCCAGCATCCCGGCGAGCGCCGCCAGCGGCGCCGCCTCGCCGCCGAGGTCCGGCAGGGCGCCGAGCGCCGCGACGTGCACCAGCATGTAAATCCCGCAGACGGTGACGAGCGTGATGCGCAGCGCCGCCGGCACGTCACGGCGCGGCTGCAGCGATTCCTCGGCCGGCACGGTGAGGATCTCGAACCCGGTGAAGGCGAAGATGAGCAGCAGCACCGATCGCAGGAAAGAGCCCGGCTCGACCGGCGCCGGCTTCAGATGGCCTGGATCGACGAGCGCCAGGCCGGCCAGCCCGAGCAGGACGAGAGGGACGATCTTCACCACCGCCAGGAGATTCGTCGTGGCCGCGGTCCGGCTGATGCCCCCCACCAGGATGGTCGTGATCACCGCCGCGCACCCCAGGATCAGCAGCGCCCGCGGCACGGGCTCGGCGAGCCACGGGACCAGCGCCCCGAGGTAGAGGGCGGCGCCGTTGAGGAGATTGGCGAGCGCCGTCAGGCGCGCCACGCAGAAGAGCCAGCCGATCTGGAACCCGGCGAACGGCCCGAACGCCCCTTCGACGTAGGCGTACGGGCCGCCGGAGGCCTCGTGGCGCGCCGCGAGGCGGGCCATGGTCGTGCCGATCCCGAAGACGATCGTCCCGGCGGCGACGTAGGCGAACAGGCTGGCGGGGCCGACGAGGGCCGCCACCGTCGCCGGCAGGATGAAGATCCCGCCGCCGATGACCGAGTTCAACCCGATGCCGACGAGGGCGGGCCGCCCGAGGTGCCGGACGGGGACGGCCCCGCTCCCGGTCACCTCGCGGCGGCGCTCCGGCAGTCGTCGCAGCCGCACAACTCGCGCAGCCGCTCGAAGGTGTAGATCCCGGTGTTGTGGCCGTCGCTCCAGTTGAACTGGTAGCCGTAGCGCCCGACCGGCCGGATGTCGATCAGGCTGATCGCCTCCGGCACCGAGGCGGCCTGGAGGCGGCGCTCGCCGGTCCACTCGTCCTCGCAGTGGGCGCAGCGGCAGGCCAGACGCAGCGGGCGCGGATCGTAGACGGCGCGGTGGCCGTCGTCCCAGAGGATGGCGAGCCGGCCGTCGGACTGGCGCTCGGTGCGGCGCGGCTCGCTCACCCGGCTATCCCCCGGCCGTGGGTGCGCCTCCCGCCGCGGCCTGCTGGGCCGCGGCCGGGATCGGGATCTTGAGCCGCGTCAGCTCGGCGTTGATGGCGGTGGCGAACTCCGAGAACGGCTTGGCGCCCGAGAGGAACTTGCCGTTCACGAAGAAGGCGGGCGTGCCGGTCACCCCGAGACCCTTCGCCTCGGCCACGTCGGCGTCGATGGCCGCCTTGCCGCGGCCGGTGTTGAGGGCGTCCTCGAACCGCTTCACATCGAGGCCGAGGTCCCTGGCGTACTGCAGATAGGCATCTTTGTCCATCTTGGCCTGGGCCCCGAAGACCTTGTCATGAAAGGGCCAGAACTTGCCCTGTTCGTTGGCGGCCGCCGACGCGAGATGCGCCAGCGGCGCCTTGGCGTGGAAATCGAGCGGGAAGTGCTTCCAGGCGATGCGCACCTTGTCGCCGTACACCTTCTGGATTTGATCGAGGGTCGGACCGACCCTCGCGCAGTAGGGTCACTGGAAGTCGGAGAACTCGGCGATGACGATCGGCGCGGTCTTCGGCCCCTCCGACGGCGCGCTGTCGGTGCGCACCTGGTAGACCTTGTTCGGATCGGGCCCGCGCTGCGGCGGCGGCGCCTGCCGCACCGCCTGGTCGACCTTGGTGGCGAGCTGCGTCAGCCGGCTGTCGACCGCGCCGAAGCGCTCGCCGAGCGTGGTCTGCAGCTTGCGGGTCTCGTTCCAGTTCTGGATACTGAAGAACAGGACGACCGCCAGCCCGGCCAGGCTCACGAGCTGCGGCCAGCCCGCCCCGGACGGCCTCATCGCCGGCCCTTCGCTGTTGTCGCGTCGTCTCGACATGGGTGGGTTCCCCTCCTCGACCGGGTGATTCTAGCATGCCCCGCCGCAGCGACCGCCGGGCGGGGGTTCCGGAGCGTCCGCCGGCGCGGGCGGCTGGCGCTCGAGCGCAGGCCGGGGGCGCTCAACCGCGGGCCTCGCGGACGGCGCGGGTCAGGGCCGGGAGGATCTCGAACAGGTCGCCGACCACGCCGACGTCCGCGACCCCGAAGATCGGGGCGTCGCCGTCCTTGTTGATGGCGACGATGAACCCCGACCCGCGCATCCCGACGATGTGCTGGATGGCGCCCGAGATGCCGGCGGCGATGTACAGCTTCGGGCTGACGGTGACGCCGCTGCTGCCGATCTGGTGCTGGTGCGGCAGCCAGCCGGCGTCGGTCACCGGGCGCGACGCACCCACCTGGCCGCCGAGCGCCTCGGCCAGATCGCGGACGACGGAGAACTTCTCCGCCGACCCGAGGCCGCGGCCGCCCGAGACGATGACCGGCGCCTGCGACAGATCGACGCCGCCCGCCTCGCCCTTGCGGATAGTGATGAACCGCGACTTCAGCTCAAGCGTGGCCACGCGGGGGTCGATCCGGCGCACGGCGCCGGCGGTGGTCCCGGCGAACGCCGCCGCGGCGCCGCGCTGCATGGTCGCCACCGCCGGCCGTGCTCCGCCCATGTCCACCACCTGCACGAACTTGCCGTTGAACGCCTTGCGCGTGAACAGCGGCCTGCCGCCCTCGTAGGCCACCGCCGAACACTCGGTGGCCAGCGGCACGCCGAGCCCGGCCGCGACCAGAGGTGCTACGTCCCAGCCGTTCGGCGTGTGCCCGAACAGCAGGAGATCGGGCGCCTCGGCCTGCGCGACGGCCTCGATCGCCCGATCGTAGCCGTCGCAGGTGTACTGCGCCAGGGCCTCGCCGTCGGCCTGGATCACCTCGGCCGCCCCGCGGCCGGCGATCTCCGCCGCCGCGGCGTCGATGCCGTGCCCGATGACGAGCGCCTTGACCCCCGCCGCGCCGCCCCCGGCCTCGCCCGCCAGGCGGTGCGCCAGGCCGATCAGCTCCCACGTGGCGTCACGCACCGTGCCGTTCTCCTGCTCGGCGACCACCAGCGCCTTCCAGGCCATGGTCAGATCACCCCCGTCTTCTCGCGGATGCGCCGCACCAGCTCGCGGGCGACGTCGGCGGCCGGGCCCGAGAGGATCTCCGCCCCCTTCCCCTTCGGAGGCGGCGACAGCCGCACGGTCTTCATGCGCGCGCCGGCGCCGCCCGCCGCGGCGGCGTCGAGCCCGAGGGCGGCCAGGCCGACGGTGCGGATCTCCTTCTTCTTCGCCGCCATGATCCCCTTGAGGCTGGCGTAGCGCGGCTCGTTGAGACCGGTCTGCACCGCCACGACCGCCGGCAGGGTCATCTCGACCACCTGAACGCGCTGGTTCTCCAGCTCGCGCTCGACCCGGACCACGCCGTCGCCGGGCTCGATCTTGAGCACCGCCGTGGCGCAGGGCCTGCCGAGCAGGCGCGCCACCAGTCCGGGCGTCTGGGTGTAGTTGTCATCGTCGGCCTGCAGACCGGCGAGGATCAGGCCGAACCCCTCGTCCTTGATCGCGGCGGCGATGGCGCGGGCGATGCCGAGCGGGTCGGCGCCCGTGAGCGCGTCGTCCCTGACGTGGATGGCGCGGTCGGCGCCGGTCGCGAGCGCCGTGCGCAGGGCGGTCGCGGCGCGCTCCGGCCCGACCGACAGCGCCACCACCTCCGTCGCCCGGCCGGCATCCTTGAGGCGCAGCGCCTCCTCGAGCGCATATCGGTCGTAGTCGTTGAGCCCGAAGGTGAGGTTGCTCTCGTCCACCCAGGTCCCGGCGCCGTTCACCCTGAACGGCGAGTCGGTGTTCGGGACCTGCTTGATCAGGACCACTATCTTCATGCCCGCGCCTCCCCGGGGTTGCCGACGAGGCGCCTACTATATGCGAGGTTTCCGGGCGGTCAAGAGCGCCGCGCAAAGGCGTTCCGCGCGGCGGGGCGCAGCGGGCCGAAGCCCGGCGGCCACGGGTCCGGCGGCGCTGCGCGCCGCCTCCCCTCGACCTCGCCTCACGCGCTCCCACCGCGCCGAACTGCGGCGCGGCGGGGCCCGGGGGTGAGGTCTCGGACGGGCCGCCGAGCTTCGGCCCGCTGCGCCCCGCTGTGCCCGAAAATCCGCTGCCCAAGGCGCCTGACCGAGGCGGATACCGCGCGACGAGCACATCAAGTCGACGCGTATCTCAGCGCGGCACAGCGCTCTGCACAACCGTCAGCGAAGGTCGCACGTACCGCCGGGGTGGCGTGGGCGGACAGGTGGGTAGGTCTTGGGTGGTGCGGGATGTGGGAGGGGGTGGGGTGGGGGGATGGTCCCGGGGCCGGCATCCGGGTTGCGCCACTTCGCCGGTCCCGGGACCCTGGGGACGCCCCGGGGCGGGGAGGGGATCCGCCCCCGGGCGAGGGAGCCCGTCAGGACTGCGAGTTCGTCGGCCAGCCCCGCGACCCGGGGCGCATGCCGAACGGCCCGCCATCGACCGCCGCGAGGTCGAAACCGACTTCGCGCGGCCCGTCGTAGATCAACCGGTACTTTCCGTACGCCACCCGTTCGACCAGGAGCACGCTCGCGGCCAGGTTGCCGATGCAGTGGCGGGCCAGGAAGTTCTGCACCTTCGGCAGGGGCCACTCGTCGAGATTGACGGCGCGCGCGGCCTGCGACGCGGTGAACGGTTCCGCCAGCCGTCCGCTGGCGATCACTTCCCTCAGAAGATGGTCGAGGCTCATGGCGACCTCCCTCCTCGGTGATGGGTGAAGAGCAACTCGAGCGACGGCCTCCTATGTACGTCGCGAACTGATATGTTGCAATAGCATTTTTTCCTGAATCACGATGCCACCCCGCCATCCGACATTTTGGACGGTCCGGGCCCCTGCGGGCGCGGCGCGGCACGCCTCGGCGATAATGTCGGCATGGGCGGCCGGACGCGGGTTCTCGGGCAGGCGGCGTGGTCGGCGCTGCAGTCGATGGTGCGGGAAATCCTCCGCCGCAAGCCGGGCGGCCACCTGATCGAGGGCCGCCTGCCGGAGATCGAGTTGCGGCTGCCGCTGGTGCTCGAAGGCCGGAGCACCGGTCCCGAGACCTTCGCGGCCGACCTGGAGGCCGCCATCGAGCGGCAGATCGACGAGGCGATCGAGGAAGAAGGCGCCTTCCAGCCGGGACACGCCTACTGCCACCGCTGCGAGGCCCCCTCGTGCGAGCACTCACGCCCGCCGACCAGCCGCCATGTCTTCCTCGGCTATGCCCCGACCGGCGCCCCCCGGTGGATGGAGTTCGGCCAGTACGCGCTCGAGGCGCGGCACCCCGATTTCGACCGGCTGTGGGAGGCGAACCCGGCGTTCATCACCGTGCTCATGGACCGGACCGACCTGCACGGGGCCATGCTCGGGTCGTTCCGCAACGACGACCGCGTCGTCCTCGGGCAGGTGGTCGCCGGCTTCTTCACGCTCCCGCCGCGGCCCGGCGACGGCCGCGCCGTTCTGGCGCTGACCCTCCAGGCGGTGGCCTCGCGCACCCCGGGCGGCAGGCGGCGGCTCGGCCTCAACATCCTGGGGGCTGCGCCCGGCGGAGAGGACTTGGCGCTCCTGTGGGAGCGGCAGAGCGACCTCCCGTGGCGGCGCGCGGTCCGCTGGGCCCAGGCGGCGCTCATGACCGTGGCGCGCGAGGCGCGCAACGGGCGGCGCCCGCGACCCCCGGCCGGCAAACCGGCGCGCGACGCCATGGGCGCGGCGCCCGCGGGCGGCGGCGAGGGCGGCTGGTGGGCCGCGGAGGAGACCCTCGAGCGCCGCGTCATGGGGATCCTGCAGGGGCTGGCGCGCCGGCTCGAGCAGGACATCCGCGGGCGCGGCCGCCGCACGGCGCACGCCGGCGAACGCCACGACTGCGGCGAGCGGCCGACCCGCAAGGCGATCGACGACATTCGCGGCGCCGGTCCGGAAGCCTTCCTGCGCGACGAGCGCGCCGGCACGGTCGTGGTCCTGGGGGATCGAGGCCGGACGCACTTCCTTACACCCGAGGGGCGGCTGGTCTCGAGCGTGCGCTACAGCCGGGAAGCGATCGAAAAGAAGCGCGGCCTCGGGCTGTGGCGCCCGCTCGCCAGGCCGGAGGCCGAGGCGGCGCGCGCGGCGGCCCTCGGGGCCGGCGGCAACGGCGCGGCGAAGGACTGATCGGCCGCGTTCAGCCCCCGCCGGTCCCCTGGTCGTGCGGCACGACGACGGTGGTCGCGGCGGCGGCGCGGTTACCGGATCGATCGCGCGCCTCGCAGGTGAGGGTGTAGGCCCGCCCCGGACCGGACGGATCGCGCTCGGCCCGCAACTCGACCGCGGCGCAGGGGGCGCCCGGCTCGGCGCCGATGTCGGACCCGGCCTGCGCGCCGCCGGCCGGCCCGGGCGCCGTGATCTCGCTCGACACGGCGTCCACGAGGACTACCGCGGGTGACGGGTCGCAGATGTCGGCAGCGATCGGTCGCAGATCGACGCGGCGCAGCGTGTGGTCCGGTGGCCAGAGAACCGCCGGGTCGGCCGCGAGCATGAGCGCCGGCGGCACGGTGTCGCGGACGGCGACGACGGCCTCGACCTCGGCCGACACCCCGATGGCGTCGGTGACCCGCAGCACCACCCGGTTCTCCCCGAGCGGCAGGGCGGCGGCGAGAAGCGACCCCGCGCCTATCGGCGCCAGGCTGTCGTCGCCGGCGCGCCGGAACCACTCGTGCGCGACGATGTCGCCCCCGGTCCCCGGGATCGAGTCGTCGTCCGACGACCCCCTGCCATCCAGGCGCGCGATGCCCGCCAGCGGCCTGTCGCACTCGACGGCGGGCGGGGCGGCGATCGCCGGCCGCGGCGGCATGTCGATGACGAGCAGGCTCTCACCCTGGTAGAGGACGGTCGCCGCGGCCTCGCGCGGCACCGTGCTGCCGTCGCTCACCCGGACGACGAGACGGTAGGTC
>Ga0247727_10005818_pt1 | contig 24648 bp, 26 predicted proteins | sample WisWelCaveWW1625_FD_202498 | JGI IMG/M metagenome (GOLD analysis project Ga0247727, IMG submission 202498) | Biofilm microbial communities from Wishing Well Cave, Virginia, United States - WW16-25 | ecosystem: Environmental > Aquatic > Deep subsurface > Groundwater > Cave microbial mat | place... | reverse complement strand
AAAGCATGATCCCGAAAATTTTTATCAGTTATTCACGTAAAGATGAAACGTTCAAGAATGAGTTGGTCAAAATGTTGGCAGGTTTAAAACGGCGCGCTATCATTGATACTTGGCAAGACCGACTTATTCAACCCGGCGAGGAGTGGTATAAAATTACCAAGCAAGCTCTCAACGAATGTGATATGGCCTTGCTGTTGGTAAGTTCCGATTTCATTGCCTCGCGGTTCATCAACGACGAGGAGTTGCCCAACCTGCTCAAGCGCCGTGAAAAAGAGGGCATGATCATCATCCCCATCATCGTGCGCGATTGTCTATGGAAATCTGAGCCTGTGCTCAAAGATTTGCAGGCCATGCCAACCGATGGCAAAGCCGTGATTAAATTCTCGGAAGCAACCGGTGAAAGAGATCAAGTTTGGACGGAGATTGCGCAAGCTATTGAAAAACGCGCCAGAGAGAAGGCTACAAAATAAATCTGGTGCCAAGTTGCCAATGTGCGGCATTCGACCAAGGCAAGTTGCTGATCGTTTAATTCAACTATGCACACGAAAGGCGCGAAGGTTGTTTGTTAGACGCGAAATTCCGTTACTGCGGCGGCTCATCAATCCAATTGGCAAGTTGATGGGGAGGAAGAAGATCGGCAAAATGTTTGGTATTGCGCGTGACGACAATATGGTTTCCCGCCAGTGCCATCGCTGCAATCAGCACATCGGTATGACGTTTCTTTGATTTGACTTTTTTCAGAAGCATTTTCAATTCGTCCCTCGCCTCTTCATCAAAAAGCACCACTTTAAATTTTGTTATGAGTTCATGCGTTTGCCAAAGTTGATCATGCGCCCAAATGACTTGCTCAAGAGTAGCTTTTAGAGCAAATTCAGCTCGACCGCGCCATAACTCGGCCACAGTAGGCGACGGCAAGGCAATTTCATCCCAAGCAACGCGTTGAATATGCAGTGCAAGTGTCGGATGATTGTTGGCGAAGTGCACTGCAATGTTTGTATCCCACAAGTACATTTACTTTTTCCTAGCCTTTTTCTTTTTCGGATATACGACATGCCGATCACGCTGCCTTTCGATTTCATCCAGCATTGGCATCCAAGTTGGATCATCTTTGAAAATCCCAAAATACTCCCACGGTGTTTCGAGATGGACACTTTTGTCACCTGCTAAAACCATGGGGGGGAATTGAACAAGTCGAGGCGGCTTTGCCGCACGAGCCGGCTCGTTCTGTTTTTCAGATCGCTCAAGCTTCTTTTCCAAATTCGGAATTTTCAACTGCACGATCTCGCTGCGCTTGACGATTTCTTCAAGGCGTTGCTGAATCAACGCCAGCGCCTGGTCGCGGCTTTCGGCTTCCGCCTTGCAATCCGGCAGCTCGGCGACATGGGCAAGGAACCGCCCATTTTGCGGGGTTAAAATGACGTTGCAAATCATAACATCTCTTCCCAAATTGCTTCACAACAGACTGGTTTTGAGTTAACCCAATATACTCACTTGGCGTGACGGTGTCAAGAGTTTTCACAAAAACGCTTGCGAACATGCCGTTTCGCGATTATATTTAAACTCGGAAATAAAATGTGGAAACAAATCATGGCGCGCTCATGGTAAGATGACGTGATATACTTTCTCAAGCAAAAATTATTAAATCTTATTCACCTCGGTCGAAGTCTGAAACATTTATTTTCAAGGAGAGGCCTATGTGTCGTAAAATGTTGCTGTTCTGTTTGATGATGATCGGGCTTGGCGCCGCGGCGTTGGTGGCGCAGACCAAAGACACGCATCCTTTTTCCGTTCACGACATGCTGGCGATGGATCGCATTGCCGAGCCGCAAGTTTCGCCGGATGGCAAATGGGTAGCGTTCACGCTGCGTAAAACCGATTTGGCCGCGAATCGCGGGCGCACCGATCTCTGGCTCATTGGCATAGATGGCACGGGCTTGCGGCAATTGACGGTGAATCCCGCCAGTGATTTCAGTCCGCAATGGGCGCGTGATGGCAAAAGCATTTGGTTCATGTCAACGCGCTCCGGCTCGGCGCAATTGTGGCGCATTCCGGTTGATGGGGGCGAGCCGGAACAAAAAACGAGTTTACCGTTGGATGTCGGCGGCTTCCTGCTCTCGCCCGATGGCGGCCGTCTCGCGGTGACGATGGAAGTTTTTCCGTCCTGCGAAAATGTCGCGTGCAGCAAAACCAAACTTGACGAAATGGAAAGCCGCAAGGCCAGCGGAAAAGTTTACGACAAGCTTTTCTTTCGTCATTGGGACACGTGGGGCGATGGCCGCCGCTCGCATGTTTTTGTGATGCCGATCACCGGAGGTGAACCGATTGATTTGATGAAAGGCATGGATGCCGATTGTCCGTCGAAACCTTTTGGCGGTGTTGAAGAAATGACGTTCACGCCGGATAGCAAGAGCATCATCTTCACCGCGCGCGTCGCCGGTCGCGAAGAAGCGTGGTCGACAAATTTCGATCTTTATCTCGTGCCGGTCGATGGCTCGACGGCGCCGAAGCTGCTCACCGCGAACAACAAAGCCTGGGATACGACGCCAGCATTTTCTCCGGATGGCAAAACGCTGGCGTATCTCGCGATGTCACGGCCAGGCTACGAGTCGGATCGTTTTCGCATCGTGTTGCGTTCTTGGCCGGATGGCACCGAGCGCGTGTTGAATGAAACCTGGGATTACTCTGCCGGCGGCATTTTGTGGTCGGCGGATGGCAAAACGATTTACACGCACGCCGACAACATCGGGCAACATTCAATCTTTGCTCTCGATGCTGTAACTGGCAAAGCGCGAACCGTTGTGAAAGATGGCTCGGTCAGCGCCGTTGCTCTCGCGGGCCCGCGTTTGCTTTTCGGCATGCATCATTTGAAATCACCGGTCGAATTGTACACGGTCTTGCCGACCGGCGCCGAGGTTCGGCAAATCACCAGCATCAATACGGCGAAACTCAAGCAAGCGCGCCTGGGCGAGCCGGAGCAGTTTTCTTTTAAAGGCTGGAATGATGAAACGGTTTATTGTTACATCGTCAAGCCGGTGGATTTCGATCCCAACAAAAAATATCCGGTCGCGTTTCTCATTCACGGAGGCCCGCAAGGCTCGTTTGGCAATGATTTTCATTATCGCTGGAATCCGCAGGCGTACGCCGGCGCGGGGTACGCCGCGGTGATGGTGGATTTTCACGGCTCGACCGGTTATGGCCAGGCATTTTGCGATGCGATTCGCGGCGACTGGGGCGGCAAGCCGCTCGAAGATTTGCAAAAAGGTTTGGCCGCGGCGCTGGCGCGTTATTCGTGGATGGATGGCGAGCGCGTCGCGGCGTTGGGCGCTTCGTTTGGCGGTTACATGATCAACTGGATCGCCGGGCAATGGCCGGATCGCTTCCGCTGCCTGGTGAATCACGACGGAAATCTCGACGAGCGCATGGCTTATTTTGACACCGAAGAATTATGGTTTCCGGAATGGGATCATATCGGCACGCCGTGGGATAATCCCGAAAATTTTGCGAAGCACAATCCGATCGATTATGTGAAAAAATGGAAAACGCCGATGCTCGTGATTCACGGCGGTTTGGATTATCGCGTCGTGGATACCCAGGGCATGTCGACATTTACCGTCTTGCAACGTCGCAACATTCCGAGCAAATTTTTGTATTTCCCGGATGAGAATCACTGGGTGCTCAAACCGCAGAACAGTATTCAGTGGCACGAGACGGTGCTGGGCTGGCTGAATCAGTGGACGAAGGGGAATGGCACAAATTAGCCGCTATTGAGCGAGATTTTTTTGGCAGAATATAAAAGGCGCGGCCTCGACAAGCTGACGTTGTCGAGGCCGCGCCTTTTTTCCAAATTCGCTTAGTACCCTATCTCAAACCGTGAGCGTATATTCGCGTTTATTAGCGATTTCAGAGAAATGAGTAAGGGCGCTCATTAAGATTTTATCTCGTCACGACAATTTTTTGCGTCAGCCTTTGCGCCCCGGCCTGCAAAACGGAAAAGTAAATCCCGCTCGTGACCGCTTCACCCACTTCGTTGCGGCCATCCCACGGTATTTCATAAGAGCCTGCGGCTTGCCGGCCATGCGCGATTTGCCGCGTCAAGCGGCCCAGCACATCGTAAATGCGCAGACGCACTTCACTTTCTTGCGGCAGCGCATACGCAATCCGGGTTGCCGCGCTGCGCGTGATCGAAAACGGATTCGGATAACTCGGCGCCAGCGTCAACGTTTTCGGCAGCGCCGCAACCGGCGCGGAGCCGTCAACGCCGGTGGATTGCGAATTGGCCGCGAGCTGATACATTTGCCCGATGCGCGTCAATGTTTTGCCGTCGGCGGCGAGCAGGGCGGAAATCGGTTTTTGGCCGATGGTATCGAAACGCTTGTCGTAACCCATCGAACGGCTCCAGAACCAGCGCTGAATGCCCAGCGTGTTCTTCTTAAAATAATTCGACAGCTCCCAGCAGAGTGTGGCGGCCTCCTGCTCGGTGCGCCGCCAATCGATGTTGCCAAACTCCGTCACCCAAATTTCCGCCACGCCGCTCGTTTTAAAACTTGCCGCCAGTTTCTCAATGTGGGGCTGCCCCGCGGCAAGCTGAAACGCGGTTTCTTGCGCGTGCATCGGATAGAGATGAAAATTGCCGATATCGACTTTGACCGCCGGCGGCAAGGCCGCGCGGAAGGCTTCATACCACGCCGTTGTCGAAGCTTGAAACAGCGAGGCCGTAATGAAATTGGCCAGCTCTTCGCGAAAACCGCCGAAAAGCTCCGGGATGATGGCGGCAATAATATCCTGCGGATTTTCAATGGCTTCTTTTAAGTATAAACCGCCAATCAAGCAACGCGCGGTGGGATCGAGTTTTTTAATGTGCTGGTAATAACGTGTGTAGATCGCGGCATATTGCTCCGGCCGCGTCAGCGGAAACCAGTTCGGCTCGTTGCCGATTTCCCAATACGCGCCGCAATGCCCGTTCCGGGTTATTTGATCGTCAATCCAATCGAATTCAGCCGCCGCAATGCGGTCGATGATTTCCTGCTGGCGGGGGAGAGGTTTGCCGCTGAAAAAAGTTTTGGAGAGAAATGGCTCGAAATAGAAACGCTGCGCCAGATCGGGTTGGCCGTCGTGGTTCTCGTCGATTTTCATGATTTCGCCGGCGCCGCCCGCAACGGCGCGGTCGATTTGCGATTGAATGATGATATCGAGCTTGCGCCAGGTGAAACTCACATCGCCGATGCCGAGAATGTTGACCTTAAATTTGATGTCGCCGCTGGCGTCGGTGGCGGATTTGCCGTGAATTTCCTTGATGGCGAGATAACGGCCTTTTTCATCGGCGCCGAATTCGATGGTTCCCAGCAGCGTCAGCTTGGTTTTGAAAGTCGGCCAGGCGTGAATCGTTTTGCGGGTGCCCTGCGCCTGCGTCGACCACGCCACGTCCATCTCAATTTGCAAATTGATGTGTGCGCCATCCGGCGCGACGGTAAGCTGGATTTCCGGCAGCTCTTCCGGCAGATCCACTTTGGTGTTGCTCAGGCGAACGGTGTAACTGTAGATCGTCACGCCGAGAACTTTCTTGCTCCAGGTCTTGGAGGTGCCATCCACCGTTTTTTTCCACTGTTCGGCAAGATCGTCGCGATTGGCCTCCCAGGCCTCGCGCACCACCGGCACGGCATCGCTGTGAATGAGGTCGACCGCGAGATTGAGAAAATTTTGCAGCAGCAGGGAATTGGGCTGTTCCAGCAAATCCAACAGATACCATTCCCAATCGACGCCGAGCGCATCGCTGCGATTGGTCATTTGGCCGACGATGAAATGCTTTTGCTTGTCCCGCAAAACGGGATCGTCATTTTGGCGTTGATACTCGCGATACCAGGCCAAATTCAAGCGTTCCGCGCCTTCGCGGCCGACCGCGCCAAAACGCTGATCGATCTGCGCCCATGATGAATCGAAAGCAATGCAGCTCAGAAGCAAAACGACGCAGGCAGGGTGGATTCCGGTGTGAGTTCTCATTTTTTCCTCCTCTGAAAAGTTTATGAGAATGATGATCTCGATCTTCAAATCATGAAGACCCTTGATTTAATCATGGAAGCTCGGCTTCCACATTACCCATCATCCTCCCCCACATGAGCACATTTGAGGAAAAACCGGCGCCGCGCGATTGGCAAAGTATAAGCAATTTTTAGGAATGTGTCAAGAGGAAATTTTAAGAGGAAATTTTATGGCGAAGTAAGGCCTCACGCCGACCATTTCTCTTCGACGCGGCCGTTGCGGCGGCCGACGAGCACCAAATCGGCGCGGCCGATAAAAAGCCCCACTTCAACGACGCCGGTGATGTTTTTGATTTGCTGCGCCAGATGGGGCGGTTTTTTTATTTTGCCGAAGGCGCAATCGATGAGGTAATTGCCATTGTCGGTCGTGAAGGGTTTCCCCGGCGTTTTTTCGCGCAATTTCGCGCGGCCGCTGAAGCTGCGCAAGATTTCCAGTGTTGAACGCCAGCCAAACGGCAGGATTTCCACCGGCAATAAAAATTTGCCGAGTTTTTTGACCAGCTTTTTTTCATCGACAATGATGATCACGCGCTCGCTGCGGCTGGCGACGATTTTCTCGCGCGTCAGCGCCCCGCCGCCGCCCTTGATGAGATTGAGCTGGGGATCAACCTCGTCGGCCCCGTCAAGCGTCAAGTCAATTTTGGTGATGACCCCGAAGTCGCTCACCAGCGGAATTTTCATGCGCCGCGCCAACTTTTCAGTCGCCACCGAAGTCGGAACGCCGACGATTTTCAAACCTGATTTCACTTTTTCCGCCAAAAGACGAATCGCCACCTCGCTGGTGCTGCCGCTGCCGAGACCGACGATCATTCTGCTTTCAACAAACTCCACGGCTGCCGCTGCCGCAAGCTGCTTTTGTTCCTGCGTTGATAGTTTTGGCATTCAACTCTCCCTACCGGTTATGGATTGGACGTCGTGGAAGCTAAGATAATGAAATTGTTTTGAGAAGTCAAGAAGCAAATAAGGAAGGAGTATGTGGCACAGGGAAGTAATGCTCGATTGTAAATTTAAAATTGAAAATTTACAATTTCTGCTAAAATAAAAAGGCCCTATGGTCGCTCGATTTCTGCCAAACCGAATCGACGTGCATAGGGCCAGCGCGAGAGGTGCTTTTAAATTTAGCAAAGTTTAGACCATACGGTTTGCCTGTTTTTTTGCCATAAAACATTCTGTTTTGAGGTGAATCTATAGTAAGTTTCACACACTGTGTATATTTGCTTAACATTTATAGTGTTGCCGCCCGAATTTTGACGTGGTGTACACAAACAACGACAACAACAAACACCGACTTTCCGCTTGCTTCTGATCTGGTTTTTTGTTATCATTAGCTTTGTTCCGATACACTCATAAACGTTGCTCGGAACGTTGAGCTGCTGTGAAACGGAATTCAAGACGAGGGAAGCGACTATGTCGATGCTCAAGGAACGAATCGAAATCAAGAAGCCGATTGAGGAAGTGTGGCGATATTTGGATCTGCGGCGCTGGCCGAAGATTTCACAAATTTTCCAACACGTCGAAGCGCAAGACGAGGCGATGCAGGTGGGCGCGCGCTTTCTGGTCACGGCCGGTCCCGGCGAGACCAAAGTGCAATATAACGTGGAGATCGTGGCTTTTGATGAGAGCTTGGGCCGGTTGGTTTACAAGCGCACCGGCGGCCCCTTGCCGGGAACCAGTGAATGGTCGCTCACCAAAAGCGCCACTGGCACGAGAGTCGATTACACCAATCACTATCAGCACGATTTGGCCTCGCCGGCGTTAAGCTCGATTTCACGCGCCATGGTCCGTTTTCTCGATGACCTGCGCCAGGCGATTGAGAAATAGACAAACCTTATGAGTCTGATTTTCAGCCGTCAATGTTCGGGCAAAAATCCCTGTTCGGTTCACGAAAAGTGGGCCGGCGTGCGCGAGTCGATTGACAACATGCTGGTCGGCAAAAATATCGTGCAAATGGCGAAGGATATGAAAAAGCCGAGATTCAGATCATCATGAACAGCGCTGCACTTTTTGAAGAAGAGCAACACTTTCGGCAGACTTGGTTGTGGATGCTGCCGATGTCGCTGTTGCTGCTCCTGGTTTTTGGCTTCGGGCTTTATCAACAGCTTTATCTCGGCAAGCCGTTCGGCAACAAACCCATGTCGAACGATGGTCTTGTGATTGCCGCAAGGCGGGCAAACGTTTGTTGATCGGGTCTCAACGCCCGCGCGAGTTGGCCGAGGCCATTCAGCGTGCAAAAAATATTTAATTCATCCACTTGCACTTGTATGGATCATCTTTCATCCTTTGTTGATCGTTTTATTCAATCTCCACTTCTGCGTGAACGAATTATTGCCGTATTGCGAAGGCTGCCATTTGAAGTCGTGCAAGATCTTTTGCATGATCCGCGCTTTACCATGGTGGTATACGATCCAGCCGATGGTCCGCAAACGCAATTTCATATTGCCAGTCCAGGCTCTGGCGACGCCGGCAGCCGCATGATTGCATGGAAAGTATCACTAGCTCACGCTCCACTCGACTTTGCGAATTACGTCATTGCACATGAGTTTGCGCATGCCTACCTGCGCAATCGCGGTCGCACCCACGATGAAGATCCTGAAGATGCGGCGGATGCTCTGGCGGCAGAATGGGGTTACGACAAACCACTCAGCGCCATGCGATATACCTGGTGGCGGCGGCCATAAATTCTTACTCATTCCCTTACTCGTACGTGCATTTAATGATTTCACAGCGAGCAAGAGCAGGAGTACGAGAGAGAGTAGGAACATTAAATGCTAGACTTTTTTAACTCATGAACGTTTTACTCATCGCCACTTACGAACTCGGCCACCAACCTTTTAATCTCGCCTCACCTGCCGCGAACTTGTTACAGGCCGGACATCAGGTGGAGTGTCTCGATCTCGCCGTCCAAAATTTTGACGAAGAAAAAATTCGGCAGGCGGATTTCATCGCCATTTCAACGCCGATGCACACCGCCCTGCGGCTCGGGATGTTTGCGGCGCGGCGAGTGAGAACAATTCATCCCACGGCGCACATTAATTTTTACGGGCTTTATGCGGGGTTGAACGCGGATTATCTTTTAGCAAACGTTGCGGACTCGATTATCGGAGGCGAATACGAGCAGGCGCTGGTGAGTTTGGTGAATGCCACGGCGCACGGCGATGGCAAAATAATTGCAGGAGTTGAGAAAAAAGATGCACGCGGCGGCACACAATTCCCGCGCTTGAAATTTCTGAAACCGGCTCGACGCCTGCTGCCGCCGCTATCGGAATATGCCGCATTATCAATAAATGGAGAGTATAGATTAGCAGGATACGTTGAAGCGAGCCGCGGCTGCGCGCATACCTGCCAGCATTGCCCAATTACACCCGTGTATGACGGACGTTTCCGTATCGTACAACCTGATATTGTGCTGGCCGATATCGAGCAGCTTTGGCAAATGGGTGCGCGTCACATCACCTTTGGCGATCCGGATTTTCTCAATGGCGTCAAACACTCGTTGCGGATCGCGCGCGAGCTGCGCGCGGCGTGGCCGTCGCTGACGTTCGATTTCACCGCGAAAATTGAGCATTTGTTGGAATATTGTGAGCTGATGCCGGAGTTTGCCCGACTCGGTTGCATCTTCATCGTTTCCGCGGTTGAAGTGCTCAATGATGATGTGCTCGAGATTTTACAAAAAGGCCACACCCGCGCCGATGTGGAAAAAGCTTTGCAAATCACCAGGCAGGCCGGCATCCCGCTGCGGCCTTCGCTGATGCCGTTCACGCCGTGGACGAGATTGCGCGATTTTCTCGATATCATCGACTTTGTCGAAGCGCAAGAAATCATCGCTCACGTCGATCCGGTGCACTACAGTATCCGGCTTTTGCTGCCGCCGACCTCGCCGCTTTTGCAACTGCCGGAGACGCAGCGCCATTTGCGCGGGTTTGACGAGAGGAAATTTACTTTTCTCTGGGAACATCCCGATCCGGCGATGGATCGCTTGCAGCAAGAAATCGCCGCCTGCGTTGAGGCGGCCGCCCATGCGCAGCAAGACACGTTTCAAACATTCGCCGCCATCCGCGAGTTGGGCTATCGCGCCGCCAGGAAGCGTCCACGAAGAAAACTTATTTCTCCTCCGCGGCCGGATTTATCGCCGCCGCGCTTGACCGAACACTGGTTCTGCTGAGCGGAGCCGACGCAGGATCAGTTGATCCCAGTGAGTCATATTGATTTTGGAGTATGATATAAAGACGGGAACAAGCTCATGTGCCAGGATGGTTCACTTCGACGCCTTGGATATTTGGCCGGCGGCGTCACAACATTTTTGTTGAGCGTTTTCACCGGCGAAACAACCGGCTTCCAGCAACAGCCGGAGGCGACGGTGTTCTATAATCGCGGCAAAACGTATTATCAAAAAGGCGATTATGAAAATGCCATCGCCGATTTCAGCCTCGCCATCAAGATCAAACCGGAGTATGCTCACGCCTATCTGAGCCGCGGCAACGCCTACTGCGATCAACGCGATTACGACCACGCGATTGACGACTACACGCAAGTCCTCAAACTCAGCCCGAATGACATCACCGCCTATAATAATCGCGGGAATGCCCATCTCCTCAAAAACGATTTTGAGCAGGCCCTGGCCGATTTCGATCGGGCGATTCAGCTCAACCCTAATTTGGCCAAGGCCTACGGCAATCGCGGCATCGCTTACACGCATCGCGGCGACTACGATCGCGCGATTGTTGATTTTGCCCAAGCCATCAAATTAAATCCGCGAGACGCCGAGGCGTATTACAAGCGCGGCAAGGCATATTTTTATCAAAACCGCCTTGACAACGCGCTCGCCGATTATCATCAGGCGCTCAAACTGCAACCCAACATCGCCGAAGCTTATTCTAATCGCGGTCTCATTTATCTAAAAAAAGCCGTCTATGATTCGGCGATTGCCGACTTCACGCGCGCGCTCAAGCGCCGGCCGGATTTGGCTGAAGCCTATGCCGGCCGCGGCGCGGCCTACGCGGAAAAAGAGCGTTTCGACCGCGCCATTGCCGATTATGACCGCGCGATTCAATTGAAACGCGAAAAAATCATTGCCTATCAAAATCGCGGCGGCGACTTCCTTCCCACCATCAAGCTCAAACCGGAAGACGCCGAAATTTATTACAATCGCGGCCGGGCCTATCACGCCCTCGGCAAGTTTAACCGCGCCATTGCCGACTACACCCAAGCCATCAATATCAAACCCAGCTATGCTTTCGCCTATTTCATTCGCGGCTCCGCTTATCGCGACAAGGGCGACAAAGCCAAAGCCATTTTTGATTTCATGAAGGTTCTGGAAGTCACGAATGAGCCTATCGTGCGAAAAAGGGCGCAGGAAGAACTGCAAGACTTGGGGGCGAATTGAGGGCGGGTCGCGAAGAAAAAAAGAGCTTGCGAATTTCAAGTTTCTGCTTTAAATTTTCGGTACAAGAAGAAATTTGACGGGAGCAGAATTTGCCGGCAGAACGCCATGAAAACGATTTCCGAAAATTTGCTGCATGAGATCACGCAGCGTCTCGTTGCCGAGCTTAAACCGGAAAAGGTCATTCTCTTTGGATCGCACGCCTGGGGAAAACCGACCGACGACAGCGATCTTGATTTGCTGGTCATCGTGCCGGAGAGCAATGAGCCGCCGACAAAACGGGCAACGCGCGCCTATCGTAGTTTGCGTGGCGTGATGGTGCCTATGGATATACTGGTGCATACACACGCAGAAGTCCAACGTCACAGCCGTGTCTACGCCTCATTGATCAGTGAAATACTCGAGCGCGGGAAAGTACTGTATGGATGAAGCGAAACGAAATTTAGTCAAAGCATGGCTGATTAAAGCGCAACACGATTTGGCTGTCGCGCGCAAGCTATCTGTAGAGCCGGAATCTTACCTTGATTCGGCGATTTATCACTGTCAACAGACGGCTGAAAAAGCCATTAAAGCCTTTCTGGTTTTTCATGACCTGCGGTTTGATAAAACGCACGATCTGAGGCCATTGATCGGATTGGCCCAGCCACTTGACGCACGCTTTTCAAGCTTTCTGGATGCTGCGGAAGTTCATCCGTAGCTCGACGTTGATCTCGCCTATAAAAATTTGACTTAAAACAACAACGTTACTCAGCTACTTCCCCTCCACCACCTCCATCAAAATCCACCCCGTCGGATCGATCTCCAATTTCGGATTGCCGGTAAATTGATAGCGCTGCCAAGCTGAAGTAACGTCGAAGCGTTTGACAGAAACTTTATCGCCGGTGGTCGCGCGCACCTCGACCGGCAGGCGAAAGCCTTCATCGCGCCAGCGGATTTCCAGCTCCGTGGAGGCGTCGGGCTTGCGCAGAATTTTGTATTCGAGCGTCGGCGGTTTGGCGGTAAAAAGATATTGCTGGAAAAACCAATTCAAGTCCTGGCCGTTTTTGCGATTTACCAAATCAATAAAATCCTGTGAAACGACGCGGTTCTGCAACGTGTAAGCCGGATCGCTGGCAAAAATTTTGAGCACATCCAACAGCAGCGAGTCGCCGATAAAATAGCGCAGCGTGTGCAGCACCACCGCCGCTTTTGCGTAAATGTCATCATTATAAGATTCAGAGGTCGTCGCGTCGCGTTTGGGCACAATCGGCTGGCGGTTGCGAATGCGCCGGCGCAAATTTTCCTTCACATATTTGTGATACGCCTCGAGGCCGAACTTATCGTTGAGAAACAGCGCTTCGGCATAGCTGCAAATGCCTTCGTGAATCCAGAAATCGGCCCAGTCGCGCGCCGTGACGTAATTGCCCCACCATTCGTGCCCCATTTCGTGCAGCAGCAGCCAATCGTAGCCATGCGCGTTATTGCGAAAATGGTTGCCATAAGCATTGATCGTCTGATGTTCCATGCCGAGATAATACGTGTGCGCCAGGCCGAATTTCTCTTTTATCCACGGATACTCGCCGAAATATTTTGCATAAAAACGCAGAAACTCCTCGGCCATTTCCACCAGCGCCGGGCCTTTGGCGGAATCCGATTTTAAAACGTAAAACGTGATATCCATCGTTCCCGTCGTTCCGTGATACGGGCGGCGGACGACGGCATAATCTCCGATGTTGATCGAAACGTTATAATTGTTGACCGGATAGCGCGTTTTCCAGCGAAACGTTTTCCAGCCTTTTTCGGCGGGAACGACGGCTTGCAGCAGGCCGTTCGTGGCGCAATAAAGCGAATCTGGAATCGTGATGTTGATGCCGACGCTGTCCGGCTCGTCGCTCGGATGATCTTTGCACGGCCACCAAATTTTTCCGCCCTCGCCCTGGCAGGACACGCCGATCCACGGCTTGCCGTTGCCGTCTTTGCTCCAATTGAATCCGCCCTCCCACGGCGGACGTATGGCCACCGGCGGTTTGCCGGCGTAATGAATGCGAAAACTCGCTTGCTGATTGTTTGTCAATTTCTCAGCCAGCGCCAATTTGATTTTGTGATTCTGGTGCATAAACGGCAACGTTTTTCCGGCGCGCTCGATTTTGCTGATGGCAAAATTATTGATCAGATCGAGCTCGAGGGTGTCCATCGCCGGAACCACGCTTTCGACCCGCACCTCGACGTAGCCGGAAATTTCTTGATGGCCCGAATCGACTTTGAGATTAAGCTCGTAATATTTGACATCGTACTTCGCCTGGTTGGGACTCAGCACGCCGCCGGAAGCGAAAGTGCCGAATTGGCGGGCGTGGGAAAATTCCACTCGCGTTGTCGTGAATAATATGACGCTGAAAGAAACAAGTGAATTGATTCCAGATTTCATAATTTCTCAGGGTTAAAATTTTGCTTGAACCAAACAACTGCGGCCTTCGCTGCGGCTCAATAAAACATATTGCAAGCCGAAAGTCAAGAAAATTTTTCGTTTCCACCAGCAGCAACTTGCGCTTGCTTTTCTCTCAAAACTTATTATCTTTGAAAGGTCAACAAAACGTTGCCCGCAATGATCCGGAGGGCGAAAAGCGATCCGCCATTTTCGCAAAATAAATCAAGGAGACGCCTGAAAGGAGAAGTCGAATGAAAAACATCCTGGTTGTTGAGGACGAAAAACACCTGCAAATCCTCTATGCGCAGGAGTTGGTCGCTGAAGGTTACCACGTGATTACCGCTAAAAACGGCGACGAAGCGCTGGAAAAGGCAAAACATAATCCGATTGATCTCGCGATACTCGACATCAAACTCGAGGACGAAAACGGATTGGATGTCCTGCGAAATATGATGGAACAGCAGCGTGGCCTGAAAGTCATTCTGAACACGGCCTATCCGAATTTTCGCAATGATTTCAAAAGCTGGTCGGCGGAAGACTATATCGTCAAATCTTCAAATCTGGACGAGTTGATTGCCAAAGTCCGCGAGCTGGCGCCGTTGTAACTGGATGCTTGATGCTCGATGCTTGATGCTCGATGCTGGATGCTCGATGCTTATGATCTCATCATCCAGCAACGAGTTACCAGCAACCAGGATCCAGCATCCAGCAAACAAGAAAATGCCCAACTGTCCAAACTGTCATCAACCCATTCCGGAAATTTCCGAAGGGAAATTTTGTCCTTTCTGCGGGGCGGCGCTGTCATTAGAAATCATACCGCCCGCCAACATTTCTGAGCCAGCGGCCTCGATCCCGGCGGGCGCAGCCGAACCCGAGCCGCACCAAGACGCGACGCCAACACCCGGCGTGCCGTGGGAAGATCGTCAGCGCCTCGGTTTTTTGCCGGCCTTCAGCCAAACCTGGAGCGATTCGGTTTTGCGCCCGAAGAAATTTTTTCGTCGCGCGCCCAAAACCGGCAACCTCGGCCCGGCGCTGCTGTACGCCGTCCTGATCGGCGTCGCCGGCAGCGTGCTCTCGCTTTTCTGGACGTATTGGTTTTGGGAGTCGTCGCCGGAAATGGAAAAACTGCAGCAGCTTTTCGGCGAGGAATTCAACCGCGACATGCTGGGCGTCGTCGCGCTGCTGGTTCCGGCGGCAACGGTGATATGGATTTTTATCGCCGCGTTTGTTTATCATCTTTGCCTGCTGATCACCGGCGCCAACAAACACGGTTTCGAAACGACGCTGCGCGGATTTTGTTACAGCTACGGCCCGCATCTGCTCGCGGCCATTCCCCAATGCGGCAGCCTGCTGGCGTTTCTCTGGCAATGCGTGTTGATGGTCATTGCCTGGCGCGAGATGCACGAGAGCACGACCGGACGGGTCATGACCGCGGTTTTGTTGCCGCTGATTTTCTGCTGCGGCCTGATCATTTTATTCGCCTTCAGCCTCGCCGGATTTCTCAGCCGGATCAGCTATTGAAAGCTTTCACTGACATGCCTGTTGCGACTGCAAACGCCGGCCATCACAAAACGCCAAACCCGGTTTCACGCCGGTTGGGCGCGGGCCTCGTCATCCTGCCGCTTTTCCTGCTCGGTTTTTTGTTGGCGCGATTTGCGGCGCCGATTTTTGCGCTGCTGCCGCCTTGCTTGTTTCGCGCGGCGTTCGGCCTGCCCTGTCCGAGCTGCGGCGCGACGCGGGCCGGATTGGCTTTGGCGCAAGGCGAGCTACTCGCGGCTTTGGTTTATCAGCCGCTGTTTGTCATTTGCCTCGGCGTGTTGTCGATGTGGAGTTTGCTGCGGCTGTTTGAAATTTTCAGCGGAAAAGCGATGATGGAAAAATTTTTGGCAAAAATCGGCGCCACGACAGGGCGGCGCGAGCTCAACCTTCGGCAGCGTGTGAGATGGTTGATGATCGGCGCCATCATTCTCAATTGGCTCTATTTGATTATATCCGAATCATGAGGAAAATATTATGCAAGTTGGTTTGACCATTAGCGGCTTTGACGGCAGGCGGCCCGGTGAAATTCTCGCGCTGGCGCGCCGTTTCGGCGTGCGCTTCGTTGAATTGAATCCCTTCGTCATGAACGACGTTGGCGGCATCATCGGGCAAACCGAAGAGATCGCCACCGGCTTTCATTTGCCGCTTTTTAATGAACACGGGTTTGATTTTTCCAGCCTCGAAGCCAAAGACAAAATCGACGACACCATCGACTTCATCAACAGCAATCGCCACCGGCTCAACCTGCTTTACTGCGTCGCCCATCCGCCGGAATCCGTGAAAGACGGCGACATCGACGAGGCCTTGGAGTTTTTAATTGAAAATTTGCAGCGGCTGGAAGTGCCCGTGCTGCTGGAAAACACCGAATACTGGTCGGAGCGCGAATTTGACAAGCTGGCGGAAATTTTTCGCAGCCACTTGAAGAAAAAACTGGCGGGCTATTGCTTCGATCCGGCGCATGCCTACTTGCGCGGCGAGGATATTTTCAAGCGATTCAGCGCCATCGTCTCGCAGGTTCGCTGCATTCATCTCTCCGACTGCCTGCAGGGAAAAGATGCGCATTTGCCGTTCGGCCAGGGCGAATTGCCCGTGACCCGCTTTTTGCGTCACGTCGCCAGGCATCGCTACGACGGCGTCATCAACCTCGAAATCGTCCCCAAATCGCTTGCCGAAACCCGCGCCGTGGTGAAAAGCTATCTCGCGGTCTTGCGGGTCTTCAAAAAAGTAAAATTTTTGCGCACGGCGGCTAAGCTGTTGGTGCAGGGCTTGCCGGAGATGGCGTGAGGGAAAACAACGCGCTACGAAGACTTCGATTTACGTCTCGAACCTTCCGGCAGGCGTTACAAAGCGCGCGTGCTCAGCTCTCCGGCCGGGGAAGCCAAAGTCGAGTTCAGCCTGCCTTTTCGCAAGGCGGAGGTGGAAAATTTTGCCAAAGCGCTTGACGATTACCGGCGCGGCGTTCGCTCGCAGCAGACCGCGCAAGAGCCGCCGGCTAAAGAGCTGATCAAAGCGTTCGGCGGCAAGCTCTTGCAAACCGTTTTCGACGGCGAAATTCTGAGTTGTCTGCGGCGAAGCCTCGATATTGCCGGCGAACGCGGCGCCGGTTTGCGCTTGCGCCTGCGCTTGACCGACGCGCCAAAGCTGGCCAACCTGCCGTGGGAGTATCTTTATCTTGCCTCGCTGAAACGCTTTTTTGCCCTCTCCGCGGAAACGCCGATCGTGCGTTATCTCGATCTGCCGGAGCGGATTCCCTCGCTGGCCGTCCGGCCGCCCATCCGAATCCTCGCCATGCTTTCCAATCCGTTGGGTTATCCGCCGCTCAATGTCGAGCACGAGTGGGAAAGCTTGCGTCAGGCGTTGGCTGATTTGGAAAAGCGCGGCGTCGTTGCGCTCGAGCGTTTGCCGGAGGCAACGCTCGCCGCCTTGCAGCGCCAATTGCGCCGGCAGGAATATCACCTTTTTCATTTCATCGGCCACGGCTTCTTCGACGAACAGACGCAAGAACACGGTATTATTTTAGAAGACGAAAACCGCGCCAGCCAACTCGTGTCCGCCCAACGTCTCGGCACGATTTTGCGTGACGAGCGCACCTTGCGCTTGGCGGTGCTGAATGCCTGTGAAGGCGGCCGCCATTCGCCCACCGATCCGTTCGCCGGAACCGCACAAACTCTCGTGCTGCAAGGCCTGCCGGCGGTGATCGCCATGCAGTTTGAGATCAGCGATGAGGCGGCGATCACGTTCGCGCGCGAATTTTATGGCGCGGTCGCCGATGGCTATCCCGTCGACGCCGCTCTCGCCGAGGCGCGCAAAGCTATCTTCTCCACGGGCAACGAAGCCGAGTGGGGCACGCCGGTGCTTTACATGCGCTCGCCGGACGGGGTGATTTTTGACGTGGCCGCGGCCAGCGGGAAAGAAACGCCGCGTTCCGAGCCAAAACCGGCGGCGCTCAAACCGAAAGACGGCGTTCCCATTCCCAATATTCTTCCTTATCTCCGGCGGTGATTTAATCCTGGAATTTAATGGCTTCTGGAATCGCTGGCCGAATCTCGCGCCCGGGCAGTTTTTAATCATCTGCCTCTGTCTCGAATACAAAAGCGCGGCAGCAGCCGGCTATTGGCAGAAACAAAAATTTGCCCGGCTCAATGAAAAGATCGCCGGCTTTATCGAGGCGTTGGATTTTGCGAAGCACGAGAATCTGCACGGCGTGACCCTGCCGAAGCTGCAGGCGATCTCACGCAAGGACGTTGCAGATTGGGTGCGCGAGCATGCGCGCGAGTTTTGCCAAATCGACGAGCTGCTGCGGGAAATTCGCGCGCTGTACGAAAAAACCGATTATCGCACCCGCGACGGCTGCCTGCCGATGGATAAACTGGCGCACGAACTTAAAAAATTGCTCGACACCTATCGCTCTTAAACGGGAGACCAAACGATGAAATTTCCCTACTACACCGGCAAGCCGGAAAACCGCCAGGCCAAGGCCGCCGCGCTGCCGCCCTCTCGCCGCTCCGGCCAGGATGATCCCGCCGGCTATTTGGCCGATGCCGGCCTGGTTGACGCCGTCAACGTGGCGCTCATGCTGGGGCAACCGTTGCTGCTCACCGGCGAGGCCGGCGCCGGCAAAACTCAGCTCGCTTACAGCGTGGCGTGGGAGCTGGGATTCGACCCGCCGTTGAAATTCGAGACCAAATCCACCAGCGGCGCGCGTGATTTATTTTACTTCTACGACACGCTCGGGCGTTTTCACGCTGCGCAAACCGGCGAGGGCAGCCAAACCAGCCTCGATTATCTCACCTACAACGCGCTCGGCCTCGCGATCTTGTACGCGAATGAAGAAGCCGCCATGGAAAAATATTTTCCCAAAGATTTCGCGCACGGCGGCCGCCGGCGTTCCGTGGTGTTGATCGACGAAATCGACAAAGCCCCGCGCGATTTTCCCAATGATCTGCTCAACGAAGTCGAGGGCATGTATTTCAAAATTCCCGAGCTGGGCAATGTCAAAATCGAAGCCGATCCCGCGATGCGGCCGATCTTGATCATCACCAGCAATTCCGAAAAGCATTTGCCCGACGCGTTTTTGCGGCGCTGCATTTATTACAACATCGCCTTTCCGGAAACGGCGCGGCTCACGCAAATCGTCGCCGCGCGCCTCGGCCGTTTCACCGGCGGCAGCAGCCGGTTGCTCGAGGAAGCGCTCGACTTGTTTCAGGCCTTGCGCCGCCGCGACAGCAACTTGCAGAAAAAACCGGCGACCGCCGAGCTGCTCGGCTGGCTGCTGGTTTTGCGCGAGATCGCCGGCGAAGAAGAAAAACCCTTGCGCCAACAGCCGGAAAAGCTCGCCGCCAGCTTGAACACCCTGATCAAAACCGCCGAAGATCAAGACCGCGCGAAAGCAGCGTTGGAAGAATGGCTGAAAAAAACCTGACGCTGTGACGCAACATTTATGTTGCGATTAACCTCAGGCGGAGTTTCCAAGTCACGTAATGTCATGCTGGGCGCATCTTTTTTGCACCTGGCACTCGGCTTTGGATTTTGAAAATTTATCGTAACTGCCAAACGATACTTTTGTTCGGAAAAATCGCAACATGAATGTTGCATTACGATCATGCTCACCCCCGACGAATTATTCTCTTTCATCGACGCGCTGCGCCGCGACGGGTATAACCTCGGCGCGGAGCATTATATCGCCAGCCAGGACGTGCTTCTGGCGCTGGCGGCGCAAGGGCAATGGGCCGGCCAGGCGCGCGGCTTGAAAACTTTGCTGGCGCCGATTCTCTGTTCGACCCCGCAGGAGCAGGCCGGGTTTTACGAAAGATTCGACGACTGGCTGAAGCAAAATCCCCACCTCATCGCGCCCGTCCCGGAGCTGGAGGCTTCGAGCGCGCCCTCGCCGGAATTGCCGCCGTCAAAAAGTGATTTGGCCGGCCTCGCCCGGCGCTTGCGGCCCTGGCCATGGATGGCCGGCGGCTTGTTGATTCTCCTCGCCGGCGTGATCGCCGTTCTGCTGGCCACCCGCCAGCCGCCGGTGGAGTGGCGTACGCTTTAAGGAAGCGGCCAAAGAATCTTTGGGCGTTAAAACTTATGCCGAAGAAAAACGCCGGCTGGAAAATGTCGTGCAAAAGATCAACGATTTTGTGACCGGACTCGAAGCCGGGCAAAATCGCGGCTGGGCGCGGTTCTATCGCGACTACTTCGCCTGGATTCGCGCCGGCGCGGCGGGCTTGCCGCTGTTGATTTTCAGCCTGTGGTGGGCCTGGCAGCGCTATCGCCGCAAATTGATTTTGGAAAAACGCAGCGCCGCGGTCGTGCCGGAATTGCAGCGCCTCGTGGTCAAAGGCGCCGGCGACCAGCTCTTTCGCGGCCCGGGGTTCCGGCGCGCGGCCCAGCTTCTCCGCCGGCATCGCGAAGCTGGATCCAGCGAGCTGGATGCGCCGGCAACCGTCGCCGCGACGATTGAACGCGGCGGCCGGTTCACCCCGGTTTATTCCAGGCGCCAGGTGTTGCCGGAATATCTCGTGCTCGTCGACCGCGCCGGCTTTCACGACCAGCAGGCGCGCCGCGTCGATGAAATCTGCGGCCGGCTGCGCGAAGACGGCGTCTTCGTCGACCGCTATTATTTTGACCGCGACCCGCGCGTGTGCTACGGCCCCGATCCGGCGGCGCCGCATTTTTCTTTGGAAGATTTGGCGACGCACCACCCCGAGCATCGCCTGATCGTTTTTACCGACGGCGCCGGATTGATGCACCCGCTCACCGGCAAGCCGCAGCGTTGGCTGGAGTTGTTTGGCGGCTGGGGCGATCGCGCCGTGCTCACGCCCGAAGCGCCGGGCCACTGGGGCTACCGCGAAATGGCCCTGGCCGGCCTGGATTTTGTCGTATTGCCGGCGACGCAAGCCGGGCTCAGCGTGCTGGTCGAAACCCTGCAAGCCGAAACATCACCGCCGCCGGACCGCCGCAACGGTGCGCCGCCATTTCCAGAAATGCTTGATGAACGGCCAACGCTTTATTTGGCGCGCCGCGAGCCGGAGGCCGAACGCCTCGAGTCGCTGTGCCGCCAATTGCAGCTTTATCTCGGCGCCGAGGGTTATGGCTGGCTCTGCGCCTGCGCGGTTTATCCCGTGCTGGCGTGGGATTTGACGCTTTACCTCGGCTCTCGCCTCCGCGGCGCGCACGGCGAGAAATTGTTGGCTGAAGACCGCTTGCTCAAGCTGGCGCGGCTGCCCTGGTTTCGCCACGGCAGCATGCCGGATTGGCTGCGGCTGCGCCTGATCCTCGATCTCGCGCGCGAGCAGGAACGCGCCATCCGCGCGGCCCTGAATGATTTGCTGCAAAGCGCTTTGGAACAGCCCGGCGACGGCTTTGCGCTCGACCTTGCCCTGCCGCGCCCGTTTTTGAAAGGGCGCGATTGGCGGCGACTGCTGGCTGATTTTTTGCGCACTGCGCCGGAAGACAGCAGCCTGCGCGATTACGTTTTTCTCAGTTGCATGTCCGGCCGCAAGCCCGGCCGCCTCACCGTGGCCGCGCCCAATTTCCTGCGCCGGATTTTCTTCCGCCGCGGCCAGGCGATGTTGGGGCTGCGGCCGGCCACGCTGTTGAGTTTTGCCGCCGCCATCGGACTGTCGATCTGGAATCTACTTCCCGCGCCGTCAGCTTCGCCGTTTGTTATTCCTCGTTTTTATATGATGGAAGATTCCAGCCGCACGCTCGCGCCGCCCATCGCCCGCAGTGATTCGCCGGAAGGCTACTATGCCGAAGCTTTTTTAAAAAATCAAAAAACTCCGCTCATTAATTTGCTGCAACGCTATCAATTAGCGGATTTTGTAACGCTGGCGGATTTGGATTTTTTGCGAGGAAACAGTTTGACCGCGTCGCGCCGCCGATCTCAACTCTACCGACTCTGGCTGGCCGATACCCTGCGCGGCTTAAAATTGCTTGACCCTGGCGCTTTTTTCTATCGCGGCGCGGTTTTAACCAATTCCGTGGCGCGAGATTCATCTCGCGTTCAAGCGCTTCAAGCTGATTCGACCGCCTGGCAGCGCGAGCCGCTTTATCTCGCCGTTTTGCGAAGCACGCCGCGTGATACGCTTTTGCCTGATGAAGCCGGCGCGATGTTGAAGCGTTATAATTTTGCGCATCCCTATCCTGATCTACCCTGGAGCAATCCGCAAGGCGAAGGCCTCGACCATCAGTTTGAGATGAGTCCGGACAGTTTGACGGTCTTTGATCGCGCCACCGGTTTGACGTGGCAGCGTTCCGGCTCTGGTTGGATGACTTTCGCCGAAAGCAAAGCCTATCTTGACAGCTTGAATCGACAAAACTATGGCGGTTTTCGTGATTGGCGTTTGCCCACTTTGGAAGAAGCCATGTCGCTGATGGAGCCGGATCGCAACAAAGATAGCAGTTTGTATATTGTCCCGGTGTTTGACGAACGACAATGGTGGATTTGGACGGCAGACCAATATCCCGCTGCGGTTGCGGCGTGGGTGGTCTACTTCGACTTTGGCGGTTGCGACCACCTCGGTGTTGTCATCTTCGGCAACCATGTTCGTGCCGTGCGCTGAGGAAAATCATCATCCGCTGTTTAATTTCCCGCGGATGTACCGCGCATATCTGGCTTGTCGCCGCACCAAGCGCAACAAGCCGGACGCGCTGAAGTTCGAGCGCAACTATGAGGAAAACCTCCTCACACTCGTCGAAGAGCTGCGGGAGCGGCGCTATCAACCTTTTCGCAGGATTCATCGTGCGTCACGATTACCTGCTGGTGCGCCGGCGTGTTGTCGGGAATCTTAAAACCAAGCTGTGGCAGGCGCAGCGCCGGCTGGTTTTGCAAACGCCGCAATACGTCGCCTGGCATTTTCATCCGGAAACCCTGGAAAGCTGTTTGGCCGCCGTCAATTCATATCTTGGGCATTTCAAACACGCCCAAAGCCGGGGACTCATCCGGAAACTCTGGCGCGAATTTTCTTTTCTCAGTCGATTTTTTAAACTCTCTTCACAGAAACTCGTGCGCCTCGATCAGCCGTTGCGCCGGAAAATTGCATTAAAACAACAAGCGCGCTGGCTGCAACGCCAATTTGACGGTTATGTTTGTCTCATCCAGATCGGTAATTATTTTGAAGCCTTCAACGCAGGTGCGTACAGGCTGGCAGAAAAATTGAAGTTGAAATTACAAAAGAATTGGCGCGGCTTTGCTGTTGGCTGCGGTTTTCATCATCGCCTGTTGCCAAACCGGCTGGCTGAACTGAAAAAGCAGCGCGTGCCGGTCGTGGTTGTGCGCCAAACCGGACGGGAGTTGTACAAAACCAAAGAGCGCTTGCCGGCGCTGATGGTGGAATATTCAAAAGAATAAAACCTCGCGTTCATCCGTGAAGCCTCGAAACGCGTGGGTGAGTGCTTGTATTCATTTGCGATTTGCGCGCCATCGATCCCGAGCTGCCGTTGTATGCCATCGACGAGGATGAAGACGGGTGTTTCGTTCAAAACGGAATCCAACCTATTCGATCTATCCACTCTTCGGCTTCGCTGGCTTCCCAAAACAAGTGAAGTTCCTCTGCCAACCGGCCAATCGAAGTTTCTGGGCGAACCCAAAACAGCCCCCAAATATGGCCGCCAGTAACCCAATGTGCTTCCAGATGTGCCGGCATGCTGATCCGGTTGAAGGTAATCAACATTCTTTGGGAAAAATCTACAAACCGCAACACCTCCGGATCAAGCGTGCCCAATGGTGGTGTAGTTGGGTCGCCGACACGCAAGACGTCAATTGTGGGATTTAGGCGAAGCAAAGCCGTCTTGACTCGCGGCGACACGTTTTCATCCAACAATAACCGAGTCTTCATTTTTCACGCTCAATTCTCTTTGTCGCGCGGCTTTTATTGCACGCAAGCGTTGGACGACAGGCGAAGGATTGGCCAGCCATTCTTGATATCTTTGCTCCCGCCAAGCGGCCAAGCGTGCGAGATAGTCATCCACTTCGGCCCGCTTGTGATGGTAGTAGGTGATCGTCGCATATATCTTTTCCAAACTCAATGAGGGAAGATGAACGGCGATCTCTTCCGGCGTGTATCCTTGCAGATAGTAACCGAGCACGTCGTCAATGCCGACTCGATGCCCCTTGAGGCGGATGTCATCGGGCGAGAGGAAATCAAAATAATCTTCCAAATGCATAGTTCACCTTAGTGAAAGCATGAATTGTTAGTAATGGTTAAAAGAGCTTACAACTAAAGTTAATCAGGTTTTAACAAAAAGTCAAGCAACCGTTATAAATGTGTTTCCATAGAAGGCCTCGTCTATATTCGCGAAGAGTCCAATTGTATAGAGCATTTTCAAGGGTGGGTAATAAATCCCAGAATGCGAAAGTGATGATCATTCGTAAAGACTTCTTGCAGCGACAAGCTTCGCATCACCGCGCAGGAAGTGCAATCCACATAGGAAAAATCTTGATCACTATACTTCTCAAATATTTGCCAGGCTTCCTTTTCTTGCGCTTCGGTAAGGCGAGTTAATTTCACCAGCCCTCCACTCACCATTTCATTGAGCATTTGGCGGTATTTGATCGCAGCGGCGTGGCTTACTCGATAACGCAAAATTGTCACTGTAAAGATAAACATCGTGGTTACGAGCAGCATCGTGCGGCGCTTGACCGTCATCTACACCTTCGCCAATTCGCGGTAATGCCTCAGTTACGGGTGGACGGACCTCCGCGCCGGGACAAAAGATGGTCTTGAATGCTGTCCCTCCCTGGTTGTGAACGGTGAATTTTATGAAGTGTTTGACGAAAAGAGTAGTTGAGAGGG
>Ga0247727_10005817_pt1 | contig 24650 bp, 15 predicted proteins | sample WisWelCaveWW1625_FD_202498 | JGI IMG/M metagenome (GOLD analysis project Ga0247727, IMG submission 202498) | Biofilm microbial communities from Wishing Well Cave, Virginia, United States - WW16-25 | ecosystem: Environmental > Aquatic > Deep subsurface > Groundwater > Cave microbial mat | place... | reverse complement strand
ACGGCTTCCTCTCCGGCACGCTCGTGGCGGGCAAGTCCCCGCACCGCGCGTGGTGGGAGGTGTTCACCGGCCCCATCGACAGCGCCGTCAACCTGACGCAGAACAACGCCTGGGACGGCTGGCTGCAACTGCACGCCGCCGACCCGCACCTGCCCGAGCTGCAGGCCGTGTTCGAGGACCGCCGCCAGCGCTTCTGGGCCGACGAGCAGGAGCCGGACAACGACCCGGCCTCGGCCGCGCTGCTGCCCGCCGTCGCCGGCACGACGTGGAGCGACGAGCGCACGCTGTACTGGTCGGCCGCCAACCCGCCCGCGCCCGGCACGGGCGATGCCGACTGGTACGCGGTGCCGCTGGTCGTGGGCGACGTGGTCGATGTGGTCACGCGCTACCCGGGCGCAGCCGCCGACGCCGACACGCAGTGCGACACCTTCCTCGAGTTGTTCGACCCGCAGGGTGCGCTGGCCGCCAGCGCCGACGACGGCGGCACGGGCCGCAACGCGCGCATCGACGACTTCAGCGTGCCGCAGACCGGCACCTGGACCTACCGCGTGCGCACGATCAGCGCCGTGCGCCGCTACGGCCGCTACGAGGTGCGCACGCGCTACGAATCGCAGAACCACCCGCCGGTCATCGTGTCCGGCCCGGATGCGACGCCCCCGGTCATCGACACGCAGCAGACGGCGGTGCTGAGCGTGACGGCCAGCGACGAGGACGCCGGCCAGTTGCTGGCGTACTCCTGGACGCCGCTGGATGGCGGCAGCATCCTGGGCGCGGGGCCCGCGGTGACCTTCGTGCCGCCGCCGGTGGCGGCGACGACGGTGGTGCGCGTGCAGTTGCAGGTGAGCGACAGCCTGGGCGCCGAGGCGCCGCCGGCCGAGGTGCAACTCAGCGTGACGCCGGCAGCCGGGCCGTGCGCCAACGCGGCCGCGGTGGCCACCGGCGGAAGCCCCAAGCCGGGCGCCTTCGGTCCGCCGGCGCTGTCCGCGCTCAACCTGCCGGTCCTGCCTTCCGCCAACTTCGCGCTGCACGCGACGGGCTGCCATCCGCTCAAGGCCGCCACGCTGGTCGTCGGCTTCGGCCTGCTCGGTGCGACGTACGACCAGGGCCATCTGTATCCGACGCCCGACCTGCTGCTGGGCGTGTTCACCTCCGCCACCGGCGAGGTGCTGCTGCCGGTGCCGCTGGCGGCGGATCCGCTGCTGTGCGGGCTGACCGTGTACTCCCAGCTCCTGGTCCCCGCGGATCCGGGCGCGGCCGGAGCCAAGCAGACCTCGCAGACCAACTGGCTGTCGCTGACGTTCGGCGCTTGACGGCCGGCAAGGCGCTGGACCAGGGGCTGCGCCTCAAGGGAAACATGGACATAGGTCGATTCATGGCAGCGGAGCCACGGACCTGCGTGGTCCCGCGACCGTCGCGCCCCTTGACCTGCACACCCTCGATCCGACAACCATGCATCGCCTGCTGTTCCCGTGCCTCTTCCTGCTGGGCTGCGGCCTGCTCGCGCCCGCGCTGCTGTCGCTGGCCGGACAGCCGGTGCGCGCCCGCGCCGCGGCCCGCGCACCGCTGACCGACGCGCGCGCCTGCAAGCCCCAGCCGCCGCTGGAAGCCAGCCTGCAGCAGCTCGCCGCCGCGGACGGCGTGGTCGAGCTGGTCTACCGCGTGACGTCGCGGCCGGAGGCGGGAGCACTGGCCTTCCGGCTGGAACTGCCGGAGGGCGCGGAGCTGCTGGACGGCACGCTGGCCGGCAGCCTGCCTGCAGGCTCGGCCGGAACGGGCGAGCTGCGCGCGCGCGTGCGCCTGCCCGACGCCAGCTCCGCGCGCGTGCTGCTGCACGTCGATGGTGCGCTGGTCGGCGCGTCCGGAGAGGCCGTGTCCGTGCGCCGCGCGCTGACCTGGGGCCGGCCCGCGCCTGCCGGCCGCGCGCTGACCCTGGTCGATGCGGCCACCGGCGTGGCCGAGCGCATCGCCGACGCGCCCGTGCGCCACCGCGGGAGCGTCCGATGAGGCTGCCCGCCGCGCTGCTGCTGCTGGCTGCGGCCGCCGCCGCGCAGGACTTCAGCGTCAGCGGCAGCTTCCTGTACGCGGACAAGGACTGGGGCTGGAGCGGCTGGACCGGCGCGCAGCCGGAACGGCCCGTGCGTCGCGCCGACGTGCGCGTGCTGGACGCCGTGACCGGCCGCGTGCTGGGCCGCGGCCTGACGGACGGCGCCGGCGGCTTCGACGTGGCCTGCAAGGCCGGCGGCCAGTCCGTGCGCGACCTCGTCGTGCGCGTGGACGCGAGCAACCGCTTTCGCGGCCCGGCGGATCCGCCCATGCCGCGCCTGTGCGTCCTGGACGCGCAGGGCGCGCGCTGGTCGGCCGCCACGCCGGTCTTCACGGGCCACGACAGCGCGCAGGACCTGGACGCGGGCACGACCACGGTGCTGCCCGTGGACGCGTCCGGCAGCGACGGCAACGCCTTCAACGCCTACGACATGGCCGTCGCCGCCTGGGAGTGGCTGGCGCTGCGCACCGACGCACAGCCGCGCGGCCCGCTGCGGCTGCAGTGGCCCAGCTGGAGCGGCAGCTGGGCGCTGGGTCGCACGGCGCACGTGGCCGACGACGACGGCTACGACGACGCCGTGATCCTGCACGAGCTGGGCCACCTGGTGCACAACGCCTGGTCGGACAGCGACAGCCCGGGCGGACTGCACTGGTTCGGCGACTCCGACCAGGATCCGCGCCTGGCCTTCTCCGAGGGCTGGGCCACCGCCTTCGCGGGTGCGGTGCTGGAGGGCCTGGGACAACTGCCCGCCTACATGGACTGCGACGGTGCGGCCACCGCGGGCGGCGCGGACCTGCGCCTCGACCTCGAGACGCTGGCGCCCTATGCGCTGAGCGCCGAAGGCAGCGCGGACGAGGTGGCCGTGGCCTGCGCCGTGTTCGACATCCTGGACGCCGGCCCGGCCGCGGGCCCCGGCGCGGACGACGACGCCTTCACGGCCGGGCAGGACGTGGCCGGCTCCGACGCCCTGCACGCCTGGTGGTCGGTCTTCACCGGTCCGGTGGCCCGTGCGCGCCGCGGCACGCTGAACAGCGTCTGGGATGGCTGGGCGCAGGACTTCCCGGACGGCGCCGGCCACGACCCTCTGCGCGCGGTCTTCGACGACTTCGGCCTGCGCTTCTGGAACGACGCCAGCGAGCCGGACAACATCCCCGAGCTGGCCAGCGTCATCGTGCCGGGCGCCTTCGGCGCCGAGCACACGCTCTACTGGTCCGAGTTCGAGCCGGCCGCCAACGGCACCGGCGACCAGGACTGGTTCACGGTCGCGCTGCAGGCCGGCCAGGTCGTGAGCATCGAGACGCGCTACCCCGGCGGCGCCAGCGACGCCCGCACGCAGGCCGACACCCAGTTGGCCGTCTTCGACCCGCAGGGCCGCCGGGTGGCCGTCGACGAGGACGGCGGCGCCGGCCGCAACGCCCGCGTGGACGGCCTGGCCATCGACCAGGACGGCAGCTTCACCTTCCGCGTGCGCAGCACCGACCCGCTGCACCGCTACGGCCGCTACGAGGTCCGCGTCCAGATCCTCCCGTAGAACCGGGCCGCGCCGCACCTATCATCGCGGCCATGCCGCACGCGCCGCGCGCGCCGACGCTGGTTCTCGTGCTGCTCGTCCTCGCGGCGGGCTGCTTCCAGCTGCACGACTGGGACATCGAGCTGCACGCCCGCACGGGCCAGTGGATCGTCGAGCACCGGCAGGTGCCGACGGTCAACGTCATGTCGGAACTGCACGCCAGCCACCCGACGGTGGACGACAAGTGGGGCTTCCAGGTCGTGGCGCACCTGCTGCTCGACGGGCTGGGGCCCGAGGCCTGCAGTGCGGCGCGCATCGCCTTGCTGCTGGCGCTGTTCCTGGTGTCGGCCGCGACCGCGCGGCGCCTGGGCGCGGACGGCTGGTGCGCGCTGCTGCTGCTCGTGCTGTCGCTGGTGGCGGCGCGCGCGCGCTTTGCCTTGCGGCCCGACCTCGTCAGCCTGCTGCTCACAGTGCTCTTCGCGCGCGAGGTGCTGTTGCACCCGCCCGGGCGCGGGCAGGCGCTGCGGCTGCTGCTGCTGCAGGTGCTGTGGGTCAACGTGCACGGCTACTTCATCAGCGGTCCGCTGCTGGTGGCCGCGGCCGGCGCTGCGCGCCTCGCGGCTGGCGCTGCGGGCGTGCCCGGGGAGCTGCGGCGCGGCGTCGCGTTGCTCGGCCTGGCCGCCGCGCTGGCGACGGCGTGCCTGCTGAACCCGGCGGGAGTGGACGGCGCGCTGCACCCGCTGCGCATCCTGCAGGACCTGCGCGAGCACCACGACTTCTACGTCAACGCCATCATCGAATTCCGGCCCACCTTCTGGCCCGACCCGCGCCAGCCCTGGGACCGCCTGGCCTACTTCGTCCTGCTCGGCGTCGCGGCGGCGGCGCTGCTGGCGCAGGCGGCGCTGGCGTGGCGGCGCCGGCGGGAGGCGCCCGGGGCGCTGCGCGATGCGCTGCTGGCGCTGTCGCTGGCCGGGCTGTTCGCCGCGCTGTCGCCGTCGCTGCGGCGCAACATGGCGCCCTTCGCGCTGGTGGCCGCGCCGCTGGCGGCGGCGGCGACGACGCGCCTGCTGGGCGCGCGCGTGCCGGGCGCGCTCCTGCCCTGCGCGCTGGCCGCGCTGGTGGCCTTCGGCGAGCTGTCCGACCGCACGTCGATCCACGACGGCCTCGAGCGCCGCGCGGGCCTCGGCCGCTCGCGCCTGGCCTACCCCGACGGCGGCATCGACTTCATCGCCCGCGAGCTGCCGCACGCGCGCGTCTTCACGGCCTTCTCGTGGGGCAGCACCTTCACCGGGCGACGCTGGCCGCAGCAGGTGGCGTCGACGGACGGCAACACTCACGGCTACCCGACGCCGTACCTGATCGAGGTCATGTCGGCGCTGTCGCACGCGGACCCGCTGGCGTTCGAGCGCATCACCGCGCGCGACGGCGAGGACGCGGCGCTGCTGCCGCTGGCCGGGCCGCTGTCCATCGCGCTGCTGCGCGACCCGCAATGGGCGCTGGTCTTCGTCGGCGTGCGCGAGGCCGTCTGGGTGCGGCGCGCGGCCCGCGCTCCGGCGTGGCTGGCCGCGCACGACCTGCCGGCGCGCTGGCGCGCGGGCGAGGCGCCCGAGCTGCCCGACACGCCCGCGTGCGGCGCCGTGCTGGGCCCGCTGGCGGCCTGCCTGCCGGTGTCCGAGATCGACCAGGCCCTGCTGCTGCGCTACGCCGGCCTGGACGAGGCCGCGCTGGCGCGTGCGCGTGACGCCACCTGGCGCGCGCCCGGTGACGCCGAGGCCGTCGCGCTGCAGGGCCTGCTACTGCTGCGCCTCGGACGCGAGGTCGAGGCCCGCGAGGCGCTGGGCCGGAGCCTCGCGCTGGGCGGCTACAACCGTTTGGCGGAGGAGGCGCGGGACGCGCTCGCGCGCTGACGTCGTCGTGGGCCGCGGCTCCCCCGCGGCCCCTCGACGACGTCCGCGCGGTTGGAGGCGAGCGATCGGCGGCGAGGTCTCGAGGGCGCGAGGAGCCTCGGCCGCCTGCCTGAGCCGCCACGAGATCGCGCAGTCGCGCAGCCCGGCCGGCCGAGGCTCCCGCGCACGTTGATGGCCGGCTGCGTGGAGCGGCGGCCACCGACCCCGCGCCTCATGGTGCCGTGGCCGGCCTCGCCATCACCGCACCCGCTCGGCGGCGCCTTCGGGCGGACCCAGACGCTGCGTGACCGGCCGGGGCGCAGCGAGGCGCGGGATCGGCGGCCGCGACTCCGCGTAGCCCGTGATCAGCGAGGCCGGGGAGCGCGCTCCAGGGGCGCCGCGCAGCGGCGCCTCCTGAGCCCGCGATCTCCGCGCAGCCGGTCCTGGTCGTGCGCGGTTCGTCCCGTCCGCCCGCTCGTTGGGTGGAGGGGCACCGACGGCGGGCGGACGGGGCGAACTCGCGGCTTCGACACCACGCCGCCGATCGCTGATCCCCGTGCGCGCGGGCCGACGTCAGCGCCGTGCGAACTCCAGTGCGTCGGCGAAGCGCGTAGCCCGCTGCGCGTCACCGCGCCGTTCGGCGACGGTGCGGCGCGCCTCCAGCAGGCGCTCGACGACGGGCAGGTCGAAGACCACGTCGGCGCTGCTGCGCAGCAGGTCGAGCTCCCGTGCCAGGGCCGCGTCGAAGGCCGGGGCGTCGAGTGGGCTGGTGCGCGACAGGGCCACGATGACGTCACCCGTCACCCAGAAGTCGTCCGGTGCGGCCACCTCGCGCAGTCGCGCGAGGGCCTCCTCGGGCGCGCCGCGGGCCAGGGCCGACTGCGCCAGCTGGCGCGCGAGGTACAGGGGTTCGCTGGCCACGCGCGCCCGAGCACACTCGTCGGCCAACTGGTACAGCCCCAGCGCGCGCAGCACCTCGATCTCGCGCATGCGCAGGCGCGTCTCGCTGGGCGGGTCGGCCAGGCCGCGGGCGGTGCGGCGCCGGGCCAGCTCGGCCAGCAGGTCCGACAGGCGCAGCGCGGCGCCGTCGGGGCCGCCGGGCAGCAGCTCCAGCGCATCGCCCGCGCCGCGCGTGGGCAGGCCGGCCGCCGCGGCCGGGTTGAGCAGCACGGCCTCGATCAGCGCCGAGAGCGCGCCGTGAGCGTCGCCTGCGAGGGCGCGCACCTGGGCGCGATCGCGCTGCCGGCGCCAGGCGTCCGCACCGAAGGGGTCGAGCGCCACGGACTCGGCCAGCAGCGCATCGACGCGGGGGTCGCCGGGACGGAAGGACGCGTGCGCCAGGGCCAACCGGTGCGCCAGCGCTGGGCTGCGCGGGAACAGCGCGCGCGCACGCTCGAGCGCCTTCACGGTGGCGTCGTTGTCATGCTGGAGGGTGGCCAGGCGCGCGGCCAGCAGCGGGACGTTGGGGTCCAGCGGCTGCAGCGCGGCGGCGCGGGCGAGGGCCGCGTCCACCTCCGCGGCGTCTGCGGCGGTGGGCGGCGACGACAGCCTGTCCAGCAACCGGATGGCCTCCTGCTCGCTGGCCTCGCCCGCGAGCTGAGCCAGGCCGCCGGCCACCAGCAGGGCCGCGCTGGCGCCGGCCGCACGGCGTGCGGGCGAACCGGGCGGCGAGCCCCGGCCGGCCGAGTCGGGCAGGGCCGCGGCGTGCCGCAGCCCCAGCAGCAGGAAGGCCAGCGACGGGAAGTACGTGGCGTCGGCGCCGCCCATGTCGATCGCGTTGGCCGCCCACAGCGCCAGCGCCGCCGCGCCGGAGGCCACGGCCAGTGCGCCGCCCGCGCGCGGCCGGCGCGTGCCGGCGACGAACAGCAGGCACAGGCCCGCCAGCCCGGGCCAGCCCAGCGCCCCGCCCGCCGCCAGCAGCACGTTGTGCGGATGGTCGTCCTTGGGCAGGCCGTCGTAGCGCGAGCTGCGCGCGTGGCGGCCCTGCACGTAGGCCGTGCCCGGCCCGCAGCCGTGCCAGGGCGCCTGCGCCAGCGTGTCGCGTCCCAGCTCCCACATGGCCGAGCGGAAGGAGACCGCCTTGCTGACCATGCTGCTCGAGCTGGCGCTGATGCTGCCGTCCGACAGCCCGGTGAGCGGGAAGAGCAGCAGCACCGCCACGCCCAGCAGGGCCAGCCGCTGCCCCGCGGCGGCCAGGCGCGCCGGCAGCCGCGTGAGCGCCAGCAGCGCCAGCCCGAAGGCGGTGGCCAGCAGCCCGGTGCGCGACTGGATGGCGGCCAGGGCGCCCGCCACCGGCAGCATGGCCAGCAGCAGCGCCGGGCGGCCGCGCTGCCGGGCCACGGCCAGCAGCGCCGCGCCCAGCACCAGGGTCGTCGCCAGGTGCGGCACGGCCAGGTTGGGGTGCAGGCCCAGCAGATGGAGGCGCGTGGGCAGCACGGACCGCAGCGGCAGTTCGAGGCCGCCCGCCAGCACGGGGTAGCTGGCCAGCGCGGCGGCGCACGCGACCGAGGTGGCCAGCAGCAGCGCCGTCGCCGCACGGAACGCCGCGCGGCCCGGCAGCACGGCCGGGACCAGCAGCGCCAGCGCGGCCGGCGGCAGCACGTACCCCGCCCACAGCAGCGAGCCCTGCGGCAGCTCCGACAGCAGCGCGCCGGGCAGCGCCAGCGCCAGCGCCAGCAGCGTGACGCCCGCGCCTGCCCGCAGTCGCAGCCACGGCGCGGCCGCCCAGAGCGTCATGCCCAGCAGCGCCAGCCGCAGCCCCGGATCGGCCGGAACGACGCGCCGGCCCAGCAGCGTGGCCACCAGCAGCGCCAGCACCAGGCGACGCGCGACGGCCAGGCGGTCGGGCGCGCGCGCCAGGGCCGAAGCCCAGCCCGCGGCGCACGCCAGCCAGACCAGCGCCAGCTCGGGCGGGTTGCCGAAGGTCGACACGCCGGCGTGCGGCCCGGTCGCGAAGGCCGCGTCCACGAACAGCCACGCGGCGGTCGCGGCGCCCAGCCAGCGCACGAGCGCCGTCGCACGGGATGCGTCCGCGATCGGGGTGGCGACGGTCAATGCTGCGCGCGCGGCGCGCCGGGCTTGGGCTTGGGTTTGGGCTTGGCCGGCGCCTTGGGGGGCGTGTCGCGCGGCGCGGGGGCCGGCTCGGGAGCGGCCTCGGCGGGGGCCGCGTCTTCCGACGCCGGCTCGATCACGATGTCGCCCGGCTGCAGCGGCACGCCGAACTCGAAGTCCGGGCGCAGCGGGCGCAGGTCGCGCGCGAAGTAGTCCAGCCGGTCGGGCAGGATGCGCGCCATTTCGGTCAGGCCGACGAAGCCCAGGGCCGTCGCGCTCAGCGGATCCGATTCGTCGTGCGCCAGCAATCCGGCCAGCACGCCCACGATCTCCCAGCGGCCCGCGCGCCGCACGTACACGCCCGTGCCGGCGTAGTCGCGCGCCACGCGCTCGACGTCGCGGTCGGGCAGCAGCAACCAGTCGCCGTAGGCGCCTGCGTGCCAGGGCTCCGCCGGCTCCAGCACGGGCTCGTCGTCCTCGTCGCGCAGGGCCACGAACAGCGCCTCGCCCGCCACGGGCAGCTCGGCGGCGAAGCGGCCCTCGCGCAGGCGCGCCGTCAGCGGGCGCACCACGGCCAGCGTGTCGTTGAGGCGATCGATACGGCCCTTGTCCACCACCAGCGAGTTGCCGAAGGGGAACTGGATCTCGAGCAGGTCGCCCACCTTCCAGTCGGGCTGCGCCAGCACGACCACGCCGTCCTCGGTGGATGTGCCGACCAGCGGCACGCCCGTGCGTCCCTCGAGCCACAGGCGCGTGAAGTGCTCGGGCGTGACGGCGTTGCAGGCGCCTGCCAGCGCGACGAGGAGCAGGAAGCCAAGGCGCGGACGCGGCATGGCGGCGACGGTACCCGAGGGGCAGCAGGGGGACAAGGCGCGTCCGGCGGCGGGCGCGCCGGCCTTCAACCCGCGTCGGCCGGCTTGGCTGCGGCGAGATCCTCGGCGAAGAGCGGGCAGTCCTTGAGCTTGACCCAGTCCTTGTCCCAGGGGTCGACGGCGGGCAGCAGCTCCTCGGTCTCGGGATCGGGATCGCGCCACGACTGCCACACGCTGTCCTCGGCCTTGACCTTGCCGTCGCGGATCAGGTCGCGCAGCTCCTGCGTGGACAGGTTCTCGAGCTTGGGCGGCGGCTCCTGGCCCTCGAAGAAGAAGAAGAAGACGTGCCAGTTGCGCCTGTCGGTCGCCGCCTCGACGGCCGCGATCTCGGCGCGCTCGCGCGCGTCCTCGCGCGCGGGTTCGATGAGCGCGAGCAGCTCGTTGACCATGGCCTTGACGCCGAAGTCGCCGCGGCCGGCGAGGGCCAGCGCGGCGTCGCACATGCTCTTGGCCCGATCGAGGTCCTGGGTCGGCCCGTCGAGGATGAGGATGCCCGCTGCCTCGGTGTAGTTGTAGGGCCCGATCGGGTCGAGCTGGATGGCCTTCTGGATCATGTCCCAGGCCTTCACCGGATCGGGCTTCTGCAGCACGGTGGCATCCTCGGCCTCGAGCACGCCGCCCTTGCGCAGCATCTCGGCGTAGTCGCGGTAGCAGGCGGCGCTGCGGATCCCGAGGCTGATGGCCTTCTCCATGCTCTCCATGGCGGTCTTGACGTGGCTGCCGTCGTCCTTGGGGTAGCGCAGCGCGAGCTTGGCGGCCTTGTAGTAGGCCATCGGGGTCAGCTCGCCGTAGGCTTGCTTGATGTAGTCGAGCCACTCGGTCTCGAGTTCCTCGACCGTCGTGCCGAAGCGCTTCTCGAGCGCCAGCACGACGGAATCCAGCGTGGGCTCGCGGATCGTGCCCTTGATGTTGGAATAGGCCTTGTTCTCGGTTTCGAGCTCGCCGTTCTTCGGCAGCGTGGCGAAGAAGCTCTTGAAGCCCTTGCCGTACTTGGGCGAGGCCATCATGAAGTGCACGAAGGACCAGCCGTAGGCGTAGTGCCGATAGCCGTACTCGTCCTGTTCGATGAGCATGATGTCGTCGCGCAGCCGCAGGAACTGGTCGTTGGCCGTGTCCGTGCGCAGCGACACGATCCGGGCGTACTGCAGGCTGCCCACGTGGAACTTGCCCTTGTCGTCGATCTCGGTCGTGCCGTAGTACTCGGCCATGCCCTCGTTGATCCACGTCGGGTAGTCGAACGACGTGTCGATGAGGTAGGTCAGCAGGTGATTGCCCTCGTGGAACAGCGTGTCACGCGTCTCGTCGGGATCCTCCATGTCGTGGAAGAGCTGCAGTTCGTTGTCGGCGCGGGAGAAGAAGCCGCCCACCCCGTAGCGCGCCTTGGTGACGCGCAGGAAATCGTCGTAGTCGCGATAGAGCATGAACTTCAGCTTGCCCTTGATCTCGCCCGGCGACAGGGTGATGCCCCAGTCGTCGGTGAAGTACTTGTAGTACGCCTCGAGGCGGTCCATGTACTCCGTGCGGATCTCGTCGGTGCAGTTGCTCGAGACGATGAAATGGCGCGACTCCTCGACCACCGCATTGCGCCAGTCCTGGCGCTTGACCGCGTCGGCCAGGGCGACCTTCTCGGCCCCGGCGCGCTTCTTGAGCTCGGTCTCGCGCCGCGTTCGACTCATCCAGGAGCCTTCGAAGAGCACCATGCCCTTCTTGAGGTACTCCTCCTCCTGCTTGTTCTTGGGCACGTAGCCTTCGAGGTTCTCGATCCAGGTCTTGTCGATCAGGTCGTTGGGGATCGGGATCTCGACCTTGCCGATCTTCAGCCGCGTGACGTCCGCCTCGGCGCCCTTCACGACCGTGCCCTCGATCGTGCGGCCGTCCTTGAGCAGCAGCTTGTCGAAGGCCGCGGCCGGGCTCGCGATCAGGCAGGCGACCAGGGCGGCACGCAGGATGCGATCGGACATGCCTCGCTTCTCCCTCGGATCAGAGCTTCTCGACGTACTTCAGCCACGCGTCCTGCAACTTGGTCCAGTCGGCATCGGTCCATTCCTTGAACATGGTCTCGTAGGCGCGATCCTGCACGGCTTCCTCGTCCAGCCGCGCGTACCAGTCCTTCACGTCGTGCGGCAGGTCGGCGCCCGAGCCAGGCTCGACCTTCTCCGCCTTCTCGATGGCCTTGTCCATGCTCTCCTTGGCCACGGCCTCGCGGGCGACGAGCAGCGCCTTGAGGTAGTCCGGCAGGATGCGTTGCCACTTGGGATCCAGCCCCTTGCCTTGGCGCAGGAAGTGCACCACCGACCAGCCCTGGGCGTAGCACAGCAGGCCGCTGTACCCGGCCTTGCCGTAGTACTCGGCCTGGCTGAAGCCCAGCAGGTCCTTGAGCGGCGCGGCGGCGCCGGCGGAGGCGCGCTTGCCCTCGGCCATCAGGCGCGCGCCCTCCTTGATCCAGCTCTTGCGCGCAAGGCCGCCGGGCGCATCGCCGAACTTGGTGATCTTGTTCGACTTGCTGAGGTCGGCGCCGGCGTAGTAATCGCCCGTGCCTTCGTTGTACCAGGAGTGCGGCGAGAGCTGGCCGTAGAAGTAGTAGATGTACTGGTGGAAGGCTTCGTGGTTGATGACGGCCATCGTCTCGGTGCGCGGCTGCATGTCGAAGACGACCAGCTCGCGCGCGACCCAGTTCCAGTAGCCGCCCGAGCCAGGCGGCCCGCCGTAGCCCTGGTAGTCCGTGAAGCTGCCGCACACGCGCACGATCGAGATGGCCTCGATGGGCGCGTTGAGCGGGTAGTCGTTCTCGTACTGGTTACGCATGGCCTCGATGCGCTCGGCCAGCTCCTCGACGAAGTCCTTCTCGGCGTTGAACAGGAACAGGTAGCGCGGCGAGCGCAAGTGCGACCAGCCGGGCGGCAGCTTGTCGATCTGCTCCTGCAGGAAGCGCGACTGCTCGTCCAGCTGCGCCAGCTCGGTCTGGTGCGCGGAGTCGTCCGCGCGCTCGACGCGCTTGAAGGACTTGAAGGCGGACGAGAACTCGGACGAGACCTTGCCGAAGCGCTGCGCCAGCGCCACGCCCTCGAACACGTACATCCCGCCCTCCACCGGCAGGGCGGCGCAGTACCAGGAGGTGGCCTCGGCCTCGGCTTCGAAGTGCAACTCGACGCCCGAGACCTTGTCGACCTTGACGACCTTGTTGCGCGTGCACTCGTACTGGAGGAACCGCCCGTCCAGCAGGCCGCTCACGTACTCGTCCAGCTGGCCCTGGGCGCCCGAGGCCGGCTCCTCACCCTCCTCGCCTTCCCCCTCTTCGCCCTCCTCGCCGTCGTCCAGGGCCGTCCCGGACGGGTAGAAGCGGATGGAGAACATGTGGTTGCCCGCGCCGTCGCCGCTGTACGACGTCTGCTCGTCCTGGTACTTGGCCACGGTGCGCCGATCCGTGGGCTGGATGGCGATGGCCGCGTAACCCTTGGGGGGCTTGAACGAGAAGCCCAGGCGCGTGTCCTTGTGCGTGGCCTGCGCCGTCGCCGGCAAGACCATGGCGAGGGCGGCCACGGCGGCCGCCGCGAGGCACTGCAGACGCATCTCTCTCCTCCTTGTCCTGCCGCGCAAGGGCCGACGGATGCGCGCCGGGCATTCTGCCCGCCAACGTGCATCGGGCGGCCGCGTAGGATACCAGAACCGCGGATCGGGCTCCGGGCAGCGTGCAGAGTGTGCGGCGCGTTTCCGCGTCGCGCGTTGCCCGGGCGGCCGCGGCCGAGGTGCAGGCGTGAACAAGGGAATGGGTCTGGTCGTCGCGGGACTCGCCGCGGCCGCGGTGGTGGCGGGCATGCTCCTGCTCTCGGGCTCCGACGAACCCGAGCAGGGTGGCGCCCCGCCGCTCGCCGCCTCGCGTGGCGCGCCCCTACAGGCGCCGGGCTTCGACGCGCCCTCCGACGGGACGCAGCCCGCAGCCGCCCAGCCCTTGGCCTCCACGCCGGCCGCGCCGCCAGTGCTCGGCGCGGCCGGCGCACAGGCTGCCAAGCTCGCCGCCCCGCGACCCGCGGGCGCGGCCCTGGCGCTCACCGGGCGCGTCGTCGACGAGGCTGGCCGCCCGGTGCCGGGCGCGCTGGTCACGTTCGTGGCGGAGCCGCTGCGCGCCAGCTTCGGCGGCGGCCGCGGTCCCGGCCGCCGCCCGGCGCGCGACCCCGCCGACGAGTCGCCGTCGGTCCTGACCGGCGCGGACGGCCGCTTCGCCCTCGAGGGCACGCTGCCGCCTCCGTCCGGGGAAGTCGGCAACTTCATCCTGCCCGCCATGCAACCCAGCGTGGTGGTGCAGCACGACGTCTTCGCCACGCTCGAGCACGCCTGCAGCGGCGTGCAGGCGCCACGACACGACGTGGGCGACCTGCAGCTCGCCGCGGGTTCCTGGGTCAGCGGGCGCGCCGTCGACGAGAACGGCCGTCCCCTGTCCGGCGCCCGCGCGACGGCCCGCAATCGCGACGACGACGGCCGCGGCGCGCGCGGCTTCGGCTTTCCGTTCGGCGGCCTGGCGGAGAACCTGGGCGAGTCGGTCACGGGTCCCGACGGCCGCTTCCGCATCTCGGGCCTCGCGCCCGGACAGGCTGATCTGACCGTGCGTGCCGAGGGCCGGCGACTCGGCGGGGCCGAGGGCATCGAGCTCCTGCCGCGCCAGCCTGCCGACGTGGGCGACATCGCGCTGCCGGTCGGCCAGAGCATCGCCGGCGTGGTGCTGGACCAGCAGGGGCTGCCGCTGGCGGGCGCCGAGGTCTCGGTCAGCAGCATGGCGCGCATCATGGTCAACCGCATCGAGGATCTGCCCCGCGGCCAGATCGGCCAGGAGTTCGGCCAGCGAGCGCCCACGGACGAGGCCGGGTCCTTCGAGGTCTCGGGCCTCGCGGGCGGGCACTACACCGTGCACGTCAGGGCCGACGGCTACGACGACCTGTCCCGCGAGGACGTGGCAGCCGGCACGCGCGACCTGCGCCTGGAGCCGGTGCGCCTCGGCGGGCTGCTGCTGCGCATCGTCTCCGATCGCGATGGCGCGCCCGTCGCCGGCGCGCGCTTGCGCGCCACGCCCGTCGCCGACGAGCAGCAGGGCTTCCGCTTCGCGCGCAACCCGGGCGAGGATCTCCCGGTCCTCGAGGGCCAGGTGGCGCTGCACGCGGCCGGCCGCGAGGGCGATCCGGCCGGGGCGTACTACGTGAGTCACGCGGGCCTGCTCGGCACGCAGGTCGTGGTGGCTGCCGACGGCTTCGCCACGCACGAGGTGACGGCGGCGCCGGTCGCGTCGGGCGCGCAGGGCAGCCTGGACGTGCGCCTGGTGCCCGAGTCGGTCGTGGCCGGCCGGGTCCTGGACCACCGCGGCCAGCCGCTGGCCGAGGCGCGCGTCACGCTGGCGGTCGCGACCCGGGACGACGGAGACGTGGGCCGGCTCTTCGGCGGCGGCTTCCGCCAATCCATCCGCATCGAACACGGGCACGGCGAGGATCCGCCGCTGGACGCCGAGCGCCTGGCGACCCGCACGCACGAAGACGGCAGCTTCGAGCTGCGCGGCGCGGCGCCGGGCGACTGGACGCTCTCGGCCACGCACCCGGATTGCGTGGACGGCGTGCCCCAGGCGCTGACGCTGGCCGCTGGCGAGCAGCGCACCGACCTGGAGCTGCCCATGCAACCGGCCGGCGCGATCGCCGGGCTGGTCTCGGAGCACGACGGCACGCCGGCGGTGGACGTCGAGGTCACGGTCACTCCGGCCGCCGAGGTGCGCGGCCCCGAGGCGGCAGGCCAGGATCTCACGCTCGACATCGGCAGGATCGTGCGCATCGACGACGGCACCGGCCGGCGCTTCGCGCGCACGGACGACGAGGGCCGCTGGCACATCGGCGGCCTGGCCGAGGGCGAGTACGAGGTCACGCTCAGCGGCGGCGCGCGGCGCGGCCGGCGCCTCGGCGGGGACATGGTCTTCGCCTTCGCGGGCGACCGCGGCAGCACCCCGCAGGGGCCATCGGTCTGGAGCAAGGTGGTCGCGGGCGAGGAGACCCGCGTGGATCTCGTGCGCCCGCAGCGCGGCAGCGTGCACGGCCGGGTGGTGGCCGGCGGGCAGCCCGTGCCGGATGCGCGCGTGACGCTGCGCCAGCGACGCGAGGGCCAAGGCTTCCCGTTCCCGTTTGCAGGCGGCGAGGACGCCCGCACCGACGACCGCGGCGACTACCGCTTCGACGACGTCGAGGCCGGCGCCTACGAGATCGCGGCCAGCGTTCCGGGCGCGCCGCTCGAGCGCAGCGTGCCCGTGGACCTCGGGCCGGGCGACTCGCGCTCGGCCGACCTGGTCTTCGGCGGCAGCACGCTCAAGGGCACGGTGCTGGACAAGGCCAGCGGCGCCGGCGCGCCCGGCGTGCTGATCACGGCCATCCCGGTCAAGGACCAGTCCGGCGACCAGCCGCTGCAGTCCGTGTCCTTCTCGATGGTCATGCTGACCAGCGACGGCGGCCCAGGTGGCGGCATGACCATGGAGATCGGCGGCGGCCCGGCCTCGCAGATCCGCAGCGCGACCGACGGCACCTTCGAGCTGCGCTGGGTCGAGCCCGGCAACTACCGCCTCGAGGCCAGCGGCGGCGGCTTCACCGACGGAAGCCTGGGCCCGGTCGAGGTGGCCGACGGCCAGGACAAGGACGACCTGCGTCTCGAGGTCGAGCGCGGCGCCGTCGTGCTGGGCTCCGTGCTGTCGGGTGAAACGGGCGAGCGCCTGGACGGCGTTCCCGTGCGGCTCGAGGGCGCCGACACGCGCCGCATGGAGGTCACCTCCGGCGGCGGGCGCTTCCGCTTCGAGGGCCTGGCCACCGGCGCCTACACGATCAACGTGCTGGGCAGCGGCCTGGGCGGCGACTTCGGCGGCACCTCGCTGGCCTCGGAGGACCTCGAGCTCGAGCTGGGCGAGACGCGCCAGGTCGACCTGACGACGAAGACCTGAGCGCCCGTCAGGAGGCGGGCTTGTTGCCCGGGAAGTGCGCCGGGCCGGTGAGCACGACGCAGGTCCGGCACACGTCCGGGTAGTCGCCGGCGAACATGCGGCGGCGGAACTCCTGGTAGGCAGCGCCGTTCCAGATCGACTCGAAGGACTGCTCCAGGACGTTGCCCATCTGCAGCTCGGCCGGGCCGCGGCAGCAGGGGTAGACGGCGCCGTCGGGCGTGACCTTGAGGTAGTTCATCGCCATCGAGCAGAAGCCGGGGTGCATGCGCGCCAGGCTGTCCATGTGCAGCTCGCGGATCTCGGCCAGCGGCGCCTTGCTGCCCTGGCGCGGCGGGTGGCAGACGATCTCGCCGCCCCAGGGTTGGTGCAGGTGCAGGCTGACCGACACGCCGCGCGCCTGTGCGCGCAGGCGCACCAGATCGACCATGGCGCCGAAGGCCTGCTCGTCCACGCGGCCCTCGATCTTCAGCTCCTCGTAGCCGGTCGAGTTGGGCAGCAGCTCCTGCAGCGACAGCTGAGTGCCGCCGAGGTCGGCCACCAGGTCCACCAGTTCGGGCATCTGCTTCCAGTTGGGCAGCATGACCACGGCGTTGAAGCCGACCTCGATGCGCGCCTGCGCGCACAGGGGCATGACCGTGCGGATGTTGGCCAGCACCTGCCCGAGCCGGGCGCCCACGCGCAGCGCCTCGAAGGTCTCGCGCTCGGGGCTGTCGATGGAGAACCAGATGCGGTGCGTGACCGGAGCGATCCTGGCGAAGGTGGCCTCGTCCAGCAGCGTGCCGTTGCAGTAGAGCAGCATCTGCACGTCGTGCTTGCGGCACAGCGCGATGACCTCGTCGAGGTCGTTGATCAGCGGCTCGCTGGCGTCGCTGGGCGTAAGGTGCAGCGCCCAGGGCAGGATCTGGTCGGCCACGGCGCGCGCCTTGTCGCGCGGCATCGTCCTGACCGGGATTCCGTCGGCCTGGTGGCACATGACGCACAGCAGGTTGCAGCGGTTGTTGAAGCCCAGCTCGACCTCGGTGGGGCGGCTGGCCCAGACCACGCGCCGCGCGGCCAGGTCCTCAGCCAGGCGCAGGACGTTGTCGCTCTCGCGCGGGATCTTGGGCAACGGGTCGGGCATGGGGAGGCTCAATCTAGTCCGGCCACGGGCCTTGTGCGAACCGGTCCCTTGTCGGCCGCGGAGTCACCCGGGCTTGCCGCTCTTGTCTGCGCCGCCCGATCCGTCGGGCGGCTTGGCTGCCGGCTTGGCTGCCGGCTTGGCCGCCGGCTTGGCCGCGGCGGGCGCGCCCGGGTCGCTCTTCGGAGCGGCGGGCCGCTTGTAGTCGGTCTGATAGAAGCCGCTGCCCTTGAACAGCACGCCTGCGCCTCGGCCGATGAGCCGCTCGATCGACTTGCGGCCGCACTTCGGGCAGCGCTTGAGGGTCGGCTCGGTCATGCCGTGGAAAGCCTCGAAGCGGTGTCCGCAGTCCGGGCACACGTAATCGTAGGTGGGCACTCAGGCGTTCTCCGCGGGCGGCGGCGGCGCGGGCTCGCGTGCGACGACCACCTGCGCGGGGCGCAGCAGCCGGTCGTGGAGGCGGTAGCCCGCCAGGGCCACGCGCAGGATGCAGCCCGGGGGCTGCGCGTCGCTGGGTTCCTCGAGCAGCGCCTGGTGGCAGCGCGGGTCGAGCGCCTGCCCGGGCGCGGCCGGCACCGGCGTCACGCCCTGCTCGGCCAGCGCGGCCGCGAATTGCTGCGCGATGAAACGCAGACCCTGCAGGAAGTCCGCTGGCGCGCCCGAAGGCGACGCCGACAGGGCGCGCTGCAGGTTGTCCAGCACGGACAGCAGCGCGGCGAGTGCCGGTGCGGCGCCGTAGCGGCGTGCGGCGTCGACGTCCAGCCGCGCCGCGCGACGCACGTTTTCCAGCTCGGCGCGCGCGCGCAGCCACTTGTCGTTCAGCTCGGCCAGCTGCGCCTGCGCCGCCGGCTCGGCGGGTGCTGCCGGGGCATCCGGGCCGGGTGGGCCGGGCGCAGGTTCCTGGGTGGCGTCGGGCTCGATCGAGGTCATGGTCCTATCCGAACAGCGTCTTCACCTTGTCGAGGAAGGACTCGCGGCGCGGCGTGGACGCCACGGAGTCGAGGCTGGACAGCTCCTCGAGCAGCACGCGCTGGCGCGCGGTGAGCTTGCGCGGAACCTCGACGGAGACACGGATCAGCAGGTGCCCCTTGCCGTGGCCGTGCACCGAGGGCATGCCCATCCCGCGTAGCCGGAAGACGTCGCCCGACTGCGTGCCGGCCGGGATCTCCAGCTCGGCCGCGCCGGACAGGGTGGGCACGTCGATGCGCGCCCCCAGCGCCGCCTGCGCGTAGGTGATGGGCATCTCGCACACCAGGTCGTCGCCGTCGCGCTCGAACAGCGGGTGGTCCTCGATCTCCACCACCACGAACAGGTCGCCGCGCGGGCCGCCGAGCGTGCCCGGCTCGCCTTCGCCCGCCAGCCGCAGCTGGCTGCCCGCGGGCATGCCGGGCGGGATGCGCACGCGCAGGTCGACCGGGACCTCGCGCTGTCCGCCGCCGCGGCAGCGCTGGCACGGGTTGCGGACCACGTGGCCGGCGCCGCGGCAGGCGGGGCAGGTGGACTGCATCATGAAGAAACCCTGGCTGCGCTGTACCCGGCCATGACCGCCGCAGGTTCCGCAGCGCTCCGGCTGCGTGCCCTTGCGTGCGCCGCTGCCGCCGCATTCGTCGCAGGGCTCGTGGCGCCGGACGGTCAGCGTGCGTTCGGTGCCGCTGTAGGCTTCCTTGAGCGGGATGGCCAGTCCGACGCGCAGGTGGCTGCCCTGGCGCGGCCCGCCGTGGGCGCCGCCGCCGAACATGCCGCCGAACAGGTCGGACAGGCCGCCCTGCCCGAAGATCTGCTCGAAGATGTCGCGCGGATCCGTGCCCTGCGCGCCGCCCAGCCCGCGGCCGCGCAGGCCTTCGTGGCCGTACTGGTCGTAGACCCGCCGCTTCTCCGCGTCGGACAGGACCTGGTAGGCCTCGGTGGCCTCCTTGAACTTCTCACCGGCCGACGGATCGTCCTTGTTCCGGTCGGGGTGGAACTTCAACGCCAGGCGCCGGTAGGCCTTCTTCAGGTCCTCGTCCGTGGCGCCGCGCTCGACGCCGAGGACTTCGTAGAAGTCGCGCGCGGCGGGCATCGGGTCACGGGCTGCGGGTCACGCGACCGCGCCCTCGACCTTGTCCTGCTCCTCCTTGCGCTCGGTGATGACGGTCTCGGTGGTCAGCATCAGGCCCACGATCGAGGCGGCGTTCTGCAGCGCAGAGCGCGTGACCTTCGTGGGGTCGATGACGCCCGCCTTGACCAGGTCGCCCCAGTCGCCGGTCAGGACGTTGAGGCCGAAGGCGCCCTTCTGCTCGAGCGTCTCCTCCAGCACGACGTTGCCGTCCAGGCCGGCGTTGTCGGCGATCTGGCGCAGCGGGGAGCTGATGGCCTTGCGCACGACGTCGCGGCCAAACTTCTGGTCGCCGGGCAGCTTGAGGCCCGCCAGCGCGTCGAGCGCGCGCACCAGCGCGACGCCGCCGCCCGGGACGATGCCCTCCTCGACGGCTGCCCGCGTGGCGTGCAGCGCGTCCTCGACACGGTCCTTGCGCTCCTTGAGCGCCGTCTCGGTCTCGGCGCCGACGTGCACGATGGCGACGCCGCCGGTCAGCTTGGCCAGCCGTTCCTGCAGCTTCTCGCGGTCGTAGTCGGAGGTGACCGTCGTGATCTGGTGGCGCAGCTGCGCGATGCGCTCCTGCACCGCGGCCTTCTTGCCGCCGCCCTCGACCAGGGTCGTGTTGTCCTTGTCGACCACGATCTTCTTGGCCTGGCCCAGCATGGCGAGGCCGACGTTCTCGAGGTTGATGCCCGACTCCTCGGAGATCAGCGTGCCGCCCGTGAGGACGGCGATGTCGCCCAAGTACTGCTTGCGGCGGTCGCCGAAGCCCGGCGCCTTGACGGCGCAGATCCTGAGCCGGCCGCGCAGGCGGTTGACCACCAGCGCCGCGAGGGCCTCGTTCTCGACCTCTTCGGCGATGATCAGCAGCGCGCGGTCTTGCGCCAGCACCTGCTCCAGCACCGGCAGCAGGCTGCGCACGTTGGAGACCTTCTTCTCGTGGATCAGGATGAAGGCGTTCTCGAGCACGCACTCCATCGACTGCGGGTCGGTGATGAAGTAGGGCGAGATGAAGCCCTTGTCGAACTGCAGGCCGTCCACCGACTCCAGCCAGGTCTCGGCGGTCTTGCTCTCCTCGACCGTGCAGACGCCGTCCTTGCCGACCTTGTCGAGCGCGTCGGCCAGCAGCTTGCCCAGCTCCTTGTCGTTGTTGGCCGAGATGGTGCCGACCTGGGCGATCTCGTGCGAGCCCTTGACCGGGCGGCTCTGGCCCTTGAGGTGCTCGACCACGGCCTCGACCGTGGAGTCGATGCCCTTCTTCAGGTCCATCGGGTTGACGCCGGCGGCCACGAACTTGAGCCCCTCGGAGAACAGCGCCTCGGCCAGGACCACGGCCGTCGTGGTGCCGTCGCCGGCCACGTCGTTGGTCTTGGAGGCCACCTCGTTGACCAGCTTGGCGCCCATGTTCTCGAAGGGATCCTCGAGCTCGATCTCCTTGGAGACGGTGACGCCGTCCTTGGTGATGACCGGGCCGCCGAAGCTCTTCTTGAGCACGACGACGCGGCCGGACGGGCCGAGGGTGACCTTCACGGCGCGGGCGAGCTTCTGCACGCCGGCGAGGATCTTGCGCTTGGCCTGGTCATCGAACAGCATCTGCTTGGACATGGTGGTCTCGGGGAGCTTGCGGTAGGGATGCGCGGCGGGATCAGCCGACCTTGGCCAGGATCTCGCTCTCGCGCAGGATCTTGAACTCGACGTCGTTGACGGTGACCTCGGTGCCGGCGTACTTGCCGAACAGCACCTCGTCGCCGGCCCTGAGGTTGACGGCGGCGCGGCTGCCGTTCTTGAGCAGGCGGCCCGGGCCGACGGCGGTCACCTTGCCGCGCTGCGGCTTCTCCTTGGCGGTGTCGGGCAGCACGATGCCCCCGGCCGTCTTCTCCTCGGCGTCGAGCACCTCGAGCACGACGCGGTCATCCAGCGGGCTGAGCTTGGTCATGTTCTTGCTCCGGTGTTTCGTTTTTCGTGGTTCGTGGTTCGGTTGCGGCTGCGGATCAGAAGTCCATCCCGCCCATGCCGCCCATCCCGCCCATGCCACCCATGGAGCCGTGGCCGTGGCCGGCGTGCGCGTTCTCGTCCTTCTTCTCCGGCAAGTCCGCGATGAGGCAGTCGGTGGAGAGCAGCATGGCGGCCACGCTCGCGGCATTCTGCAGCGCGCAGCGCACGACCTTGGCCGGGTCGATGATGCCGGCCTCGACCAGGTCGACGTACTCGCCACGGCTGGCGTCGAAGCCTTCGGTGGCCTTGGCGGCCAGCACCTTGCGCACCACGAGGCCCGGCTCGTAGCCGGCGTTCTTCGCGATGACGCGCAGCGGCAGCTCCAGCGCGCGTGACACGACCTGCGCGCCCAGCCGCTCGTCGCCGAGGAGCCCCTTGGCCAGCGTCTCCACGGCCGCGCGTGCGCGCAGCAGGGCCACGCCGCCTCCGGGCAGGATGCCCTCGGCCAGCGCCGCGCGCGTGGCGTGGTGGCTGTCCTCGAAGCGCGCCTTGCGCTCCTTGAGCTCGGTTTCCGTGGCCGCGCCCACGCGGATCTCGGCGATGCCGCCGGCCAGCTTGGCCAGGCGCTCCTGCAGCTTCTCCTTGTCGTAGTCGCTGGTGGTCTGCTCGATCTCGTGGCGGATGAGCTTGACCCGCGCCGAGACATCGGCCGGCTTGGCGCCGCCCTGCACCAGCGTGCAGAAGTCGGCGGTCACGATGACCTTGCGCGCCGTGCCCAGCTGGCCCGGCTTGACCTTTTCGACGTCCAGGTCGAGGTCGGGCGCGATGAGCGTGCCGCCGGTCAGCACCGCGATGTCCTGCAGCATGGCCTTGCGTCGGTCGCCGTAGCCCGGGGCCTTGACGGCGCACACGTTGACGATGCCGCGCAACTTGTTGACCACCAGCGTGGCCAGCGCCTCGCCCTCGATGTCCTCGGCGATGATCAGCAGCGGGCGACCCGACTTGCTGACCATCTCGAGCAGCGGGATGAGCGTCTTGGCGGCGCTGATCTTCTCCTGGTGCAGCAGGATCAGCGGCTTCTCGAACACGCACTCGAGGCGGTCGACGTTCGTGACGAAGTGCGCCGAGAGGAAGCCGCGGTCGAACTGCATGCCCTCGACCACGGTGACCTGCGTCTCGAGGCCCTTGCCCTCCTCGATGGTGATGACGCCGTCGGCGCCCACCTTGGCCAGCGCGTCGGCCAGCGTCCTGCCGATGCTGGTGTCGCCGTTGGCCGAGAGGGTGGCGATCTGCTCGAGCTGCTTCCGGTCGTCGGCGTTGACCTTGCGCGCGCGCCTGGCCACCTCGGCCACGACGGCGTCGACGGCCTTCTTCATGCCGCGCAGCAGGCCGTCGCCGTGGGCGCCGGCGGCCAGCAGCTTGAGGCCCTCGTCGGTCAGCGCCTTGGCCAGCACCGTGGCCGTGGTCGTGCCGTCGCCGGCATCCTTGTTGGTGCGCGTCGCTGCCTCGCGGACGAGCTGGGCGGCCATGTTCTCGTAGGGGTTCTCGAGCTCGATCTCGTCGGCCACGGTGACGCCGTCCTTGGTGATGGACGGGCCGCCCCAGCTCTTGTCCAGGATCGCGTTGCGACCCTTGGGGCCCAGCGTGCTGCCGACGGCGCGGGCGATCTTGTCCACTCCGGCGCGCACGCGATCGCGCGCCTCGACATCAAAGGCCATCTGCTTGGCCATGGTGCGATCGACTCCTTGCTCGAGCGGCCACGTCCCGAAGGGCAGCCGCGGGGAATGCGAGGGCCGGGCCCGATTGGACCCGGACGTGCCAGCGACGAGAGCAAAGCCCTTGCCAATCCCTGCCCGGCCATCCGTCGCCTTGAACGCCCGCGAATGCTGGCCTAGAGTCCGCTGCACCGCGCGGCGACGGCTGCCAGCTTGGCACAGGCCGATCGAGAGCGCCCGGCCCAGTCCTGCCACATTGGCGCTGCCAGCATGCTCGGGTTGCTTTCCATCATCGCCGCCATCGGTCTGGGGGGTGCGCTCGAGGACGGGCCGCGCGGACGTGCCGAGACGGTTGCAGGCGAAACCTTCGCGGCCCGCCTGACCGCCTTCGACGGTGCGGACTTCGTGCTGGAGACGGACACGGGTCCGCGCCGTGTCGCGGCCGCCGATCTCGCGCTCCTGCACGCCGCGCCGGCGCCCGTGGCAAGGCCAGCCGCGGCACCGCCATCCATCGAGCCCGTACCCGACAGCCCGCCGCCCGCCGACGACATGCTGTTGCTCGCCGGGCCGGATGCCGATCGTCTCGTCGGGCGTCTCGTCGGCGGCGACGCCGACGGCGTGCTGTTCGATCTCGGAGACGGCCGCCCGGTGGTGGTGGCTTTCGAACGCATCGAGCGCGTGCTCCCCGCGGCGCGCCTGCCCGCCGACCGCCTCGCGTTGCTCGACGGCGCCGGCGACGACGACCGGCTGTGGCGCCGGCGCGACGATGGCGGTCTCGACAGCCTTGCCGGCGTGGTCGACCGCGTGGCGGAGGGCCGGGTGGCCTTCGACGGAGCGCTCGGCCGCATGGAGTTCGCGCTGGACGAGGTCGTGGCTGTGGTCCTGGCCGGCGGCGAGGCTGGCGACGCAGGGACGCTGGGCTTGCCGGTCGTGCTGCGCCTGGCGCGCGGCTCACGCCTCGTGGCCCGCCTGCTGGAGGCCGGCGAGGGTCGGTTGGTCGTGGCCACGCGTTTCGCGGCGCGCCTCGAACTGCCGCTCGACGCGGTGTTGGCCCTGGTGCCGCGCGGCCCGGAGCGCGTGCTGCTGTCCGACCTCGCGCCGGTCGAGGTCGAGGAGCGGCCGACGGTCGGCGGTCCGGCCGACGTGCTGTTCCCGTGGCGTCGCGACCTGTCCGTCACGGGCCGGCCACTGGACGTGGGCGGCCAGCCGCGCGCCACGGGCATCGGGGTGCACGCCTTCACGCGCCTGGTCTTCGACCTGCCGCACGGCGTGCGCGCGCTGCGCGTCACGGGTGGCCTGTGCGACGAGGTGACCGAGCTGCCGGCGCGCGGCAGCGTCGAGTTCCGCGTGCTGGTCGACGGCCGCGAGCGGGCGCGGGCCCAGGTCGTGGAGGACGGCTCCCCGGCGCTGCTGCGCGTGGAAGGCCTCGACGGCGCACGGCGGCTCGAGCTGGTGGTGACGGACGGTGGGGACGACGACGCCGGCGAC
>Ga0247727_10005816_pt1 | contig 24653 bp, 22 predicted proteins | sample WisWelCaveWW1625_FD_202498 | JGI IMG/M metagenome (GOLD analysis project Ga0247727, IMG submission 202498) | Biofilm microbial communities from Wishing Well Cave, Virginia, United States - WW16-25 | ecosystem: Environmental > Aquatic > Deep subsurface > Groundwater > Cave microbial mat | place... | reverse complement strand
GCAAGCAAAAAACCACCATCAGCTTACGCGAATTTGATGCGGGTCTTTCGGTCCGGGAATTCCGGTCGATCTATCTGCTCAGCATCGGCTTAGCGATCTCACCGAGCCTATCTACGGAACTGCTGCGTCGCACCGTCGCACCGTCGGACCGGCGACGATCGATCAGCGCGGCGGGCCACATCCGCTGCGGCCCGCCGCGCACGACGTTATCTCCGCTTCAGCGCCGCCATCGCGAGCGCGGCCATCATCAGGCCAAGCATCACGCTGCCCTGCCAGTCGGTCGCGCCATGGCTGCTGCACTTCGCGCCGCTCCGGGTCGATCCCGAGCCCTGCCCTGACGGCGGGTCCGAACCGGGGGACCACCCGCCCCACGGAGGATCGGCCGGGGGCGCGGGGGGAGGCGGTGTGCCGCCGCCGCCCGGCGGAGGCGTTCCGCCGCCGCCGCCCGAACCGCCGGGAATCACGAAGTCCGGATCGGTGGATCCAAAACTGACCCACCCGCTGACGCTGCCTCAGGTGCAGTGGGCGCGCGCGCGCCACTTGTACGAGCCCGGGGCAAGCGCGCTGATCGGGACCTGGATGTACGAACCGTCGGCCTGCGCGCCGCTCTCCGCCGTCACCGAGCCCGTGAAGTTGTCGGCGCTCAGCTTGACCTCGACCTGGAGGCTCTGCTGCCCCGTCGTGCTGCCGTTCTCCACCTTCGCGGAAAGGACGACGTCGGCCCCGGTCGCGCTGCCGCCCTGCGCGATCTCCGTGGCACCGTCGGCCTGGTACTGCTTCAACGTCGACGGATCGGGCGCATACCGCGGCGCCAGCAGCGTACAGACGAACATCAACGCGACGACGCGAACCTCAACCATATCTCCTCCAAATCCTTCCCAAAGCAAAACGCGAAACCTTGCATCTCGCGCGGTGACGTTCATGCAATCGACATGCCAGCGATTGGGGGCGAATTGGCGGCCCGCGGCGTAAGCGGCGGTTTACATCGGCCGGTCCGCGTAAACCGCGCCGGTGACAAGCGGCGTTGACACTACTTCGCCGCTTCCTCAAGCACTCCCTTGAGGCGGGCTTCGTCGCCCTCGCGGCGCAGCGCCTGAACGGCGACCCGGTACGCGTTCTCGCGGCGCGACGTGCTCGTGTTCGGATCGCGGGCGATGTGGAGCATGACGTCGATCAGCTCCGCGCGCGTCGCCCGGTAGCCGTGGCTGTCGGCGCGGACGAGATGGTGCGTGACGGCGTCGGCCCACGCGGCGAAGTCGTCGTCGTCGTACGTCAGGATCGGCGTTCGATCGAATCGCGCGAGCGAGACGAACGCCGCGGCGCGGGTGCGCTCGTCGGGATCGCGGTCGAGGATCTCGCGGAGGGCGACGACGACCGACTCGGAGGAGGTCGACGTCCCGTCGATGACGCGGACGGCGCGCGCGAGGGCGTCGGCCGCCGCCTGGCGGAGGAGCGGATCGGGGTCGCGGAGGAACGCGATCGCGGCCGGCATCGCGTCGTCGTGCGCTTCGCCGGAGAGGCAGAGGGCGCGGACGAAGTAGGCGCGCTCGCCGGCGGAGCGGGCGGGGTCGCGTGCGGCGAGTTTGAAGAAGTCGAGGATCGCGGGCGTGTACCGGCAGGAACTGCGAAGGGCCGTTTCAACGCTGTTTCGGAGGGGTTTGGAGAGATTCTGCGTGTTGGCCCAGGCGAGGAGCCGGTCGGCGGAGGCGGCGTCGAGGGCGAGGTGCGCCGACCAGTCGCCGCGTCGGTCGACCGATTCGTTGACCCAGGAGAGGTAGCGGAGCGGTTCGAGGAGGACGCGGAGCGCGCGCGGGCCGGCGGTGGTTGAGAGGCGGTCGACGAGGGCGGTGGCCGATTGGAGGATGGCGGGAAGCCGCGACGACCAGTCGGAGCCGGACGCTTCGACCGAGCAGTAAGCGGAGAGGAGCGTTGCCGTTTCTGGATCGGCGGAGTCGATCGTGGTGGCGAGGGCGAGGAGGTGGTCGGCGTCGCGCCACGCGTCGCGATTGAAGGCTTCGACGGCGGCGCGGAAGTCGGGGTCGTCGATGGAGAGGCCGGGGGAGCCGGGGGCGGTGGCGAGGATGGCGGCGCGGAGGTGAGCCGGGAGTCTGTTGAAGGCGGCGAGGAGCGAGGACGAGTCCACCGTCACCGGCTTGCCCTCCTTCGCGCCCGGGGGTGGCGCTTCGGAGGGCTGCGCGGTTCTACGTTCCAAGTTCACCGTTCTATGGGGAAGGTCCGCGGCGCGCGGTGTTTGATCGCTGGGTCGGCGGAGAAGGCAGGCGGCGGCGATGGCGATGAGGAGGGCGAGGGCGGCCGCGGCGCGGGGCATGGGGGGGTGGGAGCAAATGGCGGGCCGGGGGGGAGAGAAAGGGAGAGAGGGAAAGAGGGAAAGAGGGAGAGAGCAGGTGCGCTATTGAGGCATTGACGAGAGCCCTCTCCGCGCCGGGGCCCCGGCGCCGAGAGGGGCAGGAACTACTCGTCCTTTGTCTTGTCCTCACTCGTCCTGGTTTCCGAATTGCTGGGCGCGTCCTTGGCAGGGGCCGTTGGCCCACCGTTCACTGGCGGTGTTTGTGCTCGCGAACTCCAGTAGGCGTCGCTGGTTTGATTCAGCTGGTTCGCGTGGTTGGACTGCGCCGCTTGGTGCGCCGCGTTGTTGGGGTTCATCGCGTTCGAACGCATGTCGTTCGCGCTGTGCCCTCGACCGCCCGCGTGATTGGACATTGGACCTCCTATGCCGATTCCTTTTCTCCAGCAGGGTCCGGAGGACCATCCTCCGAAGCCGACAGCCGCTGGAGACGTTCTTGATGGTGAGCGAACCCGATCAGCATCAGCCCCGCCGCGACGCGGCGTAGTGCTTTCCGCGCATCGATCACATCCCGGAACGGTGTTAGTCGAGGCACCGGAGCTCTCTGGCGAGGCGATCCGCACACGCGAACAAGCGCGGTGGCTGCCTGCAACAGGGCTTTCGCGGCACCGAGGAGTTTCTTGGTGGAGCGTCCCTTGCGCGCGTACCGATTGAGAAGAGCGCCGAAGAGGCCCAACGCAACGCCCCATGCGTGGCCATAGGAACGGTCCTCGCTGTTGAGCCCCCGACCCATCACGATCGGGTGGAGCCAGTAGACCTGCACCCACGCCCGGCGGCGGTCGAGTGGTTCGACGGCACGGAGACAGGCAATGCGGAACTTCTGATAGCGCCGGCCGAGGTTCCGTTCGGCCGTGGCATCAGCGAAGAGGTCGGCGAAGGAGCGGGTCTCTTCCGCCAGCTCCTCCTGCTCGGGCTCCAGGGGAGCCTCTCCCAGGACGGCGCAGATCCACGCGGCGTGGAGAATCGATTGAACGGCATTGCTCGGCAGTAGTTCTGCGGCCAATCGCAGTTTGGGGAGGAGCTTCACATCGAGTATGGCTCGATTCAGATCGTCGTTGTCGAGGAGGCCGTCGAGGTGGCGCATGAGTGTCGCGGTGTCGCGGTCCGCAGGCTGGGCGGAGGCGGCTGGGACCGACTCGATGATGGCATCTGACGCCGTTCGATGGGCTTTCTTCCAGAGGTCGATGGCCTTGCTCTTCACAATCTTCATGAAGTAGCGGTCCTGGGCGGTGGGGTTCATCGCGTCCATCGCCGGGATTTCCAGGGCAGTCGCGACGGCCGTTTGGACAGCGTCTTCGGCAGTTCCAGGGGGTCCGTACCGCGCCGCGATGGCCAGCAACGACTTCCAACGGACCCTCTTCAGGAGCTCATCCAGGCCGTTCTTCGTCATCAGAAGTAGAACGATCGGCTTGGGACGAATTCACGGTTTTTGGCGGAGAAATCGTAGCGAGGTGCGCAAAAATCCCGGTCTTCACGTCATTCATCCGCAACGCGCCCAGGGGCCCGCGCGGGTCAGGGTCCCCTGCGCCAGGCAGGATCGAGATCAATCAACGGCGGCAGGCCCCTGGCCGTCCACACTCGCGACCCGCTCTTCGCGGATGAAGCTCCTCAGGCCCTCACGGCGACCTCGAAGCCGCCGACCATCATCCGCTTCACGTCGAACGGCATCGACGGCGGCATCGTCGCCATCCGGGGGTCTTTCATCGCGCGGGCGCTCACTTGGTCGCGATGGGCGCGCGACTTGTAGACGATGTAGGCGAAGACGATGGTCTCGCCCTTCCTGCTGCGGATGCCTTTGGGGAAGGGGAGGCCGAAGGGGAGGTTGAGGTCGTCGCCGATGCACTCGCAGTATTCGATGGCGCCGTGCTGCTTGAAGATCTTGCACGCGATCCTGGCGAGGCGGACGTAGGCGGGGAGGTTTTTCTTGAGGATGGGGAGGACGAAGCCGTCGATGTAACGGGGCATGGGGTGCTCCTTGTATTAGGTCGGAAATCATCGCTGACGGCCTCGCTGCGCGCAACTCTCAGCGCATCGATTGCGGGATGCGGGCCACGCCTCCTTCGGCACGCCGGCGGGGGCGGTGGCGGCGGCGGGGCCGAGCGTGGGTGGCGGGTGCGTGGGTGTGAGGTCATGGCTTCGGGGTTTGAGCCCAAGGTAAGCGGCCGCCTCGTCAACAGCATGGTGGACCTCGATGTTGGGGAGCGGAACGGGACGGGAAGGGGATGACTCACGGCAAGGCGGCAGGACGTTCGACTACCACTGACCGCCCGCGTCGCTGTAGCCCTTTCTCACTCCCTCCTTGAAACCGCGCTTCCATTCTTCGGCCTGGCGGGAGGTATCCGCACTCTCGAGGAGTCCTTGAACTGATTTCTTCAGGGTTTCGCGGCCGCTTGAATCCGATATCGCATAGGCACGCCCTGCGCGGTCTCCAGCAGTGTGCCCCTGCTTGTGACCCTCGCTGTAGGCGACGGTCTCCGTTGTTGTGGGAGGGGGCGCAGTCTTGCCACTTGCCGGCGCGTATGGGGCGCCAGGCGCAGGTTCGCTGTAGTTCCCTCCACCGCTTTGTGTCCCGCCAAAGGGCGAAGCACCCAACGAGGAGTAGTAGGCCCACGCGACGATTGCGAGTAGGACGGCGCCACCCACCAAGAGTCCCAATCGGGTGCTGGGTCGCTCAGGACCTTCACTGCGTACAACCGAAGCCGGCTTCCCTGCCCGAATTGGAAACCCGTCGGCATCTAATTCAGCAGACGCATGAATGTGTGAACGCGGAGCTGAGAGATCCACGCCGCACTTCGGGCACCGAGCCGTGCCACCCATGACACGCTCCAGACAGTTGTGACACACGGCAGTTCGCACGTCGGAGTTGGGGTCAACGGGGGCTGCGTCTGCCGTCGGCTGGAAACCGCACGCAGCGCACGCGCCGGAGCCTGCTGGAAGAGTGGCCCTGCACTCGGGACACGTGGGCGCCTCGTGCGCGGCCATCGGGTGGCCGCAGTGGGGGCAGCTCTGCGCCTTGGTGGAGACTTTGCCGCTGCAGTCGGGACAGATCGTGATGGCCACGTTCGCAGCCCTCCTTACCACTGACGGTTCTTGAGAATCCTAACACGCTGCTGCATTTTTTTGCAGCAGCGGCCACGCCGCGCACGATAAGGGTGCTTGCGAAAGACAATCCACTCGGAGGAGTCCAAGGCCTTCGCTGATTGCGGCGCGCAGGAGCTTGAGGATGGGATCACGTCCTCGCCGCGTGGGGCGCCTACTGCGACATCGCGGTGCTGCGCTCGGAGTACCGGCGCGTCGGGCGTGAGTACGGCCATCCAGGGCAGGCGATTGATGTCAGAGCGGTCGTCTGGTTCGAGCTTCTCAAGACGGGGAAGGCGTCGAAGACCGGCGGTGTTCGTTCGGCTCTCACGCTTCTGGACATGAAGTTCGAGGGCGAGCGTCACCGGGCGCTGGATGATGCGGTCATGGAAGCGAAGATGCTCCAGCGGGTGGCGGGCGTCGCGCCGACTTCCTGAGCGGGTGGTCCGGTCGCACGCCGGTCTTGACTTTCATTATTTTGTTTTGTTTCATTAACAACTGAAAGTATGCGTTTTAGTGAAAGTTCCGGCCGGGCCGAGGCGCTCCTTGGAGCGGAGCGGATCCTGTTGAATACGCTGGCGCAGGCCGGAGTCGTCGTGACGTCGACCCGCCACGCCAAGCCCCCGTTTGAGCTCGAACTTCGCGTCAAGGCAGGCGGCAAGGCGCATCATCTGCTGGCACGCTTCAAAACCCATGCAGCTCCATCCCAGCTCCGGGCGATCCTGCCCGAGCTGCGAAAGGCCGCGCCCCCGGAAGCCATCGTCGTGCTCCTGGCGGAGTTCCTGGGTGAGCGCGGGCGAGAGCTCTTGAAAGCGGGCGGATTCGGCTACGCAGACGCGGCAGGGAACTGTCACCTCGCGGCGGAGGGCCTCCTCGTCTCCGCCACCGAGTCGCGGAATCCGTTCGCCAGGCCCCAGATCATCCGGGGGCTTTTCTCGCCGCGCGCCTCGCGAGTCGCCAGGGCGCTGCTGGAGGAACCCGAGCGTCAGTGGAGTCAGCTCGAACTCTCGAAGGAGACGGGAGCCAGCCTCGGCCACGTGCACAACGTTGTGGCGCGACTCTTGGAACAGGACTTTCTGCGCTCGGTGGGCGGCAAACTGGTACTCGCCGATCCTCCGGGTCTCCTCCAAGCTTGGCGTCGCGACTACCGATTCGATGAGCACGAAGCCGCTGGCTTCTACACGCTCGATCCGCTGAAGGAGTTCGAGGCACGACTCGACACCTACTGCGCCAAGACTCGCGAGCGTTATGCGCTGACGATGTTCGCCGGCGCGGCCCATCGAGCTCCGTTCGTCCGCTTTGCGCGCGTGCACGCCTACTTCGATGGGGAACTGCGAGCCGCGGCGGATGCGCTCATCCTGCGCAGGGTTCCGAGCGGGGCCAACGTAATTCTCGTGCGGCCCGCCGATGAGGGGGTCTACTACCACGTGCGGCACGAGAGCGATCGCTCGATCGTCTGCGACGTTCAGCTCTATCTCGATCTTGTATCCAGTGCGGAACGCGGCGAGGAACAGGCGACGCATCTGCTGCGCGAGAGGCAGCCATCCCTGCTCGAAACGAAGGCGGATCCCTCATCCGAGGCTGGCTTTCATCGCTATCTCGATCTCCGAGATCGCGGCTATTCGGAAGCCCGTGAGGGTTCGCACGCCAAAGCCTGCGCGACGTTCGAACAAGCGCTGGCGACGCTCGCCACGGTGCGCGGCCGTGACACGTCGAGCGAGCAGAACCACACGCAATTCCACCAGTGGCTCTCCGCCGTCGAGGCCGGCGTCCAGACCGGCAAGCGCGACTTTCTGGAGAGGGCAGAGTCGATCTTCGAGTCGCCCGAACGTGTGGAGGCCGCTGGACGGAAGCTCCGCTTCAACAGTGGCTTCGTGAAGCTTGGCCTTCTTCTCTTCCACCTCTTGAAGGCGCGCTTCGCGGACTCGGCGAAGGAACGCGACGCCGAGTTGGATCGGGCGCGCGACTATCGGACGATCGTCACCAGCCGCTACACGGAGTCCGGCCGCGAACTCGCGCCCCGAGCGGAGGCGGCTTGGAAGCGCGCTGCGCAGTGGTTCGGGAGGAAACTTGCCTGAGCTCATTTCCGAATACGATCCCGAGAGCACGCGCGAGGCGCTCAAGGTGCTCATGGACCTCTTCGCACGTCTTGCTGGTTATCGCCGGCATGCGGTCGTGGTGGGGGGATGGGTTCCGTACCTGACTTGCCCCAACGCTGAACGTCTCCACTGCGGCTCCAAGGACATCGACATCGCGTTCGATTCGGAGAAGGTTGGGAAGACGAGCTATGAGGAGCTCGCGAAGGTCCTCAAGTCGATGAACTTCGTCGAGCGTCGCGACAGGAACAAGAAGATCATCGAGTTCAGCTACGAGCGTGCGATCAAGGTGGGCGGCAGAGAGCTGAAGATTCACCTCGATCTCCTGGCCCAGTACTACGGTGGGCGCGGCAAGAAGCACGCCACCCAGATCGTGAAAGGACAGCGTGCGAGAAAGGCGATGGGAGCGGATCTCGCTCTTGAAGATCCCGTGGAGTTCGACCTCGACGGCGAAATGCCGGGCGGTGCGAAGAACCGCGTGAAGATCCGTGTCGCGAAGCCGATGCCGCACATCGTGATGAAGGCGCACGCGCTCGACAGCCGGGCGAAGGAAAAGGACGCGTACGACATCTACTGGATCTGCAAGTACCACCCCGACGGTCGGGCCGCGATCGCGACCGCCTTCCGACGCAAGGCGAAGGACCAGTCGGTCATTCGCGCCATCGCCTTTCTCGAAGAGAAGTTCGGGGGGATGGACCGTCTGGGGCCTTCGCACGTCGCGGACTTCCTGGAAACGGAAGTTGGCAACCGAGACATCGTCCTCCGCGATGCGTACGAAACGGTGCAGGACTTGTTGCGCAGGGTTCGCGGCGATTCAGCGCGTTGACCTGTGCTACGCCGTGTTGGGTGATACCGCTCCGCTGCGCGGCCGAGTTGTAATGGGCCCGCCGAGATTCGAACGGGTTCGACTCGGGGCACTAACGTGCCCCTCGCTCACCGCAAGTCGGCGTATGGGCCCGGGGCGATTCGAACGCCCAACCAAGGGATTATGAGTCCCTTGGTAAAGAGCGGCTCCTGACCGTACGGAAGACTATACTAACCAATAAGTTGTGCGATACTGCAAAATTTCGCTGAAAATCGACCATGGAAACAGGCCATCTTTAGGTGCAAGAAACTGCGGTTCCATTGGTTTTATGGGTAGTCGGATTCAGGGCGTGAGCCCGGCCATCCACCCCTCGAAGGGCTTCGCCGAGGCAGGGAATGCCAGCGCATCTCCTTCCTGCTTCGTCCAGGCGAGGGCCGTCGTGAACATGTCGAAGTCGTCGTCGGTGCTCACGGCGTGCAAGAACGTCAGCTCGTCGGCAATTGTGGGTTGGCTCGCTCGAAGCTTGGCGATGCAGTCAACTCGTTGCTCCGGGTCCGTCTTGACCACCTTGTGTCCCCACGCCAGGCTGTAGAGAATCGCCGGGTAGCACTCCGCGACGATGAGCTTCTTCCCTTCCGTGGATTCGAACGGCCACACGGCGAGGTCCTTCTCCAGTTTCTTGCGCAGCGGGATCAGGGTCTCGAACCAAAACTGGAGCGCCGCCTTGCCGACTTGCCTTGGCCCCATGCACCAGTAGAGGCTCTCGGCGCTGGTCTTGGCGTCGCAGCGACGCTTCGGGAACTTCCCATTCGCCTTGGTCCCGCGCGTGGGGTTCTCCACGAACGGCGTCATCGGCGATTGTCCAGCGACTCCAGAGGCCACCATCTGCCTCCAAACGCCCTTCGTCCTCTGATGGGTTGCGTCGAGCCAATCGAGGAAGCTGGGATTGCCTGTGTACACCGCGGGAAACTGGTCGGGAAGTCCGAGCGGGACGTCGGCGAGTAGCAGCACCGGAGCATCTGGGGACGACGCTGCACCGGCCAGCGTCTCGACGATGCGGTCGCCGGCGCAGCGTGAGATGCAAGGTCCCGCCTTCGTGACGTCAAGCCGGTAGAGCGGTCTCTTCTTCGCGTTCGTCGCGCTGCCGTCAATGCAGAAGACGGTCCTGATCGTCACGTTGTCTCGATGACTGAAGTATGACCACTGAACTTAGAATTTGTCGGGACACTTCAGAGTACGGCGGGACTGAAGCTCTCGGGAACACTCGCGCTCGGTATGGTGTAGACCACGGGTGCACAGGTTGGGTCGAAGCCCTTGCAGGAGATGTACGCGCTGAATGTCGCGACGACTTTTTCACGTCGTCGATATGTGCCCACCTTCTGCGCTTGGACCATGACATCGAGTTCCCGCACGCTATCGGTCTCGGGATCTCGATAGTAGGTGCTCGGAATGACAACCCACTTCGACTTGCGCCTCAGGAACGCCTCGGCGACTTGAACTTCGAGCGGTCGCCCCGAAGTCCTTGCCAGCCTCATCAAATCTGCTTTGCTCCACTCCTCGTGCTTCACTCCGCCTCCTGGATAATCCGCGGCAGTCATGATATCGCGGTGAATCGAAGGTGTGCGACGGCCTTCGGGTCCTAGCGAAATCACCCTTCAACTTGCCGGCGAGTGTCGTATACTCTTCTAGTCGTAACCGTCCGTTGATTGGGCGAGCTGTATTCCAGCACCCCCAACCACCTGTTTCCGACGCGGACGGAGCTGAACTTGGAGACAGTGCATGGTTCGCAAACCAGCCTCACGCCTGACGGCTTACGTCGCAGCCTATCGCGACGCCAACTACCCCGAAAAAGCGTCCGAACTCCTCGCGGCCGCTTTCATGGCAAAGTGCCGCGCAAACGGCAGGGATCCCGAACGCGAGGATGTCCACGAGGAGTTCGTGCTCCTGTCGCAGCAGTCCTCTTTCTACAACGGGTGGTCCACTGAGCAGGAAGCAACTCTCCAGGGGCTGCTTCGGCTTGTCGAACTCGATAGTAGTTGCCCGCTCCCGGGTTGGGTCGATTCCACCCTCAAGGAGCTCGACTGGCGCTACATCTTCCGGCACGTTAAAGATCCTCGATACACCGCCTTTCTCGAGAGGGCGGAGAAGCTAGGGCACAAGCCTAGCGTACGTCAGCGCCTGAGCGACGTGAACCCGCCCGATCTCGAGGGTCTCCCGAGTGACCTGGTGGCCGCTGTTCTTGATGACAAGGACGGATGCCGCGGCCTTTGGCGAGACAAGATTGTCGCTGAACCGCTGGCCTCGAAACCGCTCTGCATCCACCAAGTACTCAACCGAACGCAAGATCGCACCCTACAGCGTTACTTTTGCGAGACGCTCGCGGATGATCTGGGGCTGTCTGGGGCGGAGCGCCAGAAGGCGCTTGAAGAGCCGTCCATGATCACCTTCGCCGTCAGGTGGGGCCGCGATCTGCACCCCCGTTATGGAGGCACTCAACGGCCCGACCTGTCTATGTTCTCGCGGTTCTTGGCGCGGCGAAGGATGGAACTCGGATCAAGTTGGGGCGACTTGGGTGCTCTCTCCGATATCGATCTTGTCGAGCTGGTTAAGCAGTGGTCGTCCGTCGTTGTCGGCGGGCTTTCCGAGGCCAACGAGCACGATCGCGAGCCTTGGGATCCGGCCGACGTCGTCAGACTCTACTCGCCGATCTTGCGCGAAGTGGCTAACCGCGGCGACACCTTCTTCGCGCTCCTCGCCCGTGAAGTTCTCTCGAGCCCTCCAACGGTCGAACAGCCAGGCGAAGACTGGCGCACCGCTTTCGTCGATCTTTCCAGCGTCGTCAGCCACTACTCCGGTTGGAGGCTCTCTCCGCGACGCCTGGCCTCCGGTGATCGGCCCGGCGAAGATGTTCATGAGAGTGGCTGGCGCGAATTCTGGGAGAGCGCGGAGCCACGATTCATAGCAGCCATGGCCGCCGTGGCTGCAGATCCGGCTCTCCCACTCGAGCTCGCACCCTGGGTGGACATCGTCGTCGGCGAGCGGCGCCCGTTCACAGGCACGGCCTCGCGGATTGTCGATCTCGCTCTGCAGGGACTCGGCTGTGCGGGAAACTGGGCCCTCGTCGAGGACTTCGTTCGCAGATTCTCGGGCGAAGCGGAACGATATACGCGGCTCCGCCAGTCGGTGAAGCAGGCTGTCATCGCATCGGTCGATGGCGAACACGCAAAGACGTGCGAGCAATTCGTGATCAGACTGCTCAGCAATCCCCTGACGGGCCCCGCCGAGTTCGGCCCCGATCTCGCGGTTTCCTTCGCGCTGAGGTCAACGAGGAACATCGAGGTTGACGAAGTCCTTTCCACGCCGGAGCGGGCGGAGCTGAACTCACTCGCCGCGAAATTCCATCAATGGTCCGTAGCCCCGGCTCAGCGCGTCGAGCTTGCGCGGAGACTCAAGCACCGTCCCGAAGTTCTAGGCGCCCTGCTCGACTTCTTCCGCAAACTCCCCGTCAAGAGCCAGATGTGGATACCGGCCGACGATCCCATGCGGGCGTCAATCGATCTCGGCGATCTCCTCTATGCCACGGGTGACAGCAGCATCAACCCAAAGAAGGAGTGCTCTTGGCCCAGGAATGACATACATCTCGTTCACTGGCACCTCGGCGCCGGGCACGGCATCGAGGAGTTCTTCAAGGACATCTGCGGATCCCAGCACGGCAAGGGCCGCGAACTTCCATTGTGGATGGCCGCGCTGGCGCCGGATCGCGTCCAGACGTGGATGGCGGAGCACATCGCCGAAACCGACGACGGCCGCGTACCTGATGTGGTTCAGGCCATGCTCCGGCGTGTGGAAAGCGTGCTCTACCGTGCCGAGCGCCCGGAATTGACGCCAGACTACAAGACCCACTCGGGCTGGAACGCCTTCGTGCAGTCATGCTCCGGGCCGCCGTACCTCGATCTGGTTCTTCAGCGCTTTCCCCAGCGACACATGCCGCTGCTGGAGGCCATCTATCGACGACTGCACAAGCTCGCTTCGTTGACGTCCGGCGCCTGGCCACTCTTTGTGAACTTCGCGGTTCTGATGGCAGACAACCCCGCCTACGCGAATCTCGTGACGGAAGAGACGAAGAAACAGGTGCTCGAAGAAGCGAAGGCCGTCCTCATGAAGTTGCGGACGGCTGCGTCCTCGGCCCTCCCAGCCGACTCCGGTTTCGTGCCCGAGTTCTACCCTGCTCTTTGTGCGCTCTACACGTTCAAGAGCCCTTCCGCGGCGCTCCGGCAGCTCTTGCTGGTTTACCGCGAAATCCCATTTCCATCGGTTCCGAAATCGCTCGCCGCGCACGTGAGTCCGACGCCCGAAATCGGGTGGTTCATGATCCCCCACACAATCACTTGGACACTGCGGAGTTCCGCTCCAGAGCAGCGTGAGGAACTCCTGCATTGCCTTGGCGACTACCTCCAAGAGCGCTTGAAGCCGAGGGAGCAGGGCGTGGGGAGGGAGGTGGAAGCCCGAGAGGGCGAGCACCAAGGAATGGTGGAGCCGAATCCTGTGCTTCGCGAAGCCTATGTCGAGGCACTTGGCGATCTTCGAACCGACCGCGGCGGGCGCCTACATCGCTTGCTCGGCAACGTGGCCTTGGAGGATCCTTCGCCGCAAGTGAAGGACGCGGCGCGCCGATGCGCGACTCGCGCCAAGCAGGCAGGAAAGGAACCGTCGCGCCTGTCGCTGGGTCGTATCATTCTTAACGCTTGGTGGTGGATCAGGTTCGGGACGACGCTCCGCTTCGGCGAGGACAAGGTGAATCGGGGAAGTGCAGACAACGTCAAAGTTACTGAAGTGACTTTGTTGAGAGGTGAATCCTAGGGCAACAAGTTAGTCCGGCCACAAACCTGCCGTGAAGGGGTGTTACCCCGCGCACATGGTGGGAGCGAGGCTCTGAAGGCTGCGTCTCGGCGACCTCATGGAGAGGGAGCTGTGATTGTGCGCACGCCTTGAAAGGAGCGTATGAACCTTCTTCCATTCGAGTCTTCAGATCACGCACGGCGCCGCATCCCCCAGCGTGGCGTCCGCAACGACCGCATCGAGCTACTGCTCCAGTACGGCCGCTGCTATCACGCCGGCAACGGCGCGTTCGCCTTCTGGCTCTGCTCCCGCGCAGTCGAGGAAGCCCGCAGCCGCTTCGGCCTTCGGCTCGAGTCTCACGCCGACTGGGTCGTGATCGTCTCAGCCGATGGAATGATCATCACGGTCTACAAGGCGAACCGGCGCCAGCGCCACTGGCGCCCGAGCGGGAGGGGCGCATGAACGCCATCCTCATCGTCCCGCCACTCCTCAAGTACATGAATGGGCCGCTTCTCGGCCCGGCCACGCTCAAGGGCGCCGCTGAGGCCGCGGGCCATCGGGTCCGGGTTCTCGACCTGAACATCTGCTATCTCCAGGAGCGGATTTCGACGACGTCCGAAACAACGCTCGGCATCATCGGTGACCACGACAAGCCGTCGGCGGAGCTGCGCAAAGTCGAGATCGATTTCGTCGCCGGGCTGCGGCAAGTGCTGCCGCGGCCCGGGGCGATGCACTCCATCCGCGTGGAGCCATCGCTGGTGCCGGCATATTCGCACGATGAAGTGGCAAGCGCCGCGCGAGCGCTGGCCGGCTCAGAGGTGGGCGCGTGGATCCGCACCCGAATCCAAAACCAACAACGCCCGGATCTCGTCGGACTCTCGGTGCTCTTCGGCGGCCAGGTGATCTGGGGACTGGCCGTCAGCATTATCGCGAAGGCGGTATGGCCCGGCGTTCCCGTAGTCTGGGGCGGGGCGCACGTCACCGGGCTGCGGGATCAAATCACTGCCGACACGTCCTACGGCCGGATCGTGGACGGCTTCGTCTTCAGCTACGCGGAGAGGACGTTCGTCGACCTGCTCAACGCCGTCGCATCCGGCGGCCCGTGGCCGGACGCCTGCGTCAGGGCAGGCTCGGGAACGGTACAACTCGCCGTCGAAGACCGCCATGTGCTTCCGCTGTTCGAGGATCTCGACCTCTACAGCCGCCGCCTGACGGTGCCGGCGCAAACCAGCCGAGGATGCTGGTACGCCCGCTGCAGATTCTGTTCCTACCCCGGTATCGAAATGCGCGCGCGCACGCTTCCACTCAATGCGCTCGATGCGGCTGTTCGGACTGCTGTTTCGCTCCATGGCGTCGTCGCGATCAAAGATAGCCTCGTCAGTCCAAATCGTCTGGGAGAGATCGCCGATCGGATAGCGGGGGCGGTTCCGTGGTCGGCATGCACGAAACTCAACCCCAGGCTCGACGCGGATCTCCTGCGGCGAATCGCCCGTGGGGGATGTCGAACGCTCGAGATCGGCCTGGAGACGCTGGTCCCGGCAAGCCAGATCCTGATCGACAAGCAGCAGCCGGCGGCGCTCTTTCTCGCAATACTCGATGGTGCCGCAGACGCGGGCATTTCGCTCGTGGTCAATTACATGACGGGTTTCCCCGGAGAAGATCCAGAGGAAGCGCAGCAGCATCGACAGCGCGTGGAGCGGGAGCTCGAGATGCGTCGCCCGAAGCTGATGGCGAAGCTTGAGCACAACGAATTCGAACTCGACCGACTGGCACCCCTCGCGACGTCGGCCATCGTCGACGTGACGGGGAACTGGCCCTGGAGTTCGCTCTTGGACTGGGTAGTCGCACCGGTTCTGGCGGGGAGGGGGTAAGGCATGAAGCAGATCATTCTGCTGACGGGTCCCGGGGGGAGCGGCAAGTCCACCCTCGCCGCACGGCTCTGTGAACGACACGAGTTCGTGCGCCACCTTTCAGTGACAACCGCTCCCGTCGAGCGCAGGGAACTCGCTGCGCCGGAGTACCTGCACGTGCAGGACTGCGACTTCGCGCACATGCTGGCCGCGGGACACTTCGCCGAGCACCTGCTCTTTCCCACCGGCGTGCGTTACGGATTCCCGCGACCAGAGGCCGATCCGAGGGGTCGGATTCTGGTAGGGATCACCAGCGCGGAGGGGATAGCTATCCTCTGCCCCCGACTGGCACCCGAGTGGAACGTCGTCGTCGTACTCGTGGACGCGGCGGATGACGACCTCGATCGCCGCGTTATGCTTCGCCGCGATACGCCGGCAGAGGCGGAGGCGCGCCGCGATGTTCGCAAGGTGCAGAGGTCGACGTGGAAGATGGCGGACCTGGTGCTGCGAGCCTCATGCGCAACGGCGGCCGAAGAGAGCCTGATCGAGCACCTTCGTGGCCTCGGATGGCTGGATAGGAGCGTGGCGTCATGAAACAGTACTGCCCGCCATTGGCCCGCTTTTATGGCACTGGCTGATCGACCCAGGCGAAGTAGACAGGCATCGCCGCGGTCGGCGACGGTCTGCATCGGACGGGTCCCGCGAGCGTGGCGCTCTTGACTCCCAGCAGCTGCAGGAACGCTTCGTAGTCGGCTTTGTTGTCGTCGCACCTCGCGAAGGAATGCACGATGACGGCCGCGGCGTCTGCCCCCGCCTTGGCCGCCTCGAGTGCCGTGGCCGAAGTGCGGTGTAGCAGTTGGTAGCGCAACTGACGCGTGGTGGCCGCGTCCTTGATCCCGAGAATCTCGCACAGATACGAAAGGCGCTTCCTCCGTGTCTCGCCGCCCTCGCTCAGCCACTGTTGCACGATGGGGCCGAAGGGCTCGGTTGCCTTGCCTTCGACGCCAAGCACGATGGACTTCCCGGCATCGTTCGTCGCGTACGCGACGAGATCCGTGAAGGACGGCCCCTTCCGAGAATCGAGGAAGGTGGGTTGCTCCACGATGCACAAGTCGAGCTTCAGTCCCGCGAAGTGCGCGACGCCCGAGGCGTCGAGCAATTCGGAGATCCTCTGCGGGGGCCGAGGAGCCCCGTGCCATGCATGGGCTAGTTCGTAGGCTGAGCGCTTCGGCTTCCACTTCGCGGAGCCGACGACTTGCTCCCATTCCTTGGGACCCTTGAGCTTGAGCATTCCGTAGTAGTCAGTCATTCGACCTCCTTGTCATCATCGAATGGACGAGCACGCCGTCGCTGACCTCGCTTACGCGACGGCGAGTCGTCGATTTCGTCCGGAAATGCGCTGAAGAACTTCACGTGTGGCGCGCCTCGCTCGGTGCGATAGGCACCCCACGTCCTGTCGAAGACGCTTGCGTGGTCGGGACACGGGATGTAATAGCGACGGACGAGATCATGCGGCTCGATCGCATTGCCGTAGAGCCAGCGGATGGCAATGCGGATCCGTCGCGCGCCGACGGCGCTCAGTTTGCGCAACTCCTTGGGCGCGAAATCCGCCGATTCTGCTTGGCCGTGCGCTGGATGGGCGCGCTGGATGCGGGCAACGAGAAGCAACAATCCATCGCGGAGCACAGCCGTCGAGACTCTCTCTCGACGCTTTCCAGTCGCCGATGGCACGGTGACCACGCCCTCGGTGATGGCGGGCAAGGGAGCAACGATGGTGGGAGGGTGTACCAGCAGGTCGAGGCCGTCTTCTTTGCATCGTTTGGCGATGAGCCTGCGCAGCTTCTCGACTGCGCCATCAACCGCAAGGAACGAGCACAGAGGACAACGGGGCCAGCCCGTAGAATCCAGTTTCCTTGTGCGCCGATTCCATACGGCGACTCGCGGTGCGCCATGCGAGATGTTCTGCTTGCGCAGCGACGTGGCCGGGGGCCGGTTCTTCACCGGGCGTAACTCTACGTCAAACAAGTGCCGAGCCGCGCGCTGGCGTGGTAAGCTACTTGTCCGATGACGAGCTCGATCTGGACGGCACGAATAGCGCGCTAGCGTTCCGCGCTCCAGTACCGGGCCCGTAGCTCAGCGGCCAGAGCCAGCGACTCATAATCGCCATTACGTGGGTTCGAATCCCGCCGGGCCCATGACCACCTAGACCCATGAAAATCGCCATTCTCGGATGGGGGTCGCTCATCTGGCGTCCCCGAAATTTGGCGCACGATGGTCACTGGCGCACCGATGGGCCCGAGCTACCCATCGAATTCGCTCGCATTTCTCGCGACCGGTGCCTGACCCTGGTCTTGGTCCCGTCCGCGCCCAGGCTCTCGACCCTCTGGACAGTCTCAACGAGCGCATCCCTCGAAACCGCGATCGCGAATCTAGCCGAACGCGAGGGCCCAACTCCAAGAGAGAACATTGGTTTCGTCTGGCGTGAGCAGGGCGCGTTTCGATGCAACGCGGCACCGAAGGAATTCTCGAATCTCAAACGCTGGCTTGGACTACATGACCTCGACGCGGTCATGTGGACCGATCTCTCATCCAACTTCGCGACCAAGACCGACAGAGCCCGGAGCTTGGAGAATGCCATCGCCTATCTCAAGGCGTTGCCCCTCGCTGCCGCGTCCCTGGCCCGCGAGTATGTAGAGAAAGCCCCGGCCCAGGTCACGACACCCCTGCGCCGGAAGATCGAGAAGGAATTGGGCTGGATCGCACGCGCGTAGGCGACAACCTCGTCAACTGCGCCCTCGAGCTTGCCGACCAAGGGACACGCGGTCCTCGGCTGTCCATCCTTCCCAGATGGGCCTCCCCTGTGGCGTGGCCCCACAGCCAGCTCCACAGGCTCCACACACAGGACTCACACACAGGACCCATCGCGTCCATAGAGTGGTCCCATGGGCCGCACCACAGACCTACTTCAGCTCCATGACTCCACAGTCGACGAGAAACTGGTGGGTCTCCTTCATCTTCGGATTGTCAGGCACGAAGATCACGGTTCCATCCCGTCCTCGGGTCAATAGGACGCGGTAGGCGTTCTTGCGCAGCTGCAACGGCTCGCGAACGATGACGCCCTTCTTATACTTCCGAGCCTCAGCGTTGCTCCATTGCCCGTCTTCTCGGCGAAAATCCGCTCCCCAGCAGAGCAGGGCGAAGTCGAGTTCAAGCCCTTGGGCACCAAACTCTGTGACGACGGTGGTCAGATGCCGGCACGAGTGCTCGCCCTCACCTCCATACCACGGTCCGAGCTTGACGCGCTTTGTGGACTGGAAGTCATTGGGGATGCCAAGGCCCTCGAGGTCCTTGTCCTTAGATGATGCGACGAGGCCGAACCGGGCATCCGCGTTTTCCTCGTAGCGATCCCAAAGGTACTGCTTCGCCTGGCGAAGGTCCCTCGTAATGAGGATGCGGTAGCCAGTCTTGTGAAGGCGAGCAGCAACCGCTGCCGCTTGTGCTTCGTGATCGGGCTCCAACACATGTTCGACCCAGTCATGAATCTCGCGACTTGCGTGGAATCGCATCTCGGTATCAAGGTTGAGCGACGGTTCCCAGCGCAACGATAGGCCTACGCCTTGAAAGTGTGCCTCCAGTCGCTGGGGCGCATGGACGGTCCACTTGCCCGCTTTCGGCGACGACTTGATGGCATCGCGCCATTGACCGATGCCGGCTTCTTCCCCAACGTGAATCTCCTGACCCGTTCCGACCAGGCCAAGAACGACACACCACTTTGGAATTCGCTCGGCAACGTCGATGATGTGCGCCGGCTCGCTCAAGAACCGGACCTTCTTCCACTGGTCCTTGTGCTTGCGCTCGATGGTGGCGGGATCGAAAGCGCGCTGAGCCTCGTCGAACACAAGGACGTGATGGTCAGGCGTCTTCATCGGGTAGGGCACGAAGGAGTCCAGGTAGTCCATGACCCCGCGCACGAATGCCTTCCCGCCTCCGCCGGCGCTCTTGAGGAGATGCTGGAGAACTTGGACCAACGGGCCGTTACCAGAGAGGAAGAGGCCGGGTGCCGTTGGCTTGCCGTGTTCGCGCTCCACGGCTAGATCGTCGAGGAATTTGGCGTGGACGAAGCGCAAGCCGACCAGCGTCTTTCCTGCTCCTGGCACCCCTGTGAGGAGGACGAGGTGCCGAGTCTGGCTGGCGGCCGCTTCGTGGGCGATTCGCGTGACGACCTCGAGAGCGCGGTCTGTGTCTGAACTGGATCGCCAGAGCTCGCGAATGGACCGGCTCTCGAGAAGTTCGCGCGCCGCCTGCACCAGCGTGGGGAGCGGACGGTACGCATCCTCGCGCAGAAAGGCTTCGGGCGTAAGCGCTGAAGCTGTCGACTTCGCGAACGCGCGCAGAAGCTTGTCGAGACCCGCTGGCCCGACGATGTGGACGCCGTCACGGATCTCTTCGTCGGCAGCAGCGCGCGTGGGCACCAGAACCGCGTGAACCGGTCGATCGGCGCACTCGCGGTGATATGCGCGCAGGTCTCGAACATACGCCGTCACCTGATCGAGGTCCGCCTGGGTCGGGTGGTCTTTGCCCTTGAGTTCGACAACGACTACCGGGCCGAGGAGGAGAACGATGAAGTCGGGCCGGCGAGACTCGAGCGGCAACTTGTACTCGAGGATGGCCGTGTATTGTGTCGCCTGCTTTTCCGAATCGAGAAGCTCGCCTGCCTCTTTCTGGAGAAGCGGAATGGAATCTCGCCACGCCCTGATTTGCTCAGGACTTGCGTTTTGGATGAACTCCTCGAGAGAAGCTCGTATGACTCGGGGCTCTTCGTGGCGAAATCTCGGGAAGTCCGATTGCCACCCATACGTCCGGTCTTCATTCTCAGGCACGGTGGGCTCCATGCCGGGGTCGTGTGACTCCGATCCGCGGGCAATCTCGATGGAGGGGGTACTCACTGCAGAGTGGACTTGTCGGTCGACAGTATCGAACGCCGATTTGCCATGATGGCTCGTCCAACCTCCCTGGGTAGCGTGGATAGAGTTCCGAAGCGCGGCGCATGATCGCAGCAGTCGAGGAGTCGCTCGTCAGGCCTGTGCGGCACCACACCCTTCGAACATGCACGTCGACCGCCACGTTGATCGCGCTCCAGCCGGTGAGTTCGACACTCTCATCACAGTCGTTCAGCACGCGGGCTGCCCAGTGGGCCTTCTTCAGGCTGATGCCATCGAACTCGCACAAACGCGCAATGAGTTCCGCGGCTGTCCGGCACGGTCGCCAAATTCTAGCCGCGTCGCCAGCGTATTCCTCGGTCACCTTGCGCGCTGCAGCCCGCACCCAGCGCCCCGTAGTTCGCCAGTAGCGGTGGAGTGCCCCGTCCCCCTCGCCGCGAATTTTTCGCTGCAGGTCTTTCACGGGCATGCCGGCGATGCGCCGCATGTTGAGGTGCCCAAGCCGTCTCTTGAGCAGACTTGGCGCCCTAAGCGCTCGTTCGTAGGGCACCGACTGGTTGAAGATGACGGCCAGTAGCCAGGCGTTGTCGTTGTTCCAGGCAAACTCAATTGCCTTGTCGTCGCCAAATTCCTCCGTCGTTTCAGGTAGCGATAGAAGTCTCCTGACGACGCGTTTGCTGGTTTTGGAAATGCGCATCAATCGTCTATCTCAGCTCAACGATCCGCGATCGCTTCGCCAGGGCTTCGAGAAAGCCCAGATGGCGTGCGTGCCCCTTCCCAGTAACGTCGGCGCACCCAAGTGCTTGATCGGCAGAGGGAATGTAGATGTCGAGTGTGGGCACGATGTGATCTCGCGCTAGCATGAACAGCGCGACCTTGTGCCGTGACGCCATGACGCACAAACGCCCCGTCTCGAGATCGAATGACGTCGGATCCGTGACACCCGACAGCGGGTGCACGGCAATCATCACGGCGCGCTCCAGTCCCTGCCAGCGCTCTGGTGTATCCACGCGGACGCGGCCATGCAGCGCAGTCGGGAGCCTGAGCTCGATGTCCGCGTTCACAATGCGGTGCGTTGCGACGATGCCGATGTCCTCAGGCTCCAGTTTTCTCTCATTGGGATTCCGCTTGTCGTCGGCGATCGTGATGGATGCACCGCGCGAGAGCAGTCGTTCCGCTACAGCCACCGCCGTTTTGGAGAGCCCCTCATCGAGTTCGAGCGGTGGTCCATGCGCTGGGGTTGGAAGCGTGAGAAGGGCAATAGACCCCTTGTCCATGAGGTCAATGGCGACGTCGATGCCATCACCGTTGCCTTTCTTCTTGGTTGCGAGTTTCCGCTCGGCTGGATTCGCCCACGCATCGAAGCTGAAGTCATAGAAGCCGCGCACGTACTCGACAGTGTCATGAGGCAAGCGGCGAGACCCAGGAAGCTCGAACTTCGCCGCCTTTGCTTGACTCGCCACCACGATCTCGGGCGCCGGACGATGGGGCGGGCGCGGTGCCGTCTCCCACCGGGAAGTGTCCACCGTAACAACGGGCGGGATTTGACCTGGGTCTCCGATCAGCACGAATCTCTCGGCGACCTGACCGCAAGGCATGAATGAGGCCCACGCCATTTGCCACGCCTCGTCGACGATCAGCAGGTCGAAGGACTCAAGCAGCTCAATCGAGCCCCACTTGGCGATTGTCCCAATGACGATGCACTCATCATGTGGGAGGACGTTCTTGTCCGAGATCTGCGTTGCCGACGGGTGCAGATCGGGTGGATCGTAGGAAGAAGAGGTGAATCGCACGGGCGCGGCGCCTTGCTGCGCGAGGCGGTTGCATGCGTCGTCGGCCTGCGAGTTCGTTTGGGCGCCCACGGCGATTCGCATTTTCTTTGCCAAACCGTGCAGAGCCGCCTTAATGAGGAGACTAGTCTTTCCAGATCCCGGGGGCGCCTTGACCACGGCAAGGCGGTCCTTCCCCACTACGTGACGCAAGACGTCGCGTTCGAGAGACTCGAGCTTCTGCTCCAAGGTCATGGCTCGTCCGCTTCTTCAATTGGCTGAAAGACGCCTTTCGAGTGCGTGAGCCAGCACCCCGGACCATCGCTCTTCCAAACCGCTTGACTGCGCTTTCTCGAGAGAAAGGGGTCGGATCCTGCGATGAAGACGACCTTCCGTCCCTTGTACTTGGGATCCTCCGCACCCTTTTTCCGCAGTCCGAACTCGAGCTCGATGAGCCGATGACCCTTACCGCTGTCAGTGACGTTGCGGATGTTTGCCTTGCGCCCAATGCCATCGGTGAGCAATTCCACGCTCGATCCTTTGCGAAGTCGGAGCGGGCCGGCGGAGTCCGTCTCGACTTTCCAGACTGGCGTCCTGGCCCGTCCCGCCTGCTCCTCGATAACCGAGCGCACAACGCCGCGAAACGCGTCACCTTCCGCAATCGTCTCGTCGAGCATCTCGTCGTCGTCGCGCACAAGCACCGCGTGGCGGAGTTCATCGAAGGTCTCCGACATACGGTAGCGTGCGGCGGCTGCGGATGGGTGGTGATCGGTCTCGGGATGGGGGATGAACGGTTCGCCGTCCTCCGGATCCTCTATCGCAAGCTCGAGTCTGAGATATTGGTACCAGTGCTCGCTTTGACTTGTCTCAGCAAGCGTCTCTGTACCCGCATTGACCCGGCGGCCATCTTTCTCCATCAAGTCGATGGTGTCCTGGGCGAGCTGGATTCGGCGCCTGAGCTCAGGCTCCAAGATTTCGCGGATCGCTTTGTCTAGCAACCTCATCAACGACTTGTCGTCGGCCTTGCGAGCCTTGTTCCACTTCTCGACGAGCGGCTCAAGATGGTCACGCTCCAATTCGGGATCGAGAGCCGTGGCCACGGAGAGCTGTTCCGCCTCCATGGCAGCGTGGATTCGCGCGTCTCGCTTTCCTGCTGTACGGAGCCAAGCCAGAAGAAAGCCGAGGTGCGCTTGGCGCACGTCATCGGCGGGGAAGGTGAACGACTCTCGGAGCACGGTCGTCGAGTCCATCACGACGACTTGCCCTGGCCTCTCTGCCTCGCGGAAGAGCCAGTTTGCGGCACGTCCGAGATTCTGCAGAAGCAGATAACGTACCTTGTCGCCGAACGTCGTGCTTTGGTACGCGTAAGCGAGGAAGTGGAGCATCGTGACGTGTGTCGGGTTTGGCAGCCAGACTTGCCGCAAAGGAGTTGCTCCTTGTCGAAGTCGCCTGCCTGGTCGCGCAGCAAGTGTTTGAGCAGCACTGGTGCGAATTCCGCCACCATATCCGCTACAAGGGTGCGGTCACGAGGCTCGGCGACCGTGAGGATCTTGGGCTCCTTCCCCGGCATTGCCCAGGCAATGCCCCAAGGCCGCGTCTCTCCGCCCATCCGGACGAAGGCAAGAAGCAAAGAGTCGCGTTCCAGCGCCACAGGGAAGTGGATCGTCGAGCCGCGAGGCACAGGACGGCCCTTCGCGAAGGACTCGATTCGACGTACGACGTCCCTTGCATTCACGAGACGACTTCTCCTCGCGCCTCTGCAACCCGTCGGACGAAGTCACGTTCAACATCATTCGATGACTTCGCGCCCTCAATGAGCTCGATAGCGCGAGGCAGGGCGATGGGGCCGAGGAAGCGGGCGACGTCCTCCCCGAGGACGCTTGGATTGCCACAATCCAGCATGTTCTTGTAGCAGCGAGGGGCGAGGTCGCAGAACGAGACGCATGCTGGCTCGTAGTGAACGCCAGCAGCGACGATGGCCTGGATTGCCTCGGCGTCGGTCATGACGCCAACTTTCTTCGCGGCTTCGTGCAGTTTCGCGAATCCGCGCTTGGCTCGTTCAGCCTGGTGCTGAAGCTCTTCTGGACGGACGGAGGGTCGGTATCCTCTCGGAGAGCGGAGGACCAAGAAGCCTTGCCGGCTTACGGCCAGGCGCTCGGTGAGCTTGAGTTCCGCCAGCGCGATCTCCAGGCCATGGACGTATACGCCGGCCTGCGCGCGTGCCGTCGCCAGGTCACCACGCTCGGTGTACCCACCTCGATCCGGATATGTCTTGATCTCACCAACGAGGAGCGAGGGTGGTTTCTCGGCCTTGCGGACGGCCAGCACGTCGAGAACGAGCACAGCCTCTGGAATCATCGGGTTCCCGGGGATCCTGAGGGTCGCCGCAGCGACGACAGCTGGAGCCGCGCTCGGCCTTTCGGCGATCCCCACCAGCAGCTCCCGCGTTCGGTCGATCGCCTCATCCAAGTCCTTGAGCTTTCCACCGTTCTTGCGCGTGCGTAGGTCGGCGAAGCCCTGGGCGCCTTTCGGCAGAACCTCCTTCGTCTCGAGTTGCTCGAAGAGCCGCTTGGCGTCGTCCTTGAAGAGTCCATGTTCGAACTGCGTGCCCCCGGCCAGTGCGAAGGGCGACTGTCCCATCGTTGCCTTCAGCCCGACGAGGACGGCGACCTCCGCCATGCGGATGCCCCTGACTGCGGAGATCGTATTGGCTTCGCAGCTCGCGTTTCGAGCCCATTGCTCGAAGCGTGCTCGCGTGTCTCGGCTCTCGTGTGTGCCCATGGCTAGCTGCTCATTGCTTGCGGGCTAGGAGCCTGTCGGAGTAGTTCGTAGGGGCTCTTAGAAATGCCGGTGTCGGTGGGCTTGACGGACGCCCCGGTCGCTCCGTGGTGCGATGTGGAGGCTCGCGTCG